>Ga0247817_10001210_pt1 | contig 13791 bp, 8 predicted proteins | sample UWRJL212509R1_FD_178010 | JGI IMG/M metagenome (GOLD analysis project Ga0247817, IMG submission 178010) | Plant litter microbial communities from Arlington Agricultural Research Station in Wisconsin, United States - UWRJ-L212-509R-1 | ecosystem: Environmental > Terrestrial > Plant litter >... | reverse complement strand
GGCGTTTCCTTATCCGTAATTAAATCATAAGCTGATCTGCAGTCATGTGCCTGAAAAATAGCAAATTCATACTTTTTAGGGCTATAACGTGTTATGGCATTTTTGTATCCTTCTATTATAAAAGGATGATCATCTACTATTAAGATATTATGCTTAATAAGAGGCGAAACTGGGGCGTTTAGTTCAGCTGTCATTATTTTGTAGGTTAATTTTTTGATCTATTGGTACTTTTATAACGAGCAAAGTTCCTTTTCCTTTTCCCGATTTTATGCTTACAGATCCTTTACATTCTTTTGCACGATATTCTATGTTGTGTAAACCTATTCCGTTTTTGGTTCTTTTGGTATCAAATCCTTTTCCATTATCAAAAATGGATAAAATTAAATGATTAATCTCGCTCTTAAATTCAACTGTAATAAAATCTGCTTCTGAGTATTTATTACAATTTTGAAGTGCTTCCTGTACAATTCTATACAAATTTATTTTAACGGCATTACCCACCAATTCCCATTTAATTTGAGGGTCAAAAAAAGTGATCACCTTTGCTTTGTAGATATTTTGCTGATTCTCAAATAATTTATTCAAAATCATGACAAAATTATTAATCAATTCTGATTTCTCCCTGCTTAAATCATGTGAGATTTCACGAATATCTTCTTCAATATTTTTTAGTTCTGTCAGGTACTTTTTTCTTTTTTCTGCCGCTTCGGCTTCATCAATTTTATCTAAACTGTCCAAGCTGATTCTAACACCAAACATTCTGCCTAATACACCATCATGAAGGTCCTGCGCTACTTTTTTCTTCTCTCTGATTCGAGTTAGTTCTATATCATTTTGCTGGGAAAGCATCAGATTATAAATATCTTCATTTGCTATTTGCTGCTGTTGCTTAAAAAGCAGTTCTCTGTTTTTTGCCTGCTGCGTTTTGTAAACATAAAAAAACAATCCAATTAAAGTGCAAATACTAAAAACGTAAACCAGTGTTTTATTCTTTTCCTGTAAACTAAAATTTTGATCTTTTATTTCATTTGTTTCATATTCAATACGGGAAAATTTCTCTCCCATGCTCCTTTCTGCTTTTAGCATTCGTCCGTTAAGATGAATATATTCTTTCGAATAAATTGCTGCATTTTGAGGATCAATAATGGCTATTTGCCGTAATGCTGATAAGGTATTGATTGTTTTGCCGGATGACCTTGCCAATGCCAATGCCTGTTTACAAAACTGAATCGCTTTAAAAGTATCTTTTTTGAAGGCAAAATATTCTGACAAATGAATTTTACTGGAAATGACTGCCGCTTTTAATCCCAAACTATCTCTGACTTTTAGAGATTGCTTAAACAATTCCGGTAACTGGTCTGATTCTTTTAATTTAAACTTTGAATATGCTAAATTATCAAGCAAAGTAGCATATAAAGGTGCTTTATCTTCAAAAAGATTTTTTTCTTTTAAAGCTTTTACAAAATAATCCTTGGCCTGCTTATAATCACTCATATTCATATAAACATATCCAACATTGTTCAGAGAGGTTGCTCTGTATTGAAATTCAGCAGGAATGGTTTTATCTTCTAAAACATGTAGCGCTTTTGTTTGAAATTCTAAAGCCTTAACATACTCTTCTCTTTCATTGTATAATATTCCTAAAAGGTTATAACTTTCATAAAAAAGCTCATTCACTTTTTTTTGTTTTTTTAAACTGCTTAATGCTTTAAAAACGGTTATTTCGCTTTCAAAAAAATCACCTTCATTATATTGCAGACTGGCTTTGTTTAAAAACGTTCTGGCAATATTATATTCGTCCTTAAGTCGCAAATAGAGTTTTTCTGCTTTGTAATAACTCATAAAAGCACTATCAGGAATAGATTGCACGATGTAATAATCTCCTAAATAAGAATAGGCTTTTGCGGTAGTAGCTGAATCTTTATTTTTTTTTGACCGATCAAGGATCAGTTTCGTTGTTTTAAAATACGATTTCCAATCGCCCATATTGTAGTAACGATTGGCTACTTTAAAAAAATTGGCTTTGTTTATAGAATCATCCTGTTGTTCTAAAATAATAGCCAGGGCTTTCTGATTGTATTTTTGTTTGAATTTGAGTGGCAAATTATCCTCATTAGCCAATGAAAGATACGCAGGAAGACTATCTTTTACAGGACTTTTTTCATTATCTGTCTTTGCTTTTCTGGAACAAGCCCATAAAGCACAAAATAAAAGCACGATTATTACACCTGTTTTCTTCAATGGTATTTTTTGGTATTTTTTTTGGAAGTTCCTCAAAAATACTAAAACTATGAACATAAAAAAAGGTTGTCAATAATTTGACAACCTTTATGGTATTTAAATCTATTTAAAATTTAATCTTGTTTTTTGTTTAATCCTAAAGACTGATTCACATTTGCTTCTATATTTAGAGCGCCATTACGCATAACAGACTGTGCATTTGTATCATACAAATCAACTTTTTTAGTCTGACCTCCCGTTACACTGCCAGTTCCGTTACCTTCTCTTTCTCTAAGCGCCGGCTGACTGTTATTAAGAGACATTATTTCTGGAGTTGTAAATGAAGTTGCTACCATTACTAAAGAAAATAATCCGAATGTTAAAGCTGCTTTTTTCATAATTTGTAGAGTTTTGTTTTTGATAAATTTGAGTTTGGGGTAGTGATTACTTAGTGTTAATCACAGTGTAAAACTACATCGTCAATCAAAAAAAGTTACACAAAAAAAGCAGTTTATGGTAGATTATACCCAATTGATAGTCAGTGAACGTCAAATCAATGTAAATGCTTAATTTTTAGAGCTCTAGATAATTTCCAGCATTAAAATCACTTATAATTATATCAACATTTGGTTTGTAGGTTTTAGAAAAAGGAATCTTTTTATGGGAATTTTTGATGTAACATACTGAGTTTCCGTTATGAATCCTCGAAATATAATTTCTATTAATAATGTAACTGTTGTGAATCCGAATAAAAGGATAAGGCAATACACTCTCAAAATGCTTTAATGTTTTGAATGCCGTAATCATTTCACCAGATTTTAAATAAATATCAGTAGAGTTATTATCTGCCTGAAAATAGCAAATTTCAGCCGCGTTTATATAACGATAATCTCCGTATGATTTAATGCCTAAAACAAACGGTTTATCGGTAATTTCAACCGATTGCTTTGCAGGGACTAATGATGAAACAATTTCATTTCTGATTTCTGCCAATGTTGTCCTGTCAAGCTTCATAATAACTTTAAGCAAATCGACTTCTAATACCGGTTTTAACAGGTAATCAAAAACGCCGTATTGAATAGCATCAAAGGCCAGCTCTTTGGTTAGCGTAGTAATTATAATTTTAGGAATATCAGCAAGGTAGCGATACAATTCGCTTATAAGAGAAAGTGATAAATTACTTGAGGCATCTTTGGGCTTAATCTCCAGAAAAATGATAGAGGGTGCATGTTCTAATACCAGATTTACTCCCTGCTGAAAATCCACAGCCGATCCGACAAAAGTTAGTTCTGAATACCTTGCTGCAATAGTTTTGGTTTTCAGAATACTTTCAGCATCATCATCAATAATAATGTATGAATATTTTTTCAATATTATTTTCCTTGATTTTTTCGTTAATTTATTGCAGCTACTCCTTAGCTGTATTAATTGTTTTGAAAAATTATCTGCTGGTAAAAGCACTTAAATTTAATCATTTGAAAGCACTCAAAGTTTAATCGTTGCAATTTTCCGACAAAACAGCAGCTAATCTGGACGAAATGCAAAATATATCGACAAAATACATAATTTTAAATAAAAAAATCCCAAACTCCTGACGGAATTTGGGACTATAATTGTATTATTTTTAAAAACTACATTTTCATAAGCCAGTTTTTCATCGAAACTTCGTTTTCGATTATGCTTCTTAACTCAGCTATCTTAACACGATCTTGTTTCATTGTATCTCTATGACGAATTGTTACAGTTTCATCTTCAATAGTTTGATGATCTACAGTTATACAAAACGGTGTTCCAAGAGCGTCTTGTCTTCTGTAACGACGACCTACTGCATCTTTTTCATCGTACGCCACATTGAAATCCCATTTAAGATCTTCGATGATTTTTTTAGATATTTCTGGTAATCCGTCTTTCTTCACTAATGGCAGAACAGCAGCTTTTGTTGGCGCTAAAACAGCAGGTAATTTAAGAACTGTTCTTGTAGAACCGTCTTCTAATGTTTCTTCTTGTAATGAAGTTGCAAAAACAGCCAGGAACATACGATCTAAACCTACTGAAGTTTCTACTACATACGGCACGTAGTTTTGATTTAATTCAGCATCAAAATATTGTAATTTTCTTCCTGAATATTCTTCGTGCGCTTTTAAATCGAAATCGGTACGCGAGTGAATTCCTTCTAATTCCTTAAATCCAAAAGGAAAATTAAACTCGATATCAGCAGCAGCATTTGCATAATGCGCTAATTTTTCGTGATCATGAAAACGGTAATTTTCTTTTCCTAATCCTAAAGATAAGTGCCAGTTCAAACGCGTTGTTTTCCAGTGTTCGTACCATTGCATTTCTTCTCCCGGACGTACAAAAAACTGCATTTCCATTTGCTCGAATTCACGCATACGGAAAATAAATTGTCTTGCTACAATTTCATTTCTAAATGCTTTTCCGGTTTGGGCAATTCCAAAAGGAATCTTCATTCTGCCTGACTTTTGTACATTTGCAAAATTCACAAAAATCCCTTGTGCCGTTTCCGGACGCAAATATAAATCCATTGCAGAATCTGCAGAAGCTCCTAATTTTGTTCCGAACATTAAATTAAACTGACGCACTTCTGTCCAGTTTTTAGAACCTGTTTCAGGATCTGCAATTTCCAGCTCTTCGATTAAAGCTTTTACATCTTCAAGATCTCCGGCGCCTAAAGAGCGTCCTAATCTTTCGCGAATTTCTTTTTCTTTTGCAAGATATTCTACAACGCGGGCATTGGTTGTAACAAATTCCTGCTCATTAAAAGCATCTCCAAAACGTTCTCTTGCTTTTTCGATTTCTTTTTTGGCTTTCAGATTGATTTTTTCAGCAAAATCTTCAACCAAAACGTCTGCTCTATATCTTTTTTTAGAATCTTTGTTATCAATCAACGGATCATTGAACGCATCAACGTGGCCTGAAGCTTTCCAGGTTGTCGGGTGCATCAATATGGCAGCATCAAGGCCGACAATATTTTCATTCATCTGAACCATTGATTTCCACCAATATTCACGAATATTCTTTTTTAACTCGACACCATTTTGTGCATAATCATACACTGCACTCAATCCATCGTATACTTCGCTTGACGGAAAAATAAATCCGTACTCTTTTGCGTGCGAAACCACATTCTTAAATATATCTTCTTGTTTTGCCATAGTGATGCAAAAATATAAAAAGTCCCTTTAAAAAAAAGAAAAATAATAAAGTTTGAAGGATTGTTTTGGTTAGATTTGTAACTATATTCTTTCTGTTTGTGTTTAAATCTATTATTGACCTCTTTTTTCCTAAAGTTTGTGCCGGTTGTCACTCTCTTTTACTAACTAACGAAACTGTTTTGTGCACGGTTTGCCGTCATGAAATTCCACTTACTCAATATCATCTCGACACTAATAATGAGGCGGTAAAAAAATTTTATGGCAAAATTGACATTCAACATGCCTCTGCTTTTTTATACTATAATAAAAAAGGGATTGTACAGGAACTTATCCATAATCTTAAATATAAAGGTCATCAAGAAATTGGAACTGTTTTGGGAGAGTGGTATGTAGAAGATTTAAAAAAAGTAATTCCAGAAACACCTTTTGATGTCATAATCCCTGTTCCGCTGCATCCCAAAAAATTCAGAGAACGCGGTTACAATCAGGTTTCTACTTTTGGGAGGGCTTTATCTAAAGGATTAAATGTTGCTTATGCAGATACTGTTTTGTACCGAAAGAAATATTCTAAAACACAATCAAAAAAAGATTTACTGGGAAGGTCTGAGAATATTGAAAACCTATTTGACGTAACCGATTCTGAAAAAAATCACAATAAACATTTTCTACTTATTGATGATGTTCTCACCACCGGTGCTACTTTAGAAGCTTGTTGCCGGGCACTGCTCAAAATCCCGGGAGCCAGGATAAGTATTGCCTGTATGGCCATTGCAAATTCTTAAAAATTAATACCACAAACTTTAACTTTAGTATACCACTATTTTCTTTACTGTTCTGTGACCACCATCAACAATCGTTAACAGATAAAGTCCGGCTGAAACATTTTTCAACTCGATTTTCTGGAAGAAATTAGAAACGTTTTGAAAAGTATCTGCGTAGACACTTTTTCCTAAAATATCATGAAGGTATATTTTTATGTCTTCCTTAGACTGCGTTTTAAACTGTATCGTAAAAGCTCCTTTGTTTGGATTTGGAAAAATAGCAAAACTTAAATCTTCTTCTTTAGGATCTGATGTACCTAATGTAAAAGTCTGATTACACAAATTTAAAGAGGCAGCATTCATAACGCCAAAACTACCCGCAACATTATCTCTTACTCTAAACGTCCATGCTCCTTCCGGATTTTCGCCATTAAATGCGCTCAGCCAACCCACCGGCATTACCACCTGAGTTGTGATTTTACTACAATCAAAATTCCCTCCTGCATCATCAAATTGTACAACCAAAGTACCATTTGAAGAGCAGTCTTTATTATACAGCGGCACTGTTGTACCACTTGGACTTACAATTTCCATTTCAAGATCAGATAATCTCGAGTGGGTTACATTTACAGCTACGTTAACATCTGATAAAGTTCCCGTAGATGCTGGTACATTTACCGTTTTTTCAGTAAATGTATTTCCAAAAGGTATATTGTAAGAAGCGCCAAAACTGTATGTATCACAAAGTGTTGAAGATACATAACCAATCGCGAAAGGCTTTAGGTTAATGCTATAATAAATATTGCCAACTGGCTCTACCAAAACTCTACAGTTGGTAGATGGTGTTATAGTATCAGGAACTTTAACAATTTCTGAACCATCGTTGGGTGTATTGGCTGCTAAAGTTATTGGAAATGTTATACCTCCATCTGTAGACAACTTTATATTTACATTGGATGATCCTTGCAAGCTATTGGTGTTGTTAACGTTCCAGGTTACACTTTCATTAGATCCTAAATCCCAACTTAAATCGACATTGTTCTGAGATGTAATAGCAAATGGTCCTGCTTGCGATGATACGTTCACAATCATTTCGTCAGTATTAGTCTGAGCTGTTCCCAGAGCAGCATTGTCTCGCGCAGTTAAACTAAAATTCAACGTTCTTGCAATAGATGAAACGGATTCCCATCTTGTGGTTAATCTGTTTTGAAGCACTGAATTTAAAGCAGGCATATATCGAACTGGGGATTTACCCGGATTAAATGATCTAAACAAGGGGCCATCCGGCTTTGTAGCATAGGCAATACTGTTACCTCCGGAAGTTGAAGCTGCACTATCATTTTGCTCCCATGTAAAACTCAATTGATCATTTTCAGGATCACTACCTGTACCTGTTAAAATAAATGGGGTACTTATGGGAATTGTAAAATTAGCTCCAGCACTCACCACAGGAGGATTATTTGTTAATGGTAAATTGGTAACACACGATTTATTCGCAAGATTAGTCTGGATTTGCAAAATACTCGCATATGCAAAATAATCATCAGAATCGGGTTGAATATCAAAATCCTTTGTTATTCCCGCATAGCCCATGATGGTAGAACCGCTACCTGGTTCAACATTGGTTCCTGTACCTTCAATTTGGTGCGAAAAAGTATGCGTTGCTCCTAATTGATGACCGATTTCATGTGCCACGAAATTAATATCAAAATTATCTCCTTCCGGTATGCCATCTGAAGGCGAAGTATAAGCACTGCCTTTCCCTAAAGGATCATTTGTTGTTGGGCTAATACAAACACAACCTATGCATCCTGCATTTCCTCCTCCACCTGTAGCACCAAACAAATGTCCGATATCATAATTGGCTTCTCCAATTACGTTTTTTACCGTATTCTGAACTTCTGTTGCCCATGCTCCATTTACTCCTACATTAGCATTTGAATAAGGATCTGTTGTTGCGTTGGTATAAATTACTGCATCATTGTTAGCAATTAAAATTAATTCCACAGCTAAATCCTTATTAAAAACACCATTTACTCTTGTCATTGTTGCATTCATTGCTGATAATGCTGCTACTTTGGTTCCTCCAAAATATTGTGCATATTCACCTGTACATGATAATGCCAAACGCATTTTTTTAAAGACTTTCGTATTTGAACTTGTTTTTGCTGTTTTTGAACTGGAATTATTTTGACCAGATGCAATTGTAGTACATACTAATTTATTGGTCTTTGTTTTGTTTTTAGCAGTAAACAAAATATACTCTGTTTTGTCTTCCGGATTACCTTCAATAAATTCTGTTGGCTTATCTACGCGAAAAACCATAGTCTGCATTCCGAGTGGAGATACACTAAAATGAATTTTTGCTCCTAAATCATCCAGGCCATTTCCCTGATAAGATCTTATTTCCGGGTATTTTGCTTGTAGTTCCGGATCAAAATTAGAAGATTCCCAAACAGCGAATCGTTCTAAAACGCCGTTAGCATTTGGAATTGTAATTTCTGCGGTATTGCTTTTAGCATATTTACTGGTAGCAGAAGCCAATTTTATCTGCAGAAAATCTGTATTTAGTTTGTAATACAACTTTTCTGTATCTCTTGAATTTACTTTGCTGGTAAGGTCTGATTTTGAAAAAGATTGTTTCCATAATGCATCGCTTTGTGCATTGATTTTGACACAACAAAAAATAAGCAATAAAAAAAGTAGTTGTTTTTTCATAATCAGCATCTATTTAATAAATCAAAAATAAACTAATTAAATTAATTTTTTATATTAAGAATGATTTAATAGATTATTTCTGAAAAAAAATAAAGTTTGCTGGTCCTATTACTGCCTTACTTTTTATAAACCGACATTTTCTTATAATTACAGTCTTGGTAATACTATTAAAAAAAATAAACATAATACAGCAGTAAAAATTTTCTGCCGCTGTATTATGCTTAATAAAATCTATCTTCTGTTATTATGCTGTTATTAAAATTCAGCACATTCCGTCATAGCCTGTTTGACTTCAAAAACATTGGCCTTAACAAGAGTTTTACATAAGGACTCATCAATAAAATCTAAAATACAAATACCATAATTAGATTTAGGCACTTCCGATTTTTTTACATACGAATCAAGTTTTGGGTTTACATAACTGCTTACAGATCTTACGTTTGGAATACCACCAAACATTTTTTTATAGCCACTATAAAAATTAAGAAACAATTCATTTTTGTCAGTTGAGCGCCCTGAACGAGCCAGCTGATTTTTAATGTTTTTAACTTTATCATCTGTCCAGCTAACATTATAAGCATCTTGTACATTTAATGAATAGCTACTCTTTTTAATTGTAAAATTTTTACTATCATCCTTCCATCCGGGATGAGCGCTGTAACCGGCATCACTAAATCCGCTAAATCTTTTAATCAACACAATCTTTCCCCTAACATCTCTTATACAAGGAAATCCATTATTATTTTTATATAACCTGCTCCAATATTTACTGCTGGAAAAATTTGATTTCACAAGCCTTTCAAAATCGGCAGAACTATCTTTATCTTCTTCTTTTTTTATAGACAAAAAAATGAACTCAGAAGGATTTTCTTTTAAAAATTTTTCGACTACATTTAAAACATCTCCCAACGTTTGCTTTTGATCTGCCCTCCCATGATAAATTGCTAAATTATTTTTTTTTATTTTACAGCGTATATCTAAATATCTAACACCTCTGTCAAGTTGCTCTGAAATTTTAAGGTTTTGTGTTTTGCCTGCATTTTGAAGTGCACTATGTAAATCAAATCTGGCACCTGAATTATGTGTTCCTGGAATGGTTATTTTGGTTATATCAGTATAATCAGGTATTTCATCCATCCATTTTTTTAACGATTTATAAGAAAGATGCTGTTTTCCTGTCTTAGATTTTCCTTCTGCCGGTATCACGTCTTTAGATTTTTCAACAACAGTGTTCACCGGCTCCAGATCATCATTTGAGCAGGCAAACAGAACGATGCTGATTAGCATCACCAATACGTATTTTAGCTCTTTACTTGATCTGTTTACATTAAAGCAATTACTTAATACTGCTCTTTGTTTTGTCTTCATAAATGTTTGTTTTTAAAATATTCTTTACTGCTTTTTACTAGTATCTGGGCAGTAAACCAGAATTTTATAATTAGTATCGTTTTATTCTTTTATGATTTTCGGGTTTTTGTTGTGGCATGTTCCTCATATTCACTTCTACAAAGTCTATGTTTCTCAAAAAAGCTTTACTACTGAAAAGTATTAGCATAATGCATGCTGGCAATATAAAATTTGTAAATTTTATATTACTATTACAACAAAATCGTCAAGTAGTATTATTTGGATATCATGTAATGCGAAGTGAATACCGCATGAAAAAAACACTCATTATGAAAATGACATATTAAATTAATTTCTAATAAGTGCCATAGCTTACCATCATCGTATTTTATCTAAAGCATACGCCATAAGATTATGTAAAAATCGTTCCTGTGAGACATCAATTGTAATACTACTCACCTGTGAATCCGTAAAAACATTAGTATCCCAAAAGAATATAGCTTTATGGTCGATTCCAGTAGTAAAACGCCTATTTTAGTATTATTTTGTGCCAGAACTACAGCAGATGGCGGCAACTGATTGGCGGTAATATGTGCCCCGACAGCTCCACCAATGGAAAAATTCGCACTATTTCCGAATACACCATCATCATTAATAGGATTACTATTTATTGTCATTACATTAGTATATGATGTAGGTATAGTCCCTGTACCGCCAAATTCATGAAATAAATTTGTTCCTCTATCCCCCCATTCCAGCATAATAATGGCTACACCTCCTGCATCTACATAAGCTTTAATTTTAGCAGCATCATTTAGTGGCATTTCGCTAAACCCTGTAGCTATAATGTCGTAGTTATCCAATAGCTCCTGCACAGAAAGCGTTGCTAGCGTATTAGTAATATTTGTGAATATAAATCCCTTCATATTCGAATATGTTGCTCCAGAACCATAATTCACCGGATTTTGAAGTTGTGAATTAAATACCGAAAACTCATTTGATCCTATAGTATATGAAGCCCAATAGGCAATACGAATATTCCCTGAATTTACAGTAACGGTGTTTGTACATCCTAAATCAATGTTAGACCAATCACCTGTAAGGGTGCCTCCTACTGTTGGGGTTCCTGAAAGATTATAAGTAACCGTAATAGATTGACCCGCAGGTATAATGGCAGAGTTGGGCGAAACCCTTGAAACACTTATACCACTCACTCCGCTCAAAACCAAATCAGTGGTCTGAAAACTTAACAGCTTCGAAGCTCTCTTTCCGTTATTGGTAATCGTAATCTTAAATGTTGCTCCGGAAAGCGTAGTACCTCTTTCAAAAGTTCCCACAAAACCATCCTTAGTACAATCTGCAGTTAAATAACTATTAGATGAGCCAACACCCAAACAGTCAGACCAAGCAGTCCCATCGAAAAATTTAATACATTTATCTGTAGAATCATACATCATGGTTCCTTCTGCAATAGTACCTCCCTGCGGATTCAGCATTTTGGCAGTATCGTCATTTGTTGGCAAAACCAATCCAAATGTATTCGTTAAAGGCTGGTTTATATCTAATGCACCTCTGGGTGTTGGAGTACCCATACCGGTCTGACCGAAAATTAATATACTGGATGCGAGCATAAGTAAAGCGTAAAGTTTTTTCATTTAGTTTCGTTTTTTGTTAAAACAATACCAATTCAAACCCTTACTCTTTTTGGTAAATGGTTAAAAAAAGTATTATTCTCCCTGTTAATATTTAAGTTTAGAGAGACAAAACTAATTTTTAAAAAAAACTCTATACGTCGTATTACTATCAGATAAAGACATTTCTACTTCAAGCCAAAAACTTTTTACATCCTGATTTATTTAAAATATAAATTAGCATATTATATATAAAAACTTCAAAGCAGAATATTAAAAGTCAAAAAACTTAAAGTAGCCCTGATTTGTAGTAGTTCTTTTTAAGAATTTATTCTTGCAATATAGTAGGAATAAAAAAAGCAGCATTGGTTCAGATTTACATAAAATTTTACTGTACTAAATTACCCTGAAAAAAGGACATAATACTTTTTTTACCTAACAGGTTAGGACTTATTATACCATTGCTTCACAGTCAAAATTTAAAAAACCCACTGATACAAAACATTTTACAGAATTGTGATCAATGGGTTCTTCTATTTTTTTACATCAGATCATAATCTGACGCGTTTGGCTTTTCAGCCAGATCATTATACAATTTCTAATGCACTACAATCTTTTTGACCATTTTCTGAGTACCGTCAACAACTGTTACCAAATAAACTCCTGCTGAAATACCTGCTAAGTTAATTTTTTGAGAAAAGTCGGAACTGTTTTCGAAAGTATCTGCATACACATTTTTGCCAAAAACATCATGCACATAAACTTTAACTCCAAGTACAGACTGGCTTTTTAACTGAACTGTAAAACTTCCTTTATTCGGATTTGGATACACTGCAAAAGTATCGTCCTTCAATTCCGGATTGGTGGTTCCTAAGCTAGGATCGCCTGTACAAATTTCTAAAGAGGCAGAATTTAACTTTCCTCTTTTAGTTACGATCTTGTCACGAATTCTAAAAGTCCAGCTTCCCTGTGGATTCTCAGCTAAAAATGTTTTTAAATAATTAAGCGGTAAAACAATCTGTCTTGTCGTATTACTGCAGTCCAGATCAAAACCAGCATCATCAAAAAGCAGATCAAGCATATTACCATCACAATTTCGATTAAACAATTTAATTGTTGTACCACGAGGACTTACGATTTCAATCTCAAGATCTTTAACGTTTTCGTGCGTTACATTAAGTGCTACACTAATATTTAGCAATTTATCTTTTAGAGCCGGTACATATACAGTTTTCTCTGTAAAATTACCGCTTTCCGGAATATCAAAACCCGAACTAAAACTATAGGAATTACAAGATGTTGCTCCTCCATAACCAATTGAAAAAGGCTTACTGTTAACGGCATAATAAATATTTGCAGTGGGCTCTACTAAAATTCTGCAATTTATAGATGCCTTTACATTAGTAGGAGCTGCAACGACCTCTGAACCGTCATTTGGTGTATTTGAGGCTAAAATAAATGGAAATGTAAGTCCCCCATCTATAGATAATTTAATATTTACGTTCGCAGAGCCTTGCAGTTTATGTGTATTGTTTACCTCCCAGGTTATTTTCTGACTTGAACTTCTATCCCAATTTAAATTATCGGTATTTTGAGAAGTAATTGTAAATGGTCCTGCCTGATCACTTACATTTACTATCATTTCATCTGAATTGGTCTGACCCAATCCCAAAGTGGCATTATTTCTTGCGGTAAGACTAAAATGTAGTGTTCTTGAAATCGATGAAACCGATTCCCAGTCTGTAGTCAATTTATTTTGAAGAACTGATTTTAAATCAGGCATATATCGAATTGGAGATATAGCCGGCTTTACTGATCTGAATAACGGACCATCTGGTTTTGTTGGATATGCAAAACTACCATAATAAGTTGTTGCCTTAGTTCCTGCGTCATTTTGTTCCCACGTATAGGTAATTTGAGATCCATCAGAAGAAGAGCCCA
>Ga0247817_10001209_pt1 | contig 13792 bp, 11 predicted proteins | sample UWRJL212509R1_FD_178010 | JGI IMG/M metagenome (GOLD analysis project Ga0247817, IMG submission 178010) | Plant litter microbial communities from Arlington Agricultural Research Station in Wisconsin, United States - UWRJ-L212-509R-1 | ecosystem: Environmental > Terrestrial > Plant litter >... | reverse complement strand
ACCACGATCTAAAATAGTCAATAATCCCAGATCTGTTCCTGCACCGTTCTGTACTTTTAAAACAGCACCCCAAGCATCAAATAATCTTTTTTCTACAATCGCACTTGTATTATCGGTAATTGCCAATATAGTCCCTTGATAATCCCTGTGTAAATATAGATAATTTTGAGTTACACCATCGCTTTTTACTACTAGTGGTGCACTATAACCATCTCCTCCTATATAGGTAACAAATTCAATTGCTCCGGTAACTCTGTTTTCCTTAATCTCCATTGTGCCGTCGCCAGAATAATGCTTACGGAATGTGCGAAGCAGTTTATCCTCTTGTGCACCTCCGTAAAACATAGTAGTGCGATCATTACCGTCATTATAAGTAAAACTTAAATAATCGATATAATTTCCGTCACGCCCAGGTTCTTTTATAGTTACTGGGCTTTTAAAAGTATTATAGGTAATTTCTAATCCTAATTTAGGAGCCGAATTTTCACCACTTCCTCTATTTTGGTAATAACTCAATGCCGACGGGTTTAACGTGATCGAATTATTTTGGTATGTTTTTCCAGTTACCGTATAATTATAAGTACCAACATTGTTTTGAGTAATTTTACCTTTTGCATCATAACTCTGTGTCTCCTGTTGCGCCTGTGCATTATTATAAGTTAATAATCGATCTAATTCATCATAAGTGAAGTTCTCATTCCAACTGAACAAATTATTTGTTCTGGTTATTAAGTTTCCTCTTTTTGGCTCAAATCCTGTTGTTAATGTCATTACGTTTCCTGGATTTGTAATAGTTCTGTCAAATTTAAAGACAGAAGCATAGCCGTATTGATCATATAAATTTGTAATAGCAATACCATTCCCTAAACTCGCACTTGTCAACTGCCCCCTTTCGTTTAACGAATTTGTCTGCCATAATACCTGTTGGTTAGCATCATCGAGAATTTGCCATGCAAATCCATTTTGATAGGTATGTTTTAGTGCTTTTGAGCTTGATTTACCAGAAATAGAAGCCGTAGAGGTTTCTTTATCAACACGCCCAAAAGTATCATAGGTAAGTTCTTTTGTAAAATTAGCGTAAGGTGTATTTTCTATTTTTTTGCTGATTCTTTTATAATTGTCATATTCGAACGAATTAGTGATCGAGTTGTTTTCTAAGTTGTTAACAAAAGAACTGCTGGTTATTAAATTGGTACCTGAATCATAAACGTAAGTTGTTTTGCTATTGGTATTGCTGCCAACGATTGTTTTTTCTATCGTTTTTCCTGCAGCATCATATACATAAGCTGTTGTTCCGTGTGGTGTAGTTTCGGTTTTTATTTGTCCAAAAGCATCATACGAATAGGTATACGTTCCCGCACTCGGATCTGTCATAGAAATTTTATTACCCCAACCATCTATCGAAATCGAAACTTTATTACCCTGATAATCTGATTCTTTTAATTGTCCGTTTGCGTAATATATAAAATTAACCGCTCCACCCGGATCTGTTGTTTGCGTTTTATTGCCTAACGCATCTACAGTTGCAGTAGTAATTTTGCCATCATCATCACTTTTAGTGGTAAGTCCGTTATATTCTAATTTTTGAATTTTACCTGTATGCGCTGTTATTGTTTTAGGGCGCATTAAATAATCATATTCGTAAGTCGTCCATAAGCCTGGAGACGAAAAATAAGGCTCGCTTTCTTTGGTTTTTCTTCCTAATCCGTCATAGACAATTTCTTTATATACCAAAGAACCTGATGTAAAACCTTTTGTACTACTAACGATGACCCTTCCTAAAACATCGTATCTAGTCATGGTTTTAGCATCTGTATTATTCGTTATGCTAGTCGTATAACCTCCATCTGACAATTTAGTATAAACAATTGTACTTACTAATGGAGTAGAAGAAGTGTTTTGAATAGTAGTATTGATCAGTTTACCCCAATTATCATAACCATAATCACTAACCACTCCTAAATAATCTGTTGATTTTGTAGCTTGCCCTAAAGTGTTATAAACAAAATTAGTAACAAAGCCCTGATGATCTGTTTTCTTAACTACAAATCGTTTCGTGCTATCGTATTCATCTGTTATCGTTCTTGGTACAGGAGGTGTGGGTGCAGCTGGAGCACTTACTGTTTTGGTTAACAAATTACCCAAGGAATCATACGTAATATCTTCGATTATCGGATAAGTATTATGTCCTTTTTTTTCTGTTCTGGTTAAATTTGATTCTGTATAAGTATATTTTTCTTCTGACGAACGTATATCTCCAGTATAAACAGTAGTTGAAGAATTTACTTTTTTAGGTCTTCCTATGTAGTAAGAACTACCTGCCCCTGTTGAATTGCTATCATATTCTGTATCGATTGTAGTAGTTCCTTGCCAAGTGGCACCAATATATTGCTTGGATACGCTTCTTACCTGTAAACCAAAATAATTGGTGCTTTCGACCGTTCCGTCATAAGTATAATTAATTTCGTTTTTAACTCCTGTTAAATGATCAATAGTACTTTGTTTCATTAATAAAACATTGTAGACACTACTGTTTGAATTCGATGCATCTCCGGCCTGAGAATTTATTGTGGGAGAAGCTATAAACTTACTGTTATTAGTTGCGCTGGCAAAAAATCCTTCTTTCAAAATTATTTGCGGTGCATGATAATTAACCGCCAGATCATCGTTTATTTTTGATGAAGCAGTTATAGAGCCACTTGCTTTAAAGGTTTGCCCCACGGTTACAGGATCTGGAATAGTAATATCATTCGTGATTGTTCGTGAAGAAAGTGCATCGCCACCACCCTCTGTATATACAGCAAATTCATTTGTCTTTGTACTTAATAAATCTGAAGGAACGGTATTGAATACCGTTGTGCCTTCAGTACTGCTCCATGTAATTGTATTAGCGCCTCTAAGAGCAATATCACTGTATTCTGTGGTCCAAATCTTAGCATCTGAATTATTCAAATACCAACTACTTCTGGATGTTTTTATAAAACCAACTGTTCCGTAATTAAAGTTTGATACAAACCCTCTGTACCTAAAATCCTGATATTTAGAAATACCATTTATAGTGGCAGTAACTTTTGAAACCAAATAACTATTTGAATTTCTAATAATTTCAATATTAGGATATGTTACACTGTTGCCCGAAGAGTAAAAATCAGATGCTGGATTACCAATTCCTCCATCACTAGCCTCCATTGGTTTGTATTCAATAGTCTGTTTTATATTACCGCTGGATTCTGATACGCCAATTAATCTATTTTCGGCATCAACATTCTTGTTGAACTGGTAGTATTCGATTCTGTTATAATGCCCCCTGACTAATACTAAATCGGTATTCGCTCCATTATATCTATAATTAGAAGGAATTGGAATTGGAATATCCGGAGAATTTGAAGTAAACACCCCTGAATTATATCCCGCTGTAAAACCTGCTGTTCCAACTTTTCCAATATTATTGACAAAACCTGTGACTTGCCACTGTGTATCGTGATCATTAATTGTCCATTTAGGTTTATAATATTTTCTCCAGACGCGAACCAAATCTGATTTACCATCACCATTAATATCTATGGCATAATAATTACTATAATGCACTTGAGTTTTATAATCTGCATCATTAGTAGTATCAGGGAGATATTCAACTATATCATGAGATTCTTTTGTGAAAAAATCTAGATTTGATGCTTTAGGATTGCTATAATAAATGTGCCAAAGCGTTTTTCCCGCGCCTCCGTTTGAATCAGGTAACATAATATCCGTTTTACCATCTCCATTATAATCACCAAATAAAATTTGTTTGCCGGGAGAATATTTATCTATTACTCCAGATCCAATTACTTCTAACTCCACCCAAGGAGCAGCGGTAAGCTGTTTGAAACTTACTATCTGATATTTATGCTCAAGGTTATTATATTTGTCTATTGTTAAAAGGTCCGATTTTCCATCACCATTAAAATCAGCTACTTTAATGATATTTTCTAGATAACGATAGTTATTTAAAACTTCAATTGCTCCTGATGATACGCGAGGATCTAAGTTTAACAAATAGGTCTTGTTGATAAAACTACTCTCTTGGGTGATATGACAATTATCTGATTTATCATCATCAAAATATTCTGGTGTTGGTTCTCTAGGTGGGTTATTGGTATAATGTCTGGTTTCTTCTACTACGTTTATAAGTAATTCCGAAATACCGTCCCCATCAAAATCTCCTTCCGTGACATTTAAATTACTTGGTCTTTGCGTTATTGAGTATGGAAGTATATTTTTAAAGTATTCATAACATTTTGAACCATAATCATTACCTGACATATCCCCAAAGGTTATTCTATCGACTGAATTTATGATTAAGTTTTTAGAATATTTGTATACAAATTGGTTACTCTCAAAATCATAAATTTTAAATTCGAGTGTTTGAACATCATTATCAGTAGTTATATTAAAATTAACTAAAGACTGAAATTGATTCAATTTATTATTGGTTAATGTAGTAGCGGTAAATCTATTAAAATGCCAGTCGTTAAAAGGTAAATTAATAGGTGGGTCATTTGTATTGCCATTAAATAATTTTTTGTAAAGCTGATCATTAGCTACAAAATCTAAACTACCATCACCGTCAAAATCTCCTGCTAGTTGTGTTTGATTAAAATTAAGATTATTGGTATATTCCTTCTCAATTCTTTCCTGTCCAGTGCGCATTGGAGCATAAGTAAAAACCACGGGATTAGACTCTTCATTCTGAGCATTTATTTCCTGAATACTTTCTATTCGCTCATAGCCTAATCCTGTATCCTCTTGATGAACAAGTTTATATGTTCTAAAGATAGTATTATTGGCAAACACCTCAATTTTTTTTAAGATTTGACTAGCATAAACCGAAACACCTTTTAGATAATCTCTCTCAACACGTTTAGCATCTTCGTAATTAAAGCTTATTTGATTCTGAGTTGCAATTCCCGCAACATTATTTCCGCTAAATGTAATAGTATCAATATACAATTGATTGCTATTCTTGTAAGTAACTGTTTTATAATTGTAATCTATAAAATTACCGTTGACATCTTCGTAATGAACAATATACCAAGAATTTAAAGATACTGAATTCTGCAAGCTCCCTGATCCTTTAGAGCCATACCAGCTTCTTGATCCGTCAGGACTAGTTACAATAAAATAAACAGTTGTACCTTCTATTTTTAATTCAATCCGTGTATTACTTTTATATTCTGTTTCATACGTGGACCCGCTTGCCCAATAAGTTCCTGTTTTTATTAAAAGGCGCTGGCCATCTAACGCTAACTTATCATTATCATCAAAATCAACCCCATCCACAAAACCGTCTATATCACGTCTGGTAGCAATGCGGCTTATCGTTGAAATGCTATTGATGCTCCAGCCCTGTCCGGCTATTCCGCCTCTCACTCCACTATTATAAGTAAGATTAATTATTGGTGCTACACTTTTAATACTTGGAGGAGTAGCAATAGGAAGCGTATAGACCGCAGTTCCCGATGATGATATCTGAAGCTCTCCTTTAGTATCCGCGAAATTCTGGGAAAAGGAAGAAGCTGAAAATAAAAGTATAATGAAATAGTAAAATTGCTTCATATTCAAATTTATTGCTTGATGATTTTAATTGTTTTCTGGTCTCCGTCTCTGTAATTAAGAACTATTAAGTAAACCCCTCTCGGATATTCTCCAAAGGAAATAATCTGACTATCGGTGCTTTCTGTTCTTGAAAAAGTCTGAAGTATCTGACCTGATATTCCATACACTGCAATAGAAGAAACCTTGTTTTCATTTATGAGTTCCCATTTTAAATAAAGCTGTTCTTTTACAGGATTCGGATAATAGGAAATAACATCTTCATTAGAAAATTTAAGCAAGTCATCATTGGTAACCGCTTCCATTTCTTTAACCTCCTCTGCTGATTTCCCAGTTGGATTACAGCCAGAAATGCATAAGTTTCTCAAAATCTGGTTACCTGCCGAATCATAGCTAAAAGTGATTTTCTGCTGGGCATTTGCAAAAGAACAAAAGCCTAATAGTAATAGTGCGATTAGTTTTTTCATTGTTTCTCTTCAAGTTTTTTTAAACGTTTATTTTGCTCTGATATAATGGTTTTTAATTTTTCTGTTTTTTTATCCTGATCGATTACGTAAAGTGTAAGTTCTTCAATCTTTTGCAAAAGCTTCGAATTCATTTCTCCTAGATTGATTCCGTTTTTCAAGACTTCTTCTTCACTTGGAATATTCCCTAAATGCCCTTTTTCGTTGATGTGTTTTTCGACTTCTTGGAGTGTTGGCAAATTGTACTCTTTTTTAAATACATAATCTGGCCAGCCATTCATATCTACTTTTACTTCTTTTGAGTGAATTGTTCCGTTAACTGCCAGTTTAGCATCAGGGGATCTTGTACCTATACCTAAATTACCAAACTTATCAAGTCTCATTTTTTCAATTCCTGTCGTTCCAAAAACTATATTATTATTCATATCTGGGATTGTTGAATAACCAGATAAATCAATAAAAGTTTTAACTGAAGTGGTTGTGCCACCTCCTGCTGACAATCTCAAAAAACCATCATCTAAATTATTACTCACACTGCTATACCCTCTAATTTCCCCTTTAGTTAATGTTCCTGAAGATATTGCTGGTCGTCCCAGAATATTAGTTAACCCACCATTTAGAGCTATTGAACCATCTATAGATAGTTTGCTTATGGGATTGGCGACTCCCATACCTACATTTTTATCACTACTTATCGACAATATATTACTTATACTTCCATAATCAATATCTAAAAAAGCTACAGAAGTATTGTCTCGAGATTTAAAGATCCATGGACCTCCTGTATGACGATAAGGCTGGATTAACAAACGATTGATCTGCCCCTCTACTGAAGCAGAAACTTGATTACCTATTTTTAAAGTTGTATCAAAACTTACAAGCCCTGAAGTAGGTACACTATTCTGCGAAAATATAGGAAGAACGTATGAAAAAACTATTAGAGTGAATATTTTCATTTTTTTTTATTTATTAATTTGTTTCAATATTGAAATATCTTTTTTAATTTCGAAATTCTCCCTTTTAATACTTTCATTCTCTTTTTTCATCTCTATTATATAAAGAGTTAATTCCTCAATTTTTTGCAAAAGCTTTGAATACATAATCAGACCAGCCTGTCATGTCTACTTTTACTTCTTTGGAATGGATTGTTCCATTAACATCAAGTTTATTTGTTGGATTTGTAGTTCATATTCGAACATTTCCATTTCCTAGAATTCTCATTTTTTCTTTTTGATTTGTCAAATAAGATTCCTGAGTAAAAAACTTCATTCCATATGTGTTATTTCCAGCACTTTGAGTAATTGTTCTTATGGAAGTTCCAAAAGTATTGTAAGTAGTAATATTAATAGAATGAGCAATCATTATAGAGGATTCATTATCAACATTTGCTGAATTTCTCACTAGTATATTTCCCCATTTACCTCAAATTTAGATAATGGACTTGCGGTCCCTACTCCAACATTGCCGTCGCTACCTCTCATATAAAAGATATTTTCACGCTGACCTGCTCCTGTATGTGCTGCAAAATTTATATATCCTTTTACTCCATCGTATCCCATATACATTCTGGCTACTCCTGCACTGTTAAAAGTAGTATTGTAAATATTAACATTACTGATTTGAAGGCTTCCAACTGGCAAAGGATTTTGAGAAAAATTAATTTGGATTACCAATAACGTAAACAATATTATTTTTTTCATGATTATCTTCTTTCTATTTTTTTTATTCTTACTTCTAAATTTTTCTGATTGTTTTTGAGTTGTTCATTCTCTTTTTTCATCTCGATCATATAAAGCGTCATTTCTTCCATCTTTTGTAAAAGCTTAATATTCATTTCAGATAAATTAATCCCATCCTTTTTCATTTCATCTGCTGAAGCTATTTCAGGTAAATGTTTGTTTTCTTTAATATATTTATCAACTGAATCCAGAGAAGGTAAATTGTAATTGTTTTCGAAAACAAAATCAGCTCCTGCATCTACTGTTACTTTAACCTCGCGAGAATTTATGTTACCTGCAACTGTTAATTTGGAAGTAGGGTTCATTGTTCCAACACCTACATTTCCAGATGTATTAATGTAGATATCGGGAGTGGTTCCTGATAATTGGGCGCTAATTAATAATGGTTTCGGAGTTTCTGGGACAACAGCTGTTGATTTAATCCTGTTATATAAAGTGCTTGATCCATCAAAAAAAAATCCTCCGTTTTTATCAACTACATGTAATACTGAGGAAGGGCTAGTAACACCAATTCCTAATCTGCCAGTTGACGTAAATCTTGCAATCTCAGTTGAATTATTATACCCATACTGAGAATACATAATTAAATCAGCTGTATTAACGGTAATCTTTTTTGCTGCAATTCCCGCTCCGTTAGTTCCCGAGGTATTGAATATATATTTACTTTCATCCCCTATAGTTCCTGAGCCATAAGTTGCGACCTGATATATAATATCGTTGTTTTGGTCCACTAATAAACTTTTTGTTTGTGAACCTATACTGCTCCACTTACTGATTCTGTTTACTGTTCCAGTTCCACTAATAGAGTTAGCTAAAACAAATGCTGTTGTAGCAACTTGTGTATTATTCGTTCCTGCTGTTGCTGTTGGAGCAAATAAAGAACCGTTAAAAGTTGTATTACCATTCCTTAAAACATCTATTAGTACAGTACCAAATCTTGAAAATCTAAAGGCAGTAGAAGTAAGGGTAGTATAATCAGTATTATCTGTTTCTCTTATGTTAAAAACCATATCCGGCAGTGCGTTTGCATCAGCTGTCAAAGCTCCTGCAAATAATCCCACATTATTACTGGATTTACCCACCAAATAAGGAGCGAATGTACCACTTGCAGCATTTCCTATCGATATAGAACCATCAATCTGAGTTGTAGGCGAAAATGAATTTATTGATCCTACTGAAATATCTAATTTACCTACAGGAGAAGAGATACCTATACCTACATTATTATTTGCGGACGTTCCTTGAATTGTACCATTTGGCGTATAAATTTGGGCATTTACAGAAATTGCAAATAGAAAAAAGATTAATAATCTTAACTTGATTTTCATATATTTGATTTTCATATATTTTATTTTAATTTATTTTCAATTTTTGAAAGTCTTTCAAAAATTATTTTGAAATTTTGATTTTCATTTATCAAATCTTTTATCTTTTTATTTTGCTCTATCATGTAAAGTGTCATTTCTGCCATTTTCTTAAGTAAACTCATATTCATTTCTGCCAACATTAAACCATTTTTTTCAATATCCTGAGCCGACTGGATCTCAGGTAAATGCTTGTTTTCTTTGATATAATTCTCAATTTCTTGCAATGATTTAAGTTTATAATTTTCTGCAAAAACTTAATCGGGGACTAGCTGTCCTGACATATCAACTCTTACCTCTTGGGTGTGAATTTTTCCTTTTACGGTTAGCTTTTCGTCTGGTGTTGTTGTACCTATCCCTACATTTTTATTATAATTAATTCTCATTACTTCCGAGGCATCTACACCGCCTATCATAAAAATTGTCGAAGATGCCTGACCAGTATTTGGCCCAATTCTAAGGTCTCCTCCATTTCCTTCCATAACATCATTAACATAGAAGATAGATCTTACAGCAGCCCTACCGTTTACATCTAAGATAGTGAGACTATTTGGCACAGTTGTCCCAATACCCAGATTCCCATTCATAATATAATTATTAGCAGTTCCTGTAATCTTTAAGCTTCCAGAAGATTCAACATCACTTTTAGAGTCTAATAACTTGCGCCAATCACTCCAAGCAGTCTGATTATAAAATGCACTTCTATACATCATCCTCCCTCCTTCCCTGGTACTTTGGAAGTATACTTGAGAAACTAAGTGTGCTGATTTTCCATAGATTTCCATTAATGTTCCATAATTAGACGGCGCATGTCCCTCCATAATTATCCCACAGTTTTAATGACATTGGAGCAACACCTACTCTAGGCAAAGCATTAAAATCTTTTTGCTCTGTTGCCCAGTTTAAACTTTGAGATCCTAAATTGCCATTAAAAGTTTGACTTTTTACAACTGAATGAAGGAGAATAATAATCAATAGTAAAGTTTTTTTCATGCCTTTATTTTAATTTTTCTTCAATTTTAGATAACCTATATAAAATGTTTTTAAAAGATTCATTTTCCTTTTTTAATATTTCAATCTCATTTTTAGAATTTTTAATTTCTAAAGTTTGTAAACTATTTTTCTTTTCTTGTTGAATTATATAAAGAGTAAGTTCTTCAATTTTCCGCAGCAATTTAGAATTCATTTCTCCTAGATTGATTCCGTTTTTCAAAACTTCTTGTTCGTTTGGAATATTCTCTAAATGACCTTTTTCTGCGATATGCTTTTCAACCTGCTCAAGTGTTGGCAGATTATAATCTTTTTTGAATACATAATCTGACCAGCCTGTCATGTCCACTCTTACTTCTCTGGAATGAATTGTGCCGTTTACATCCAGCTTATTCTGTGGATTTTTAACGCCAATACCCATATTCTTTTCAACAGATAATTCGCCATCAATATGCAGTTTTTTAAAATACAGATTTTGTCCGCCTCCATATGGATTAGTATTTCGTGCCGAATTAGCCCCTGCACTTTCTAAATACAATATATTACTTCCATCTGCTGCTAATCTAAATTGCGGACCACCGCTACCATATTGATGAAAAATTAAAGTAGGCGAACTACTATTTGACGAACTGTTACTATTAACAATTTCAATACTATTAGTAGTTAAAGCAGCATCTGTCCAAGAGTATCCTTCAATATTGCTTTTATAACCAAACCAACCACGATTGAGATTAACACCTCCATCTGGATTTTGCAAAACAACTTTTGACCATGGTTGAGAGGGATTATTATTAACCTTTCTAAACCATAATTCTTGATCAAAAAAGCTACCCGAAAACTGCATTGCAAAATTATTCGTCGGATTAGAATGTCTTACATCCAATAAATGCCACCAACCGGTAGCTATTGACGGATAATTAACAGGGGTGCTTGCCTGATAAAATCCTGACTTAGCACCTTGATTACCTTGTAATCCTGCGTTATCTTTAAGTTCAGTACGGGAATCAAATTCCCCCCATAAAACTTGTGCACTTGCTGTTTTAGTATATATCATCAAAATGCCAATAAATAAGATGTTTATTTTTTTCATAATACTCATTTATCTTCTAATTTTTTTATTCTCATTTTAGCTATTTCATTCTCCTTTTTTAACTCGATTACGTACAAAGTCAATTCTTCAATCTTCTGTAGTAGCTTAGAGTTCATTTCTCCAACATTAATTCCGTTTTTTAGAACTTCTTCCTCACTTGGAATATTTTCCAAATGACCTTTTTCGGCTATATGCTTTTCAACCTGCTCTAGTGTCGGCAGATTATACTCTTTTTTAAAAACAAAATCTGACCAGCCATCCATATCTACTTTTACTTCTTTTGAGTGGATTGTGCCATTTACGTCTAGTCTATTATTCGGATTTGCAGTACCTATTCCCACATTACCTGAATTGGAAATTATCATTCTTTCAGACCAGCCGCCTGCATAAGTCCCAAATCTAATATCCTGTGATCCTCTAATTCCTAATATTTGTCCAACTTCTCTTGATGTTACATAATTAATCTCTCCCATATGCCCAAGGAGTATATTCCCATTATTTTGAAAATCTCCGGTATTATGCAAGAGGGCTTCGGGTGAATAAGTCCCTATACCTACCTTTCCTCCGGCTGGCTGCAGAAACGTTCCACTTTTTCCATATCGGTAACCGCCGTCAATGATAATACCCGTCTCAAAAGCGATTTTGAGCTGCTGATAAGAAGGTGCAGACCAAGATCCTGCAGTTCGATAAATACCATAATCTGACGGTTCAGGCTGGAACCAAGTAATTCCGTCAGCAATATCACGCCCATCATTAAGCTTATTAAAACTTATAGAATTATGTAATTCATAGGTCTGTGAGGCTAAAAGCTGGCAAAAGCCTACTGCAATCCAAACATACATAGTTTTTAGTTTCATGGTTTTCAGTTTAAAATTTAGATTCCTATCGCGCGCAAATAAACAAAAGGATTTTATATTTTTTTTACGGGATTCCTCATTTTGCAATCTTTTATTTTTTTTTAAAACAGGAAAAAGCAACATTTAATAGCATCTTAAGCTGGCTCGTTCACACAACCAACTATAAGCCAATCAATTGAAATACAATAAATTATACATTCCCCACCTTTACACTGGAAGACCATGCTAAATATGATAAGATTACATCACGCAATAAGATGGAGAATAATTTTCTTCTCAAAAAAAGTTAGGAATCATTGTAAATTAAAAACCTCTGAAACGAAAATTTTTCCAGAGATTTCATTGGTTAATCGTCTTATTTTATTTCGATCTCATTGCCCGAGCTAGTTTTTGCATTGCATCTGTCTGTCCTTGCATTCTGACACGAAAGCACTGCCTAAATGGCTGCAGGTTCTCATCTGATAAGGTTGATCCACCGAATCAGACATATGGGGGCTATAAATAGCCTTCCTCACAACAGAAAAGACAATGACGGGAAAAATATGGCAAAGTCTTCATAGTTTTTTAATTTTAATAGTCTTTACAATAAGCAGTGCTGGATTTTAAAATTTTCTTTAAATCATCACTCATATCACATTTAAAATTATATCCAAAAATTTACATCAATCCCCAACAGGACATCCGAACCAAATTCTTTAAGCCATTCAAAGACAGGCCCTACATCCAGTAAGCCAATCTCTTCAAATCTTCCATAAAATTTATAGAAATTTGTCCCGTTGAGGTCACTTAAAAGAGACAACTATATTATAGTTGTCTCTTTTTTTATACACAAACATGTAGGTTTTTCAAGCCTTGGCGACCTAACATTTTATGGTTCTATTTTTTTACAAGGAATCCTTAGTCTGTTTGAAATAAACAGTCTTAAAGTGGCTTTATTAAAGATTTAATCGAAGACTTTGATAGCGGCAGTATTAGAACCACTTTTATCATTAGAATTTCTATAAAAAAGTTTAAACACAAAACTTGAATTACAAAAAAATACAGCATTAAAGAAAATAGTTTATTGAAAACCTTCAAAATGATTTGCTTACAGCTAAAACCTATTTCGAAAGTTTAAAGAAAAATATCAATGAATTACAAAATGTCCCGTATATTGAAATAAAACATTCTCTATACCTGATCAAAAAAGTAAAACCATAACGAACTAAAGTTTGTAAGTAATTAAAAAAGAGTTAATAAAGCGCTAAGTCGTAATTCTTTTATTTTCTGTATTTAACTTTCTGAGATTTTTATGCAGAATACTGCGAGTTGCTCTCTTTTTACTTTCATAATCTCTGGTGCATCTTTCCAGTTCGGCAAGGAGTCGCTTAAAATTGTTATACAATATGGTAAGTTCTGCCATGTTAGTTCGTATTTTGGCATCTTCTTCACATTCTGTTTTAGCAATAATTAGTGACATATTTTCGTATTTCTGAAAAATATCTAACAAATTTAAATGTTCTCTCTTATCAATTCCTTGCATAATAAGTTTCTCAAATATTTATAAAAATCAGGATTACAGAGTAAAGCGTAATAAAGGATCTACATCTGTATAAATTGTAGAAAGAGGTAACGAACGCAATGTGGCCGTCTTCATTTTACTTGTATTTCCGGATATGGCATTTAATGCCTGGTTCAACAAAACTTCCGAAGT
>Ga0247817_10001207_pt1 | contig 13809 bp, 13 predicted proteins | sample UWRJL212509R1_FD_178010 | JGI IMG/M metagenome (GOLD analysis project Ga0247817, IMG submission 178010) | Plant litter microbial communities from Arlington Agricultural Research Station in Wisconsin, United States - UWRJ-L212-509R-1 | ecosystem: Environmental > Terrestrial > Plant litter >... | reverse complement strand
ACCAAGTCTACTTCCTGCACGCCAAGTACCACTTTTCCTCGCTCGCGCACCGCGAGCAGTTTCTCGCGCACATGCTCGAGCGCACGCTGCTCGGCCGCTTCTACGCCGAGGAGATCCGCTACAACGACCAGCTGCACGCGCAGGGCAAGGTGATTCGGCTGTGGAAGAAGACGGAGGGGACGAGAGACGCGGTGAAGCTTACGTTTCTTGCGCGGGGGGAAAGGCAGTTTGAGTGGGACTTGGGGAGGCTGAGCAGGCGCGTGGTGATGGGGGAGGGGGGGTGGGTTACGCTTACGGAGTGCGGTGCCGAGGGGTTTAGCAAGGAAGGTGCTGCGACGGTCAAGATCAAGTTTCGGCAGCAGGAATGGGAGATGGAGAGCCTGAGGAGGCAGGCAAAGAGGCGGAGGTCGTCTGTTGCTGCTGCCGCCGAGTTGCAGTTATCTGTGGGGGGTGATGGTGCGAATCCCCCGGAGATGAAGAAGGGAGGCAGTAGCAGTCCGTGGTCAAAACTCCGCCGGCTTTCAAAGTCCCCGGGGACAGGAGGGGCTGCTAAGGGGAAGAATAGGACGAACTCAAACTCGCCGAGCTTGGAATACGCGTCAGAGGCCTGTCCAGGAAGAAAGTCGACGGGGAAGCTGGCCGAGGTTGAGGCTGTGGAGGGCGATGATGCTGTGTCGATTGCGACTACGGCTACTGGTGCGGGGATGGGGGTTGGGAATGCGAAGCCTGATGCGGAGGTGTTCAGGGATGTCTTTCTGCAGTTTCATCCCGAGTCAGTGAGCTCGGTGTTTACGCCACTGCCGTCGATAGCGGTGACGAAGGCATGGGATCCGGGGGACTTTGAGGAGTTAGGCGGGGGGATGGGTATGCGGTGAGGCGGATTCAGCGATGTGTGTAGGGACGGGATGGTGATAGGATTAATGTATCATTGACACTAGTGATGCAGGACGTTGTGGGAGACCAGTAGCTACTTTGCACAAAGCTGAAGATATGGACCCTTGCCCTCTCCATAGATCAATGATGCTGCTCGAAACCATGCACGATGCTCATTTTGCAACAATGACAGGCACCCGAACGTCAGGACTCCGGGGCCTAGCCGTGACCCGTGGACCCGAAGATCGGGTCTTCAGGTCCCTCCTGATTGGTCCGCGGGTCTCAGAGGTTCTTTTCATAATAATTGGTTAGCCTTGGCTACCCCAGCCATCCTCAGATGGGGTCGACTTATGTATTTTTAGTCTAAGACTACTTATAGAGGAATTCGAACGACTGGCCGCTGATGGAAGCAGTTGTAGGTGAACTGCTACCCGAAGGAGAAAAGACGCCGCCGGGTGTTGCTTAATAGACTCGATGCAGTCCTTGTTCCGAATGATAATTTTCGCGAGACGACCAAGATTGATGAATAAAACAAAACATAGAAAAGGAGCCTACCCGCAGAAGATCTTAGCAATTTCAACATCACAGGAAGTGCGATAGATTTCTGGTAACTTCCCCTCCCCATATGAAAAAGAGAGAGAAATGAAATGAATGGTTGTGGTGAGGTTGTTGCCGAAAATGGTGGTTCTGACTCTTCGCCTTGGAGCCGCCATGACGGAGGCAATTCGGGCCATCAACCGGCGACAGTGACAACTTGATGAAGGGCTGAAATTGGAACTGGACGCTTATACTTGTTGTAACCAAGCCTTGCCAGAAACTGCCTCCTATCACCGGCACGAAAAAAAGACCACCCAGAGTGCCCAAGAAATGAAATCTCCCCGCCAGACATCTACACAACACCGCAGTCTACCCGAAACGACTGCACGGCAGTGTCGGCAACGCATTCCGCCGAGCGCGGCCCGAACGCCTTGCCTGTGCCCCGCGGACAGTTCGGCTCGGCATAGATGTTGATGACGCAGTCTACGTCAGTGTCGATGTTGACGGCGGTGGCTGGGATTGACAGAGTGGTGCATCCCCGTGTGCTGGATCCCTCGAACCAGAGGAATACATTCTTGCAGACGCCCATGTCGAGACTGTAAGCTTTGAGGGACCAGTTGGTTCCGTCGCGGGCTTTAAGGGAGCTCGGTGCCGCGGTGACGGCGATGGCGAGGGCCGTGATAGTGAGTGAGAGTTTCATTTTAGATAGAGGTTTTGTCAAGTTGGTGTCGGTGATGGTGATGAGATGTACGATATCATTCGGCCACGACAAGACAAGGGGTTTTAATTAACGCTCCAAGTCTGCCTAATCTTAAATGTGGCAGGTGGCTGTCTTATGTCCTAAATATTGCGAGGTGTTGGTGCTGACGTCTAGAGCTGATGGAGCAGGCGAATACTACTCTAGGGTGCCATGGTGCGGCAAAGGCCAATTGAAGGTCGAGGAGCAGTAGTACATTGCACACATTGCACCTGGAATGGGTGTTGGCAAGGCATCCATCCCCTTGCTCCTCTCCGAGATCCGGGTTTTATATTCGATCCCACTCTAATACGCCAAAATGCTGGCTTATATCATGTAATGAAAAAAGGGCACTTGCATCAAGAAATTTTAGAGGGAGAAGAAAGGCAAAAAGGGTCGAACATTGGGGTGCGCTGGCAAAACTTTGGACGTACCGCGGATCGAACGCGGGACCGTCTGTATGTGCAAGAGCTCCAGGGCATTGCAAAACAGAAATCATACCACTAGACCATACGCCCTAGTTACCTGGAGAGCGGTCTTATTGAACGGTATGTTTCTTGTGCAAGCGATACGCATCGCTTCGAGCACGAGAAGAATTCGGTGACATATAAGTCAATGCAACTTGCAAAAACATGGACGTACCGCGGATTGAACGCGGGACCGTCTGTAAAAGCAAGCACTAAAGCACTGCAAAACAGAAATCATACCACTAGACCATACGCCCTGTTGGATCGAAAGTGCATGCGCTTATTGCCTCTGATGGAGCACCCGAACTGCGGCTACACCCTTGTGCAACAACATTCCTAACCGTACCTGAGCCCCGATGAGAGCCACAAAGTCAATATTAGATGGAATGATTGAGATCCGAACTACAGAGCCGAAGTATATGGATGGTGGAAAGATAACTGCCCGGAACCCTCGAGTCCATGACGTCAATGATGCCGGCTATTCGCATTGTGATATTGCACGGCTCTTGGGAAATACCGGGTCCAAGAGTCTTATCATCCCGTGTCGTTGAAATAGGCTAGAGACAGCCCTCCCAAACCGGCAATGATGGACCGAGACGCAGGAACAAGCGACGGCATCCGGCAATCGGCAGGCCTGTCAATATCTGACAGTTGTAAAGTGTGACGTGCCGAGAACGAAGGCGTGGGAAATATCAGAAACCGGAACGTCCATCTCAGAACAGGTTTGTGTGATATGGCTGGGCTATCGTGTTATAGCCCACAAGGCAATGGAAGATAAAAAGGACATGGACTGGGGCACATCAATGTGAGTCGGGTCTTCCGGACTGATCTCGTTGTCGCTGTCTGTCGAGCTCCCTCCCCCATCAGGCCGTTCACTCGTCGCTCCTTTGGTATCACTCCAAGGCCAGAAACAACCCATCCACTAAGATGAAGCTCTTCCTCGCCATCACCATCCTCGCGCTCTCTTGTTTCTCCTCAGCCCTCGCCTCCCAGGACCAACAACCCAACCAACTCCAACCCCGAGGCGGCCACACCGTCCAAATCCTTCGCCACACCACTCTCATCAAAGCCCTCCGCCGAGCTGGCCCCTACGCCAACACCTCCTCCATCCCCCTTCCCACCTGGAACGCCTCCGCAGCCTTCACCTTCTTTCCTAGCAACAGCAGCACGGCCAATTCGAGCGCCCCAGCCGCCACCAAAGCCCAGAACTCCACCGCCCCCAAGAGCAGCGGCAGCGGCGGCGGTCTTATCGGGGGCTTAATCTCGGGCGTCCTTAATCCCATCACGTCGGGTGTGTTGGGACCCATCACCTCGGGGTTGTTGAACAACTCTGGCGTCGCGACGGGGCTGCCAGGTGTCACGAGCGCTGCATCGCTGTCGATGCCGACCATGTCGAGTCTCAGTATGAGCCTGTTAAGCAGTGTGAGGTGGCAGAATTCGACGAGTGGTGCGGCGGCGCCGACAGGGCAGGGAAATGGGACTGAGAAGAGGGGATGAAGGGGTTGTGGGTAGATAGTCCGTAGAGTAATTTGGGAAGGCGCGGGATACCGAAAGTGTACGCGTTGAATGTCAGAATGTAAACGTGGGAACGGCGAATAGGCGTACCTGTGGATTTGAGATGTAATTTTAATATCGGTTTATCCAATTTCTCGTAATTCTTTTGTTGTTGTTATTATTATTTATGTTTCAGGCCGCTGAAAACCCTCCCCTGGGGCATTGGTCTTCTTCAGCAGCAATCTTTTATGTACATCGAGAGGAAAATTGTGAAAGGAAAACCCCTGGCTGCACCAAGCACGCGCTAGCGAACCCATCCCTGCTGGTAGCCCCCAGGCTGACTCGGATGCCAAGGCGCAGCGCGCGCGTGTTTCACGGACTCGGACGCGGAAGGGGGAAATGAAATAAATATCACCTCTCCCTAGTCCTCCGGATCAGTTTATTGTTTTCTTCCTTTTTCTCAGTTGCAAATAAACAAGCCACGATGGCAGCCCCAACCTACAGATACAAGCCCCTCCCCTCGGGCCGTCACATCCGGGTGCTCCGACTCCGGCCCGCGCTTATTAAATCTCAGCCTCTCGTCTGCACTCTGGTCCCCGTCGCCATCGACGATTACTTCGGCCACAGCACCCAAACCAACCGCCACGCCCAAAACAGGATTGAATATGGACATATACTTCAGGAGAGGCTTCGGCAACGGGAGGAACTTCGGAACGGCCGCGACACCAAGCCTGCCGCCAAATCTAGCCCCTCGCCGCCACCGCCAAAAACAAACCCCCTAACAACGAACAAAAGAGTCCCAACACCGTACGAGGCCCTCTCTTACACATGGGGCGCCAGGGCCGGCACCCTCCCCATCACCTGCTTCGACCTATCCTCGGACAAGAACGGCGGCGAAGGCAGACGTGGCGTCCTCCTCGTGACGCCCAACTGCGACGCCGCGCTCCGGCACCTGCGGCTACGGCTGCGATCGCGCGTGCTCTGGATCGACGCCATCTGCATCGACCAGCAGTCGGTACGCGAGAAAAATGAGCAGGTGCCGATGATGGGCGACATTTATCGGGAAGCGGCGCGGTGTGTTGTCTGGCTCGGGACAGCGGTGGGATCAGGGCCGACAGGCGGCACCAGCCCTGGTTTCTACGCTGGGGCTGGGGTGGGAGGACTTGCAGGGCAGCACCTAGCCTGTGGTGAGCGCGACGGGCGCAATAGAACTCGAGGCAAGGCCGCGGGTGGAGACGACGACGGTGGGGACCCCGATATGACGGGTGTGATGCGGCGGGCGAGGGTGGCCGGGCGGATAGTCCACATGAGGGCGAGTCCCGGTCAAGATGCGGTAAACGAGGATGGAAAAAAGATGGCGAGGAGGTGGTTTTGTAGGTCTCCATCCCTACATCTCTTTCCTTGGACCCCTCACAAGAGCGCTTGCTGACGGGGGGCTCTCAACGTCGACAGCACGCCGGGAAATCGTCCGCGTCCAGCGCGTCTGTGCCAATGACTGGTTCCAACGCATCTGGACAATGCAGGAGATGCTGCTCGCGCCGACAACTGTCTTTATGCTCGGCCGCACCGAGTGTCCAGCCTCAGCGCTGTACACGTACGTACTAATTGCCGAGTCTCTCATGGACTCGGACACGCGCGAGCGCATGCAGTTTAGGATGCGCAGCATCGTGCTTGAAGAGGTGGCAAAAAACCGGCCCAAGAGCAGTACAGGTTGGATTGCTCAGACAAGTGTCACGAGCAGGTGGCCCGTGGCCGAGAAATACGTGGCCGAGATCAACGAGACGTTGGAATTGTTGCTGCACATGGGCGCCCTCAACAACGCCACCGACCCCCGAGACAAGGTGTACGGGATGCTGGGTATGCTTAAAGCCTTCGTGCCGCTGGAGGTGCATCTGCCGTCTGTCGACTATGCCAAGTCCCTACAAGACGTGTATGAGGAGTTTGCTTACCACATGATGCGCACAACGGGGACTCTCTTGCCGTTGGAGATGATCCTACACGCCTCCGCAGAGGACCTCCCCTCGTGGGTCCCCGACCTGCGTGATGCATCCGCCGTTGCCTGGACGCCGTTCCGAACCGGGCTGAAGAGATATGTGCGGCACAACAATGAGATGCATCTTCCAGACGAGTGGCAGCCAGGCAGACTGGAAGTGAGGGCTCGGCCCCTCGCCAGCGTGTTGGAGGTGTTTACGCGTATGCCTCGCTTTGAGGTCGGCACACCCCCCAAATACGTGGATGCACAGCGCACGGATTGCCTGTCAGCGTGGACGGCCATGGCAATGGACAGGGACAGACAGCTCAACAGAGAGGAGGACGACCCGGAAAAAGACTTCTGCGTTCAGTCTCTGCTGCGACTAACCCCATTTCTCGACTATCTGAGGGAACGCCATGAACCCCCCGAGCCGGAGGAGCCCGAGGAGCCCGACGCAACGTTAGGGGGTACACCTGCGCAACGGCGTAAACAGAAAGGGAAGGCCGACAAGCCCAAGTCGTCCAAAGATTCATTTTTTGTTGTCAACATGTACGACGGCGCCGCCCTATTTCTGACCGAGTGTGGCCTGTGGGGCCTGTGCAAAGGCCACGTCGAGCCTGGCGACCAAGTGTCTCAGCTAATGGGGGGAAGGGTCCCGTTTGTCCTGCGCTCCGTTGGGCCGGCGCCTGCGAGCGAGTTTCAGCTGGTGGGCACCACGGACGTGGCCGATCTGGAGGGCCCGGGACGGCAAAATGCGTGGCAGACGCATCTGGTTGAGGACGAGTACTTGGGGATTACGTTGGTGTGAGCTAGGGTGTGGCTGAGAGGGTGGGTAGAAGGGCATATAACCTTACATCTCGGCCGCGAACAGTGAGGTAATTTAGAAGAAATTTAAGCTGTTAGATTATACCAACTAATCGACGATCCATCTTGTATTATTTGGGACTGATCAATTATAGGGATTGATTTTCGAGGGGAGGGGTAGGCCAAAAGGTTGGGAGTAGGGGATGGCAGGAGTTAGTATATAACGGCTGGAGGATGGGTGCGAGTAAGTGAAAGGGCAGTATTGGTAAAGTGTTGATTCTCTAGTCTAGGGTGGTATATGCGAAGGGAGAGGAATGGATCCTTGCCTCGCAGTGCGAGGCAATGATATTGTCATAACCCAGGTTACGACATTGGGCAGTGACACGCCTGGGGCAGCCACTGGCAGCCAATCATTAGTGACAGGACCTGTGGATCCTGATCGGCCAATCAGGACGGTCCCGAGGTCCCGGAGGGCCGGAACATCGGGACACCTGCACGGTCCCGGGGTCCCGAGGCTTCGGGACATCGGGACTAAACACACCGCTATTACAGCACTTAGATAGTTTCATATATAGATAGGTAAACAACACCCCTTAGGTGAGGAACTGTTCTTGTTCCTCACGTAAGTAATATCATGTTCCCGTCTACAATCTTGCAAGCACTTTTTTCAAGCTCTTTGTAGATCACCCTGTTTAGGACGGTACACGGCACCGTCTGGACCTTGCGCGACCTTCGTTCCCCACCGTCAAGAAGAACCACGCGGCGTACTGCCTTGTAGTCTGACCCCTTGGGCACAGGTTGTAACAGATATCTATGCTTATCCTTATGTAATAGCCTATTTAATTTACTAACAAAACCAGGCTTAATGAACTATAGTTACATAAACTATTTAATAATATATGGATTCCGGTATTAGTAAATTTAAATAGTACGGGGGATACGGGGATAGGTAAGAGAAAAGTCGTACGGGCGGTAGTAGGACGGGTCGAGCTACATCTTTATCGTTAGACGAAGAGGAGCCGTATACTAGGCAGATATAATTAAGAAGTGACCAGAGGGGACGGGGCATGGTGTGCGTTGCGTTTGCCTCGAGATCTGGATTCGGCACCCCTGCTACACGCCACCGACTGATGATGAAGCAATCGTCTTCAGTTTCCTTGGTGTATCGCTTCAACCAATCGCCTGATCGAGCCTCGGCTGTCGAAATCCCCGTCGTAGTCCTGACGGCGCAGTTCGTCCGACTTCACGATAGGCGCACCCTCAGACATGACGCCGGCGCCGGTTCTGCTACGGATCGTCTTCATGATGCGACCCTCGAGCCGGCTCATTTCGTCATCGCTGACATCGACGTGGGCTTGCGTGAGTCGCTCTAGGTCTACCCTCCACCATGCCCTAACAAATGATGAATGTCAGGGGCACTGAGATAACAAAATAAATCCATATTTGTGGTGAGGCGGTCCCGCCGTTCATGCCGATGTCTAACATACCTCGTTAGATCGCGTTCTTCATGATAACTTGGTACTAGTCAGTGCAGGACGCAGAGAGCCACTCACCGGCGTCAAAGTTAAAGAACAACATCCCAAGGATCGAGGATACGAGAGCTCCTGGCAGAAACATGGCGCCCATGGGCGTGAGCGTCTTCATCGAATTGCTTTCTCGGCCCGCAGCGTGCGCAAGGCGGCGTTGCTGTGCCGCGATGGCAAGGCTAAGTCGGGGCTCGCACTGTGATCTGAAGCTGTTAATCTGCAAGTCTGTAAGGCGTTCTGTTCCACTGCTTTCTTAGGGGGAATCTCGATTTGGCCGGACTTGCCACCTCGTACTGGATGTTGAAGCGCTGTAATGACACCTGGCTGTTGCTCTCAAGTCCATCCAGCCTCACTGCAGCAAAGTTGAGGCGTGCCTGGATTGTGGCGTAGATGTGTTCGAGGCCGGGCATCTTCCTATCCTCAACCGGAAGCTTTGTCCAGAAGTGTTCGGCTGCCTTATTAAGACGCCTAATAGCACCTGCCAGACATGAGGTTGCTTCCACATAACCTTCCATTGGAGCTCGGCGACTTTGTGGTTGCCCCGCTCCAACTTGATGTCTATCTCGGGATCATAACCCTGCGTTGTTGGCCCCTTGTAGCGGCCACCTCCTCTCATGGCGCTCTCCAGACCGCGCGGCCTATCGCAGACTTCCCACTGCTGGGTCTCCGTCTCCGGATACAAGCTTGCGCCCAGCATCAGGACGGGGAGGAGCAGTGGGTGGCAGGCGGGTTTCGCGCAGGCTACTAGGGACTCTAACACCCCAGCGAGCCCGCCTGTCCTGGTGCCACGAATGTAGCCCGATGTGATCTCAGTCCGGAACGAGTATGACAGCGCCATTTCCCAACCGTGTGAGGTGCCGTTCCATTTGACGTCGGACTTGCGGAAGACGATTTCTAGAACAAGGAAATGATGAGCAACTATCCCTTAACAGAGGTTTCGAGCGAAAACAATCCGTCTGACGCAGAAACTTATTGTCTGCATCTGCTGGATGGCGCCAGAATCCCCACTACAGAAACGGGCCAACGGCGCTAGAGCCTTCTGCAATCTGGAGCTGCAGCCACATCTCCCGGAGGAGGGACCGATAATGCTTGGCCTCGAACGACATGAAAGTTGTGGTCAAATGCTCTTGCTCCTCTAACATCGTCCTGAATCCTGCAATTGGCGGTGTTTAGTATTCAATTAAGCAATGCGGCCGCGGGACGGTGCTCACACGAGTCGAAGCCCGCTTGTTACGCCCGTCAAAGGGGTGGAAGCAAAGACGCTCTCGGGCTTTCGGTAGAGGAACGAGTTGAAGTCATGGACGTCGAGCTTGTGTATGCCGGAGTCTGAACAGGCGCCCTGGAGACAGATCATAACAACCGTCAGCATCTCTTCTGCGGTCCACTCGACAGCCGGCTACAATCCATGGCAGCACACTTAAACATAAGGACATGACGATGCATATGAGCCATCCCGCCTAGGATTCGATTTAACATACAGGAGCTCGTATTCAAAACAATCACAACCACCCAGTTGTTCTCACTACCTCACACGCGCGCAGCAACAGTCTTCGCGCACCTCCTCGCCAGGGCCACAAGCGTTAGGCTGGGGTTTCCCGCCGGCGAGCAAGGGAACACGGAGTTATCACACGCGAACAGGTTCTCGTACCCCTCAAACTTCAAATCCTTATCCACCACGCCTTTCGCCCCCGCAATCGGCATCCTCAGCGTCCCCACCTCGTGCGCGACCCCGCCCACGTCGGCCAGCTTCAGGTTCGGCAAACCGTCCGCGGCATACAGCTGATCCTCGCCTAGAACCGATAAGGCCCTGAGCTCCTTCAACTCCTTCTTCGCCACCTGCCTCGCCTGCGTAAGGAGGGCCCCCGGCACCGCCGCGACCTCCATGTACACGTCCACCGGCTTCCCGGGCCCTCCCCCATTGGCAGCCAGCCGCACGCTGTTCTGCTCCATGAGCGGGGCGTAGAACTGGAAGACAATCTCGCACAGCAGATACCCTTCCCGAATTTTCAGGTCGTCCTCGATGTGGTCTCGATCTACGAACCGGCCTTGGTTGAACTGTGCGCCGAGCTCGAGGATGACGTCGAAGGCATGGTCTTGCTTGGTCGCTAACTTGTGGTGGAGGAGGAGCTTGGTAGACCGGGGTTCCTCCCGCGGGGGCGCGGCGCTCGGGACCTGCGGGGTGAGACCGAGGTTTCTGAGCGTCTCCGGGGAGACGACAAAGTGTCGGTAGTAGATGGCGTGGTCCACGATGCCGACGCCCACCTTGGGGTTTTGGATACCGGACTGGAGGGCGATCTTGGGGGACTCAAGCGCGCCGGCGGCGAGCACGACGGCCTTGGCGCGGTAGGTACGGATCTGGTTCTCGAGCAGGTCATAGCAGCGGACGCCGGTGACCTGGGAGCGGTTGTTGGGGTTGAAGGTCACCTGCCAGGCGGCGTGGTTGAGGTTGACAGCGAGAGACCGGCCTGGCTGCTGCACGTTGGCGCTTTCGACCAGGGCGTCTTTGAGGAGAAGGTCGGCCGTGGAAAATAAGCCGGCGGGGACGGACCATTCGGTTGGGCCTGCGTATTCTACCGCGACAGGTCCCGGGGAGACGTCCCAGTCGGTGCCGAGAACTTCCTCCAAGATCCCTACCGACTTCTGGTAAAACAGCGAGCCTTACAGTTCCGGGACATCAGCGTTAAAGAACTTCCTCGTAAGCTGGTATCCATCTCCCTCGATAAGATAATCGCGAATCTCTTTTGGCCAGTTTACAAGCTCCTACTTCGTAAGAGGCGGTATGGAAACGCCCTAGAAGATGCTACGACCGCCTAGGTTAAAGCCCTGGCTGCCGTTTTATACCGAGCCGGCGAGGTTAGTGTAGTTCTTAACGCTAAATCTCTCTTAGAGAGACTAGACGTACTTTTGGAATTCCCGATTAGTAGACGCCGTAGGAGGTTCCCGACGTAAGTAGGAAATAGTAGCGAGCCAGCCTCGAGGGCGAGGATACTCTTGCCTTCGTTTGTAAAGGCTGTAGCGACTACGCCGCCGCCTATCCCGGAGCTTACTATAATAATGTCGTATTCTTTACTTTTATTTCGGTTACTTTTTAGGAACGTTTCGGTAATAGAGTTATGTTTAGTAATAAGATTCTCCCTTATCAGTACTATATTAAAGGGTTGTTTTGTATGTAATACGAATCTAGTACGGACTTAGATAAGTAGGAATCTAGCTAGTTAAAATAATTAATCTTAGGATAGGTTAGTAAATCGAGAGAGAGAGAGAGAGACTCTGTTTATAGGATATATTTATAGAAACTTAAGCTACTTATATCCTATATTATACTAACCCGGTTAAGGTATTATAGAACCGGTAATTAAAAATAGCTATAAGAAATTAGTAACCGATTAACGGGTAACGCTAATAAGAATACTCCCTCTTTAATACCTTATAGTTTAACCCGAAATAGTTATATAGTATATATATAATATATTAACCTAGTACAGGGCTTTACAGAAACAAGGGGACAATCAGGGCATAATGTAATCAGGCATAGTATAACTAGGCATAATGCAATCAGGCATGGTGTAATCGGGTATAATGTAATTAAGCATAGTATAATCGGGCATTATACTAGGTGTCCTTTAATACAGATACAGCAACATGCTTATCGACGCGAAGAGGGTTTAATTAACACTCCTCCACAAACTTCCTTATCTGAATCACCCAGTCGATCCAGACCTTTACAGCATTATCTACCTCGTAGAAGCGTCTCACCTCCTGAGTCAGGGTGCAGGGTGCACCCTGTGTGGCGTTCCCGCCCCTGGGCAGTGGATGTGGCGTTTTGGCCGGCTAAGCCACCAACGCGGTGGTGCATCATTCGTTTCTCGCGCCTCGATAGTTTTAGTTTAGACATCAACACCACTCCTCTCTTGCGCGCCACAGCAGTCCACGCAACGCAATTGCGTGCAATTGAACTTGTCGGGCCCTCTAAGCATGGCAAGAAGAGTGAGATAGTCAATTCAATTTGCATCTTTTGCCATCTTTGCGGCCGAACCCCTGACTTGCACGTCCCACTGTGTGCGCGTCGAACCGCCTGCTTCAGCAACGACGACCCGCACACACCAATTGGAGTGGGTGTAGGGTATTTATTTGAGGGTGTAGAAACCCCTATTCACTCCTTCGAGAATCCCTGCTTTGGTCCATTACCCTTTATCCTAGATAAGATATAGCCGTCCTCGACGACAGCCAAAAGTTCCTCGTCATCAAGGAGCTTGTCAGGCCCTCCAGGAGGCGTGCCAGGGTTAGGGTTGTGACAGGGCATAAAAGCCAGCCCCTGCCTCCAGTCTTTGTAGTAGAGTAGCGTTCAACTCCTCGTCAACACCACTTCTTGCTCACGGAGCGCATTCGCAGTGCAGGCCCCCTTCACTCCACCTGTAGGATTCCCCCCCTGACAGAGCTTTACGGGCATATTCGGGCCTTCTTAAAGGTAATACCGAATTACCTAGGCCTATTCTTTCGAAAGGATAGGCCGCTTTACCGTAGTAGTTATAGTTTCGCCATAAACCGGAGCTCTTACTTTAGGCATCTAGTCGAAGGTTATTAGTTAACGGTAAAGACTAGCAGCAATTGGGAGATACCTACGATACTTGCGCAGGCGATGTAATAGGTAGTAATTTTAAGGTGCCGGACAGAATGATTGGTGCGATAGAGGAAGGAAGAGTAGTAGGAGCGAGCAGCTCCTACGGCCAGCTTTTTATCCCCGCCCGTAATTAAGGTTCGGCACTACCGATAAGGGTTTCGCAGTTTGGTCCACTCTAGCAGGCCGGCAAGATAGTAACAGCGATGTGGAGGCGAGAGGTAGCGAGTTCGATTTACGTCGGGAGCTTTTTTTTTGGAATAGAACTATCCTGTTAAACGATGTAATATATTAACGTTACTACTATTCCAAAGTTAGGCTACGGGAAATATAACCTGTTTCTTAAGTTGTAAGTTTTACAGGGGATAGAACAAGGCTTTGCTAGTAATAAGTCGATGTAGGCGGGCATTACTGTGGTCGAGCCTAGCGCGTTAGTTTAAAGTATGTTATAAGCGCTTCGTGGTTTTTTTCCTTAATTCCCGGCTACGGCCGTTAGTGTTAAACCCCGTGGCGGGGATGATAGCGCTAATAAGATGTTGCAAACTATTAGGTACTGGGCTAAAAAGCTCAAAACGTTTAATTACTTCTCACTTTTAGCAACTGCCCTTTCATCTGACAAAAGATTCCCGTCGCGAGAACCGCCCTTGAGTTGGCTGCTGCTGATTGCCGTAATGCCGTGGTCTTAGAAAAAGCAGGCTACTAAGACATCAGCGAGTGAGTACGTTAAAGAGGCCGGAGCTGTAACCTGGGTGTTGCAGGGCAGATCGTTTGTTGTTCGATAG
>Ga0247817_10001203_pt1 | contig 13834 bp, 10 predicted proteins | sample UWRJL212509R1_FD_178010 | JGI IMG/M metagenome (GOLD analysis project Ga0247817, IMG submission 178010) | Plant litter microbial communities from Arlington Agricultural Research Station in Wisconsin, United States - UWRJ-L212-509R-1 | ecosystem: Environmental > Terrestrial > Plant litter >... | reverse complement strand
GGTTTTCATCGCGATGTTAGCAATGAATATGTCAAAAGAAGTTTTATCTGCTTTTGGCTTAATGAATGAAAAGTTTGAAAGTGCTAATGCTGCATCAGAGCAAACAAATGCTTCGATGTTAATGTCGTTAGATCAAAAAGCTGCTGAAGCAAAAGGAGAATTTGCTAATGCTGCAGTAACTGCTCATAAAGTTGAAGGAGCTTCTAAAGAGCTTTACGCATTCATCGGTGGATTAAAAGGTGACGTATTAAAAGGTTTCGAAGTAGAAAAAGAAACTGGAAAACTACCTTACGAAGCGATGGATAAAGGTGATAATCTTGATACTTGGTTTACAGGTGAGGGATATAGCGCTAAAGGTAAAGAGGTTATCGCTAAAATCGAAAAATATAAAGCTACGATGAAAGCTGCTTTAGGTACTGATAAAAAATACGCTGCTATTTTAGCGGAAGTAGAAAAGAAATTTGATCTTTCTGATGTAAAAAACAAAGAAGGTTTAAAAGACAAATATTTATCTTACCACTTTAAAGGTTTCCCAGCTGTAGCTTCTTTAGCTAAATTATCAGCTTGGCAAAGTGATATCGAAAAAACAGAATCTGATATTTATAGTGCTGCATTAGGAAAAGCTGCTGTTGCTGCTGCTTCTTACAGTAATTATCAAGCGATAGTGGTTTTAGATAAAAACGCTTATTTTCAAGGAGAAAAAGTTACAGGTAAAGTTGTTTTAGGTCGTTATGACGAAAACACTAAACCAACTTCATTTGAAGGGCCAGGAAAAATTGAGAATGGACAAGCTATGATCTCATTAACTGCTGGAGGTGTTGGAGAACAAAACATTAACGGACAATTTTCATTCTTAGAAGATGGTAAAAATATTCCACTTAAATTCAAAGGAACTTACGTGGTAGTACCAAGACCAAACTCTGCAACTATTTCTGCAGATAAAATGAATGTTGTTTATAGAGGAGTTGTTAACCCAATCTCTGTATCTTTTGCTGGTGTAGATGCTAACAAAATTGTTGCAAGTGCTCCTGGATTAGTTTCAGCTGGTAAAGCAGGTCAATACAACATGAGCCCGGGTCAGGGTACAGAAACTACAATTTCTGTAACGGGAACATTACCAAATGGTGATAAAGTTACTGACAAAAAAACATTTAGAATTAAAGGTATTCCTGGTCCAACAGGTACAATTAGAGGAGAAATGGGTGTTGTAAAAGGGCCTAAATCTAACTTAGAAATTGCTACTATTGGAGCTAAATTACTTGATTTCGATTTCGAAGTAGGTTTAGATGTTGTTGGATTTAATTTAAAAATTACTGGACAACCAACAGTTGTTGTTGCTGGTAACAGATTAAATGCACAATGTAAATCAGCTCTTTTGAAAGCGGGTAAAGGTGATCAGGTTACTATTTCTGAAATTAAAACAAAACTTGTTGGAGCTGGTAGTTACTTATTACCAAGAACTGCTCCGGTAATTTATGAAATACAATAATTAAGTAGGTAAACCTACGCTCAATATCTTATAATGATATCATGATGAAAGTAAGAAATTTTTTAGTAGCTATTGTCTCTATCGCTGGAGGTTTTGCTTCGAACGCGCAATCTAATTTGCTTAATGCCAAAACACCTGCACAAATTGGACTTAAAACTCCTGCACAACTTATCTCAGATAATGATAAGCCTTTAGCTTATGGATATGTAGATGATAGAGATGTCTTGATGGGAAAAACTACCTGGGAAATTATTGATTTGAATGAAAAAATCAACTTTCCATTGTATTTTCCGGTAGATACAGCTAACATTGGTCCAGACAGACGTTCTTTGTACGATGTTTTAACCAAAGCTATGAAAAAGGGTAAAATAACTGAGGTGTATGCTGATAGTTACTTTAACACTAAAAAATCTTTGAAAGACATTGAAGGATCATTATCTCGTATCGATACAACTGATGCAGGTAGAGAATTAATCAACCAGTATCCAGATGACTATGTAACACGTGTTGTTAAGAAAAAAGTTGTTACTGGTACAGGTAAAAAGAAAGTGGTAACTTATGTTGATGAGACAGTTCCGCCTTCAAGAACAGTTCCTTCTGAGTATATCTTAAAACAAGATTTAACTTCTGCAGATGTTACACAATACAAGATAAAAGGATATTGGTATTTTGACAAACGTCAAAGTGAATTAAAATATCGTTTATTAGGTATTTGTCCTATTACTCCTGACGTATATACGATGAACAGTGATGAAAAGGATTATATTGAGTTATTTTGGATTTTCTATCCAAATTCAAGAGATGCATTGCACGAAGCAAAAGCATTCAATGATAGTAACTCAGCACTTCCAATCTCATTCGATCAGATCTTAAACTCAAGACGTTTTAATGCTGTAGTGTATAAAGAAGAAAACTTGTACGGAGATCGTGAGATCAAAGATTACATGAAAGACAATGCACAAAATCAGTTATTAGAATCTGAAAGAGTAAAAGAGAAGATTCGTAACTTCGAACAAGATATGTGGAACTACTAAGTATCTAAAATTACATTATAATAAAAACTCTTACTACCTTTGTAGTAAGAGTTTTTTTATTTTACTTATATACAAATATGATTGATTATCTCATTGTCGGATCCGGATTAGCGGGAATTTCATTTGCTGAAGTTGCGCTAAAAAACAATAAAACAATTTTAGTTATTAATGATAAATCTCAGAATTCATCTAGAATAGCTGGAGGATTGTACAATCCCGTTATTTTAAAGCGATTTAGCGAAGTTTGGAAAGCACAGGAACAACTTGTTTTAATGGATGAGTTTTACAAAAATATTGAGAATAGATTAAATACAAAGTTCAATTTTCAACTACCGATTTTAAGAAAATTTTTTTCAATCGAAGAACAAAACAATTGGTTTGCAGCTTCGGATAAAATAAACTTAGCTCCTTTTTTATCTACAAAATTGATTACTGTAAAGTATAATAGTATTGATTCTCCTTTTGATTATGGTGAAGTATTGCATACCGGTTATGTCGATACGGCTTTATTATTAGATAGTTATAGAGACTATTTATTACAAAACGATTTATTAATTGAAGAAACTTTTGTTAGCAGTTACATTGAGTTTTTTGATGATTTCATTCAATACAAAAATATTAAAGCACGACATATCATTTTTGCAGAAGGTTTTGGATTACATAAAAACCCCTTTTTTAATTATCTGCCATTAGATGGCACAAAAGGAGAGTTGTTTTTAATTAAGGCACCTCATCTTAATCTTGATGTTATTGTTAATACAAGCGTGTTTATATTGCCTATAGGAGGTGATCTTTATAAAGTTGGAGCAACATACAATTGGAATGACAAAACAGATACGCCTACAGAAGAAGCAAAACAAGAACTATTAGAGCGTATAAAAGAAATTATAACATGCGATTTTGAAATAATAGAACATTATGCAGGAGTTCGTCCAACGGTTAAAGACAGAAGACCATTAGTAGGAACGCATTACGATCGCAAATTTCTTCATGTTTTAAATGGTTTAGGTACTCGAGGTGTAATGCTTGGACCTGCGATGGCGCAAGCATTATATGATTATATAGAAAATGGAATTCCTTTAGATCGTGAGATTGGTATAGAACGATTCCATAAGAAATATTTAAAAAGTATTATTTCTTCCCGGCCTTAGGATCGTATGAAACAAACATATTAATGTAGATGTTTCTGGAAAGACGAAGTACGAAGGGGAAAAGGAGAACTAATGTAATAATAATAGCCAAAAAAGATTGCTCTATTGTTGTCTTAAAAAAAACAAAGGAAACAATAAAAGCTGCAATTCCTACTGCGACATTCAAGCCATAACTTACATACATTGCACCATAAAAAAAAGAAGGCTCAATCTGATATTTTAAACCACAATGACTGCAATTGTCGTTCATTTTTAGAACTTTAGTCAAATGAAGCAGATTTTTGTCCGAATACATACTTTCATTTTGACATTTTGGACAACTTCCTGTTAAAATGCTATTTATTTTCAATCCTTTTTTTAACATTTGCAAAAAATTAAATTTCCCATTAATTCGGGAGTGTAAATTTACACAATCAATTAGTTATAAAATAACAATACAATGCTTAATATACATAATTTATCGGTTTCTTTTGGAGGTTCTTATTTATTCGAAGAAGTAACTTTTCGTTTAGGTGCGGGAGATCGAGTTGGTCTGGTTGGAAAGAATGGTGCAGGAAAATCTACTATGCTGAAAATTCTTGCGGGTGATTTCAAACCAGATTCAGGTCAGATCGCTACTGAAAAAGAAATTCGATTAGGGTTTCTTCGTCAGGATATTGATTTTGAGCAAGGGAGGACCGTTTTAGAAGAAGCTTATGAAGCTTTTACAGATATTAAAATTGTAGAAAAAAAATTAGAACAGATCAATCATCAATTGGTTACCAGAACCGATTATGAAAGTGAAGAATACAGTCAAATCATTGAAGATTTATCTGATTATACTCATCGTTTTGAGCTTTTGGGAGGTTACAATTATGTTGGAGATACAGAGAAAATTCTTTTAGGATTAGGATTTAAAAGAGAAGTCTTTAACAATCAGACAGAAACATTCTCTGGAGGTTGGAGAATGCGTATAGAACTTGCCAAACTTTTATTACAATCTAACGATGTTTTATTGCTGGATGAACCTACGAATCACTTAGATATCGAAAGTATCATTTGGTTAGAGAGTTTCTTGCGCAACTATCCAGGAGTTGTAGTTATCGTATCGCACGACAAAATGTTCCTGGATAATGTTACCAATCGTACGATAGAAATTTCATTAGGGAAAGCGTATGATTTTAACAAACCGTATTCTCAATACTTAGAATTACGTCATGAAATTCGTGAAAAGCAATTGGCGACTCAAAAGAATCAGGCAAAGAAAATTGAAGAAACCGAAAAATTAATAGAAAAGTTCCGTGCAAAAGCTTCTAAAGCTTCGATGGCGCAGTCGTTAATTAAAAAGTTAGATAAAGTAGAAAGAATTGAAGTTGATGAAGATGATAATTCAGTTATGAATATCTCCTTTCCAGTTTCAAAAGAACCGGGAAGAGTTGTTGTTGAAGCGGAAAATGTAACCAAAGCCTACGGAGACAAAACAATTCTGAAAGACATTAATTTATTAGTAGAACGTGGAAGTAAAATTGCTTTTGTTGGACAAAATGGACAGGGAAAATCTACTTTCATAAAAGCTATTGTAGATGAGTTTGAATATCAGGGAAGCATTAAACTAGGGCATAATGTTCAATTAGGTTACTTCGCTCAAAACCAAGCAGAATACCTTGATGGAGAAATTACGTTGCTTCAAACAATGGAAGATGCCGCAATGGATACCAATCGTTCTAAAGTTCGTGATATGCTAGGGTCATTTTTGTTTCGTGGAGATGATGTCGAGAAAAAAGTAAAAGTACTTTCAGGAGGAGAACGTAATCGTTTAGCACTTTGTAAGTTGTTATTGCAGCCAATCAACGTTTTATTAATGGATGAGCCTACGAATCACCTGGATATAAAATCTAAGAATGTTTTAAAAGCCGCTCTTCAAAAATTTGGAGGAACACTATTATTAGTTTCACACGATAGAGATTTTCTTCAGGGAATGTCTAATATTGTCTATGAATTCAAAGATCAAAAAATTAAAGAATATTTAGGAGATATCAATTATTTCTTGGAGCAGCGTAATCTTGAAAATATGCGCGAAGTCGAGAAAAAAGATGTTGCAAAAGCTATAGCTCCAAAAGAAAATAATAAAGCATCGTACGAAGATCAGAAAAAAGGCAAAGCATTGCAAAACAGATTAAGTAAAGTTGAAAGTCAAATAAAACAGTTAGAAAAAGATATTCAACACGACGATAAATTATTGGCATCTAACTATGACAAACATATCGAAGATGCTTCTTTCTTTACAGCTTACAATAAAAAGAAAAAAGATTTAGATCAATTATTGCTGGATTGGGAAGTTGTTCAGGAAGAAATTGACAATTTAAGCGTTTAAAAAATATTTCTATTATTTTTTGAGCTTTTGACTGAATAAAAAAATGCATTTCTGTGTTGTGAAAAAAGTTTCTTTTGATCTTTTTTTGACATGAAATGCATTTTTTTTAGTCTAATTAGCAAATTTACTTAATAATGCCAAGTGCTCTTGAATGCATGATGGCTTGGCTGCTATCTTTAAAATAGCAAACTGAAATATTTAAATCTTCTAAATTTTTTAATATCACCCTTGTTGCTTTTTTTTCCCGTTTTCCCGTTTGTCTAATGTAAACGGCTTTAACAGTTAGCGGAAAGATTTTACAAATGCTTTCGTAAAGCACTGGATCATGTTGCGAATCATCGCCAAGTAAAACATATTTAAGATTAGGATAAAACTCCAGCACATGTTTTATTTTGTCAAATTTGTGATCATGATTGCCTCTTCCGCTCATAAAAAAATCAGTAATACCTCTTTTAATATCTTTCAATAAAATCACCGCCCTCGGTAGCTGATGAATTTTAGTAAATTTGGCAATAAAGCGATAGAGATTCCATTCACTGCTCGAAATATAAAAAAAAGCATTTTGCTCTTCTTTATTATTACGTCCTGCAGAACTTAAGGCTTGATAATGCGGAACAACGTCATTAAAAACTTTTCGGTCGTTTACATTGCGAAACAAAAGAATATAGATTTTTTTGAAAATATTTTGAGTGTGAGAAATTAAAAAAGTATCATCTATATCAGATATAATCCCCAGATTTCCTTTATGAGGTCTAATAAAACTAGCTTTTGATGTTATCGTTCCTCCTTTATATTTCAGACTAACTTCGTATTCCATCCATCCAAAATCAAATTCTTTTTCAATCGGAATGCAAAATTTAAAATAGCCATCATCCAGTGTTTTCGAATGAATTTCCTGATTTCCACATTTCAGGTAAACATCATAATTTTTGATCGTTTTTATTCTAAATTGATTTATGATTGAAGTAGCATTTTTAAAGTTTTTCTTCTGAAAATCATAATCATAGGTTCTCTTAAAAACATGCCCCATTACAATTAATTCTTGTTCGTTAGCATAACCTCGATATAATTGTAGGATTGGTTTCATTAATTGTGTAATTTTATAGAGACTGTAAATTAATTATTTTAATTGGTTTTAAAAATTAAATTTTGAAAAAGAATATCATTTTTGTGGTAAATCCTATTTCTGGAGATCTGGATAAATCAGATTTAATAGAAGCGGTACAAGAATTCGCAACAACAAATCATTTTGACCTTGAAGTTTATGAAACTACAGGTTCAAATGATATAAAACAAATACGAGCACTTTATGATCAAAATAAACCCGATCGAATTATAGTTGCTGGTGGTGACGGAACCATAAAAATGGTTGCCGAAGCAATGGAAGAACATGATGTTGTAATAGGAATTTTACCGGCAGGTTCTGCAAACGGATTATCCGTAGATTTAAACTTACCATCTACAATCGAAGAAAATCTGAAAATTGCATTTTTAAATCATTACATTGAGATGGATATGATTTGCATTAATGGTAAAAAGAGCATTCACTTAAGTGATATCGGAATCAACGCTGATTTGGTTAAGAATTATGAAGAAAGCAATCTAAGAGGTTTGTGGGGTTATGCTCTGCAAGCTTATACAACTTTAGTCGAGTCTGCAGCTCCATTTGTTGCCACCATATCTACAAACAAAGAAGTAGTTGAACATACTGCAAGAATCATTGTGATCGCAAATTCTCAAAAGTATGGAACTGGTGTGACCATTAATCCGCATGGTTCTATGAACGATGGCAAGTTTGAATTGGTAATTCTAAAAAGCCTTGATTTATTATTACTCGGAAAAATTATTACCGGAAATATGCCGATTGATTCGGAAGATGTTGTAATAATCTCCACAGATAAAGCCACGATAAAAACAGACTACAAAGTCAATTTTCAGATTGATGGAGAATATTGCGGAGCACAGGACTTATTAGAAATACATATTTTGCATAAACAGATGAAAATTGCCATTCCGTAATCTATTTAAATGGATTACGTTCCTGCCAGTCCGTTTTAGGTTCAAGATAATTGAAGAGTTTAGCAATGTTATGATTGATAAGGGCATTGCTATGCGTAAGCAAACCGTACATTTTAACAGGTTTTGCACCAACAGAGCTTTTAATTTCTAATGCTGTTCTGGCAAAAACAATTTCAGAAAAACCTTGGTTGACAGAATACGCAATCATATCGTAGAGCATGTTTAGATAAAGCATTCTCTCACGCTGAATTTTTTCGTCGTATCCTAAAAAATAAGTATCCATTACGTTTCCATTTCTGATCAGAGTATTAAATCCGATAAGTTTTTCTTCTAAAAAATAACCATAAAAAAGGAAATCTTCTTTAAGGATCTCTTTAAAAATGCGGAAATGATTTTTGGCAAGAAAGAAAGTGTTGAATGGAGCGTTTTTAGCAACATGAAAATACAAATCGTAAATAACGTCTTCATGTTTGATGATTTCTTCTAAAGACATTTTTTGTTTTACAATTCCATCTGCTTTTTTACGAGCTCTTTTATATTGATCGCGGTATTTTTTTGAAAGAGCATCAATATAGTCCTGTTCATTTTTCCAGTTTTCATTGATATCAAAAATCATGTTAGGCTGAGTCGAAAAAGTATAATTATTTTTAAATTCATCCTTAAGCGGTTCGATTTCTGTTGCCGTAAAATCTTTTATGCTGGTAATGTGAACTTTTCGTCCTCTTTCTTTAAAATCTTTTTTTAATTGTTTTATAGCTTTGTGAAGTGTTTTATAGACTTTGACCTGATTTGCACTTTCCGAAAATGAAAAGGCATTTTGTCCAGTAAGCATATTGTTACCTACAAATAGCACATGAGAAGCAAATTTTTTGAAAGCAAAATTTCGCACAGAAGTCTTCAGGCACTGATCACGTTCTCCAAACGATTCCAGTTTTTCTGCAAATAGAAATTGAGTTAAAGCAATTCCAATTAAGACATCACTTTTAAAGATGCCAATAAAATTACAAATCATATTTACCGGAGAAGATTTTTCGAGTACTTCGAGATATTCTCTGGTCAAAAAAATATTGTTTGTAGTAAGCGAATTCCATTCTAAAGGTAGTAATGATACGCTATTGTAAATTTGAAAAGAATAATTTGTACTCAAGAGTGAAAGCTAGTTTTCTTTCAAAATTAGATAATATTTGTAATAACCTATGAAGTTTAAGTTATTATTAAGAAAACCCTTTTTAAGATTATTCTCAAAAAGGGTTTTTCGGTTATTTAGAATTATGCAAATTGGCATATAATACCTCCCATAAGAGTCAATACTAAAATCCAATATCCACCATGAATCAATATCAGTTTCCACGATCTTCTTTCGAACAATGCATTTATACCTAGTACAGGAAGAGCAAAAAATAAACCAGCTATAAAACCATGAAGAGCTCCATGCTTAAAAGTTCTAAATGCCATTCCGTAATCTGCCATAAAAGCATGAAACGATGGTTTTGCACTATCTATTAAAGGTGGTCCGCCGATCATACCAATTGCTCCCGACTGGTGAATTGTTAATGACATTAAGGTCATCGATATCATTAGAGAAAAGAGATAAGTAAATCCAAATATCTTGAGCATATTTCCTTTGCTCAGATATTCCTTGGTAAAATTATTTTCTTTCATCCAAATCGTTCCAAAAACACTTGGATGATACCAAATAAATCCTGCAAAAAGAGTTACAATAGCTGCAAGAAGTAAAGCAATAAAGTTAATTTCCATGTTGTGAGGTTTTTATGATTAGTTTGTCAAATTTAATCAAAAAGAACCATATTCTGAAATATAAGAAAAACAGTATAAAGTAATAAAATTTAAAATTTCTTGCTACACTTTATCGATATTTTATGCAATATGTCTGTGATTTTATATAATTTTAGCCTTGAAAATTAATCGTGCTTATGAATGAACTTTACCCTCGTTAAAAAGTTGATTAAATTTATTTAGTTAATTGTTGAAAACCGTAATTTGTTACGGTTTTTTTCTGCCCTAAAATTTTGTTTTAACTTGTATGTTGTTGATTTTTAGAATAATAATTAAGCCTGGTTGCTTTCAGGAAATAAGCAATAAATATTTTATTGAGTTGAAATAAAAAATCAGTTTTTAGATTTTTTTTGCAGTAACTTTGTTGCCGATTTATAATTAATAATTAGTTTTTATATCAGCTTATTTTTTTTTCATAACTTTAGTAATGATTTTAGATCATGATTATGGAGGTATCAAAAAACAACTTAAAAACCCTTTAATAATACAATTATGGTAGTACAGTATCAAGGTGAAGAATACGGGAAATCAACCACATTCACAATAAGAATTATAGGAAATAATCTTTCTAAAAGCAGTTCTAATTATCAGATAGACTTACTAATTGGAGACAAGCAATTGCCAACCTTTACGACAGCAATTCACCAGAGTTTATCCAATTGTTTAAAAGAAATTTATCTGTTTAAAAAACATCACGGAATTAATTTTAATGCTTCATCAGAAAAAGTAAATCCTAAATTAGTGCCTTACGATTTAGTATTATTTAATTACAATAAACACGCTTTATTCATGGCGTAATTGTTTTTGTACCATAAAAAATACAGAGAACTGTTCATTTTATAGTGAACAGTTTTTTTATGATTTGTTTTTAATCAATTCCTTTTGATAGTTCAAGAAGTTGTTCTAAATACAATAAAAAAAGCTCCAGATTTCTCTGAAGCCCCTTAAATTATCCTAAGGATAAATTCCAAAACATGATTTACTAAAAATGTTCATTACAAAGTGTAGTAAAAAATCACTTTGTAATCTTTTTAAATTATGGTAAATTCAAATCTTTAAACCCATTTACTTCAGTAGAAACTTCACCAAGCCATCCTCCGTCAGCGCGGTTACTATTATATACTCTCACAAAGTCAATTCCTTTTAATTTTACTGATTCTCCTTTAGCATTTACAGCCCAGCTAATATCGATTTGTGCTTTTACGTCTGTGTTTGCCCAGTTGTCAGAATATCCCCATTCATAAGCAGGATTTGCCCAATTACTTCCGGTTCCGGATTTGTCATATATATTCGATTTTAAGAAAGTTCCTTTATAAGTAAGTGTTTCACCTTTCCATAAAGGATAAAAAGATTGTCTGTGCCATTGATTTTTAGCAAGGTAACCAGTGGCTCCCTGATTGTCAGTCCAACGAATATAATTTGGCTCATTTGGATTTGTAGGTTCAGTTTCTGGTTTGTAATAGGTTATTTCGTAGTTTTTAATAGTACTTGCTTTGTAATGTTCAGATCCTGCAATTTCAAACCATTCATCATCAGGTTTACCATTTTCATTAACATCGTAGGAAACCATTATAATACCAGGTTCTGCCCAATCACTCATTGCATTTCCTAATACAATAAAGTCATTACCTTCTTTGTTAATCACGGTATGATCAAAACCAAATACCACATAACCTCCAAAACCACCTAGGCTTATCATATTATTTGCAGTAAGAGCAGTTTCAGCTTTTACCCGCATCGTTTCATCAGTATCCGTAATCTTACCATTCGGAAGCTCATTTGTAAATTGTCCAGGTGCTGGTAAGAAATCGAATACCTGAGTAATTCTATTAACATATATCTTCTCATTTACAGTAACAGAAAAAGTTTTAGAGTCTTCGCCAACCCCATTTTTTGCTATAAGTTCAATATTATAAGTTCCGGCTACGCCAAAAATGTATAATAAATCCGCAGTAGAGGCAACTTCTACATTATTTACATACCATTTGTATGAAGCACCAACGGGATATTTTATTTCAGGCTTAACTTTAAACCATCTCATCTTGTCTAATGCAAAACCACCATTTGGACTAGTTAAAGTTATTTCAGGAGCGTTAGCAGGAATACTAATCGTACGTCCATCAGCAAAAATAAAAGTCATAATACCGTTTGTAATCGATACCGAAATAATTTCTGCTGCATCCTTCCCTTTCTGAGCAGCTGCAGAGACACCAGTGTCTTCGTCATTAATAAACCAATTGCCATTTTGTCCAATTGCAATTTTTGGAGCTTTTCCATCTTCTGCGATTGCTTTATTTCCACTATCCACCCCATCAATCCACCAATTACCATTTTCTCCAATTTCAATAAAGGAAGATGCATTGCGAACAGATAATTTAGATCCGTCACTCATTGTAATAATGTAGTTACCATCTTTTGTTTCATAACTTACCACGTAAAGTCTTTTGTTTAAAACATCAAGTAAGCTTTCGTACTGAGCCATTCGTTCTTTCAGCGAATTCACATCGTTTTTAAGATCATTGATATCGTCTTTATAACATCCTGACAGCAGCAAAATGACCGACAACATAAGTATTATTTTCTTCATTTTTTAAAATTTAAAAAGGTTATTGATTATAATTGTTTTTAATTTAATTCAACGAACAAGCATAATTAACCATGTAGCCGATTTTAAAAACTAGCTAGACATGATTGTATAGTAAAATTGTCTATTTGTAAAAAATAGTTTTAAAATGAAAAATGTAAATCAAATGTTAGTTTGATACTTGTGTTTTTTTCGAAGCTCTGGTCCACGAAAGCTTGAATTAATATGCAGTGGCAGGTCTCCTGACTTATTCCTATTTTGAACCGCCTTCCCACATTTATAAAATGCAGTGGCAAAAGATTAGATCGCATAAAAGCAAATCTGTCAAAATGTTGCATGGAACTTACAGTAACGGGCTTGTTCAGGATTTTCACCTGATTCCCTCTTCGTCAACTACCCTTGAAAAGTTGTAGTTAAACCATTGCGGGTGCAAATGTAGCACAAACTCATATGTTAAAACATTGTTTTACAAGAAAAAGTTCTAAAGATTATCAAAAGAGGTATTCTGTAAAAAAAAAGCATTTCTTTTTCTAATCCTAAACGCAAAAATAGTATGAAATTTTAGGTATTAAAAAATGAACAATTAAACAAAGGCATTTCAGAGATTAGTAATAATGATAAACAATTAATAATGGCATAGATTATCATACCTATATATAAGTATAAGATTTGGTAAGGTATCTATAGATTCGTTTTGCTACTATATATATATAAGGAGTAAATCATAGAACAATTTAAAAAGCTTTTTTTATACTCATATATAAGGAGTGATAACCTGCCAAGTTTTTCAAACCTTGTATTTTTAAAATTAGACTCACTGTATAGAAGAATATATTTAAGGAGGATCAACCTGTAGGGTTTAAACAAAGCTCAGAGAGCAAAGCATATTTTTAAGGAGCTATTTCCCGCTGTCCGCTTCAAACGAAGTTCACTGAACTCCGACTAAAATAGAAGCTAGGTGAAGTAATCTTTAGCTTTTTAAAGTAAAAAGCCAAAGGATTTCCACTTCCATCGAGGCTAGGGTAGCAGTGCAGCTAAGACCAGGAATAAAAACAACAATAAAAACAACATATAAGAAGCACAATCCAACCTTTGCGCCTTAGCGCCTCTGCGTGATTAAAAGCAACTCAAAGCAGCGCAACAAAAACAAAACAAAAAAAGACAAATACATTCACCACGATCAAACCGGAATAAAAACCAACCTTTGCGTCTTAGCGCCTTTGCGTGAAACAAGGAAAAGATCGACACTAAAAGAAGCAAATCGTTGCCAAACCAACAAAACGGAACGTTTTTCCAAACCAAAAAACAGGAAACCCCCAATGAGTTCATCAAAAATCCTACAATCGATACAAAACATAGAATTATAAAATTGCTGTTATCAGTGAGTTAAGAAAAAGTTTTAAAAAA
>Ga0247817_10001202_pt1 | contig 13836 bp, 4 predicted proteins | sample UWRJL212509R1_FD_178010 | JGI IMG/M metagenome (GOLD analysis project Ga0247817, IMG submission 178010) | Plant litter microbial communities from Arlington Agricultural Research Station in Wisconsin, United States - UWRJ-L212-509R-1 | ecosystem: Environmental > Terrestrial > Plant litter >... | reverse complement strand
CATCTAACTTCGAAAGTACAGCCTACGGGTCGTAGGGGATAAGTCCGGACCCTCGAAAACCTCCGAGAACGTTTTCTTTGGAAAAAGTACGGTAAAAGGCGGCCTTGAACGTAAGGAAGAACTCGGGCTTTGTAATATAGGTGATTCGGGCCTTAATAAAGTGCTCGATTTCAGCGCCGTACATCTTCTTAAGGACGCTAAAATAACCTACGTCTAAAAGCTAGGTTAGATACGAGGAATAGGGAGGTAGGTAGATGGTAATAATATTATTCTCCTTATAATATTCCTCGAATTCGGCGCTAACGTAGCTTTTATAGCTATTAAGAACTAATATCCGATAGCTACCTATCCGACGGCCTTTAGTATGCTTATCGAAATACTGTAACTAATCTAAACCGGTCGTATTATCCGTCCATCCGTTAGGCGTTATCTTAACAGCCTAGTCGTCGGGAATCTAGTATTCGGAGTACTAACTTACGAGGTAGAAGCAGCCTTTTACTATTAAAAAAAAGGGTACTACAAAGCCGTCGCCAGCGATACTACAAATCGCGGTCGCCCATTCTCGATTACCAGGCTAAATAGCCTTTGGCTTTCCGACCTAATCGAAGCGCGTAACGACCATCCCAGGCCGAATCATACCCATTATAAAGCCCGTCTCGTCGAAGTTATAGAAGTCGGTATCCGTAATACCGTATTTCGCCAGCATATTAACAACCAGTCGGAACTACAGCTTAAGAATTACAGAATCTTCGCAAAGGCCTCTCTAATAGTCATAAACGCGATTAAAACGCGTCTTTAACTCCGGGCGTCGCGTAATAAAGCGTACCGGCTAGTTCTTTCCAACGGGACGCGCATCTCGTTTCCGAAGCAGAAGATTAGCCATATCTCCAACATCAGCGACCCGGGGCGAAAATCCTCGCGAGTCCCGATCGAGTATATATTAGATAATTACCTCCTCTTCTACTATCGTCAGGTTTTAAAAGGCGTTAACGCTAAGGGCTTTAGGAGCGACTCCGGTCATTCTGGCGCGGAGGGTTAATTTAGGGACGTTATAGATTACAGCTACGCGTCGGCGGGAAAGTTTTTAGGTCGTACGGATAGCCTCGATAGCAAGGATGATTCTCGCTTCTTTAGTTTGCACAGACATTCTATTATTATGGTGTAGTGGAGCAATTACTAATAAAGGTCGCGATATCTGGAAAAGTGCGCAGCTCGGTGGTATACGCAGCTCGCTGGTGGATCACGTTAGGTAAAGTTGACAATTTTATAATTATTTAAGCGAAGGGTAAGCCGGGGTGAGCCGAGGTTAAGCCGGGGTAAGCCGAGGCTGAGCCGAGGCTGAAGCGAGCTTGATTTTAGGCTAACTATCTTAAGACGGGACCTACTGTTTTTTTCGTAGCAGACTACCTCTATAGTCTCACCCGACAATTATTTCTGGCTAAGTCCGTATTAGTCGTAAAACCTAAGTAGGGGCGAGGCACACCTAAGCGCCGCCTAAGCCGAGGTAAGTTTAAGGAGTTTGCCTCGGCTATAGTTACCGTAACCTAAAATGGGGCGGGCTGCCCAGATTTAGGACACCAGTCCAGGACCCGCCGTTCTCCCTCGCCACATAATCACCGTTTTCTCTTATCCTTACAAAACGGTCGCCGTTAGTAGATCCGTTAAAACTACTTACTCAGCGCAACTTTAAAGTCAAAACGCCAACGGTGGGTAGATGATCTAAAGACTGGTTGTTAAGCTAGTAACTCGCAGACGGGGTGGTACACTGTCACTATAGGTTACTATCGGCATAGTACATAGATGGGAATCTGAACAGTAGGATACAAATGAACAATGTATTACTAGCGTGAGGAATAAGAACCCTTACGCTCCATCATGGACACGATGATGACTATCTATACTAACTATCTGGAGGTAACTTTATATCTACTCGACGACTTGGTGAGTAGTGGTTCACCGAGCATTTCCTCGCCGATCACCTAGCGCTTGGCGGGTTCTGAGTGCTCTGTGACCGAGGAGTTCCGCCATGGTGACGACTCGCAGATCGTCACTGTTTCTAACAATTACCATCATAACGATTCCCCGCGGTGTCCTTGTTTTGGGCCTGGCATATACTGGTACATGTTGTGGGATAGTCCATAGCATCCTAGTCTAATCCCTAGGACAGTTTGTAGTATCCTGGCACCAAAACTAGGATGGTATTTAACACACCAGTATATTATAAGTTATAGCTTGGTACATAATATACTGGCACTGAGAACATACTAGTATATAATGTGCTAGCCTAGAATATACTAGTACATAACAAACTAGCCTAAAATATACCAGTATAAAATATCCTGGCTTAGAACATACTAGTATGTAGCATACCAGTGCACAATAGACTAGCCTAGAAAGTATACCAGTACTAATGCTTGCCGAACGTAGGTGTCATCTTCCGGTTGCCCGATGCATATGCTATTTCATCGCACCGCTATAAAAGAATAGCTATTTACGATGTACAAGCCTTTCCGAGCGTTGTGATGCTGTCTTCAGGCATCTCAGCTCGGACTAAAGAAGGCTGGGTAGCGACAGTACAATACAGTAATTGCGACACCCTATTAATTTTTTTATCTTGGCAATGAACATACCAAGTGATGACCCGTGGGCCCAATTCTCGGCCCATGATGGTGGCATAACTTCCATAGTTGCCCAGAACTGGGCAAACATGCACGGACCAGTCCTGGCAACCCGGAAGTCTGGACACTTTGTTTATTCACACCGACTCCCCCCCGCGCTCTAAAATTGAGGGTATTGGTTTACTCCACTCCGGCCTTTGCCCTTAACAAACCATAGCACGCGGTTGGTGCTACTTATGCGCCCGGGCATCGCAGTTCAGTCCCCGGCACCCGTCATTCGGGGCTGATAGATTGCCGAGATCGGAATGGAAGCCGTCCTCGCCAGTCTTCTTCAGCCTAGGCCATACCCGCAAGTCATTTCAGCAGTGGCGCAACGCCCCCGCCGCGGCACATCCAGCTCTTAGCCGCGCCCACTCATACAATTGCGCATTTGGCGACGTCGTATTGACGTTAGGGTTGTTTAGAGCCTCGAAGGAAGGCTCCCATGCCCTTGATTTCGCATTGGTCTCGATAGATGCTGCGTGGTGTGCGTGGTGTGCTGACTTCGGCGCAGTCAAGGGGCCGTACAATCCACCTCCATAACGGTTTCGCCAGCCCCGGCGCCTCTGGAGCCACGGGCTCTCCCAGCTTGCCGCCGCCTCTGAAGTTGTAGACATTTTCCCCAGTCTCCAAGATCTTAGGGTCACAGGTGCATCCCCTAATTCCTAACTCCTCGGAATCATATCCCCTAGAAACTAACATCTCGGGGCCACAGGCGCCCTTCAACAACTTTGGGACAAGGACGCCTTGCCCCTCCTCTTCAATCACTGTGACGAGATCGCGTCCACCGCAGCGGCCGAAACAACAGAGGCGGAGAAGAAGTATTTCGAGGAAACGATATTCGACGACATCTTCATCCCTGAGATGGCGCGGATGTCTCTGCGGATGCCCACCTTGTCGATCAATATGGTTTGGTCGGTGCCAACAAACAAATTCGCCGTCGACAATCTCGGGCTGCCCCCAACGGAGGCAATCGCTAGTACGGCAGCAGGAATAACCTAATGAATCATGCCATCGATTGCACGCTTCAGATATGACTCGAGCGGGTTATACCTACTATGCGTAATACTATTTGGACCTGCAAGTGAATTGGAATAAAGGACTTCATGGAGGTGCTTGACATCTATAGGGACAATGCATGGAAGAACCTCAGGCAAAACGCCAGGTAAGTTGAGGTGGCCTCTGGACCAATTCGAGCTAATCCTTGAGCATCTGTGGCTATCACACGCAAGATGGCAATGGGCGTGGATAGGTGGAAAACAGTGGAATGTGGTGTATGTCGGGGCAGATCGGAAAGGATCTGCCAAGACTGGCTAAACTACGCTATGGAGGCCTGGAAGGCGGTGTGGCTAGACTCTGCCAGTGTGGGGCCCCAGGGGCCCCACCACACACCCCCTTAGCCTAAACTGCCTGAAAGTGATCCTCCAGCACGCCTTCTTTTGGAAGGTCGTAATAATTTTATGGTGTTTTGGTACTAAATTTCCGTCTATTTTGTTCCTTTTTGCGCTCTCGCACCCCCTTAAGTGCTCCCGTACCCCCTTACGCTTAGCTATTCTGGGCCTACTTTGAGGCCATTCCTAGCAGCTTGATGAAGATCTGGTGCTTCTTACGGAGTAGGGGCTTAGTAAGACCGTTAGTGGCTATTAGATCGCCGGAGACGTAGATAGGCCTGACTTTGTTAAGCCTAGCTTGCTCGATAATCTATTTGTACCTGATATTGATATACCTGGTCCTTACCGCCTTATAGGGGTTAAAGATGTGGATTTTGGCGTTCTCGCTATCTGTTAGTATTACTAGTGGCGTAGGCTGTGGATATCTAAACTCTCGAATTATCTCCGTTACCTATAGAGCTAACTGCGCTATTGGCGTTAAGTTGTAGAATTTAGCCTCCGTCGTGCTTGTTGTTACGAAGGTCTGCTTCTTTGTTTTCTAGAAGACTGGGCCACCTATAAGGAATACTATATAGGCGCTAGTCGAGTGCCTTGTAAGTAGGTTGTTTATAAAAGAAGCGTCGCCGTAGGTCTTAAGGCCTAGATTGTCTATCTTGTATTTGCTACTAAGTAGTAAACCTAAGGACTTGGTGGTTTCCAGGTACTTATATAAGTATTTTAAGATAACCAGGTAACTCTCGGAGGGTCTAGTATTACCCTTATATAATTTTAAGACTATATATACGATATTTGGGCGTATTCTAGTAGCTAGATAGTTAATAGTTCCGGTCTGCTTAATATAGTGCTTTTGCTCCGTTATTACTAGGTCCTAGGTTTTAGGTAGCTCGTACTTAGCCGGCCACGGCGTAAGGGCTTTAGAGTTAATAAGCTCTACCGCGTACTTCTTAAGGGTCGCCTTTATAAAGGCTGTCTGGGTAATAAAGATAGTATTATTAGTACTGTTACGAATAAGGTTAAACCCCAGGTATCGCTTAGCTTTTCCAAGGTCCTTAAGCTTGTAATACTTACGTAGATTATCCCTAATAGTATGGATATCCGTAATAATACTAGCGCTAATTAACAGGTCGTTAACGTAGAGTAGGTATCACGGTAAAGATGCACCAGTTAAAGTAGGTAGACCAATAAGAGGAGAGCTATCCCCCTGCGCATACATACCACCTTAACCACCGTTAAGGTAGGCTATCGTAAAGGGAACTCTCCTCCAGCAGTAATTAAGAGTTACCTATTACCCAGTACCTAGAGTATAGTACTACTTACGTGCCCTGTACTTTAGGTAGTTTACCTTTACCTTATAATCGTTTATCTATACTAAGTTATCGGGATAAATCCCAACAATTAGTACCTACTATTAGAATTGAACTAATAACCTTAATCTCTCCTTAAGAGGGGAGATTAAGGGCCGAGTTAACGATAAACTTCCTAAATACTTAGCGACTACGCGTTAAGCGTTAACCCTAAGCTACTTAAAGCGCCTTTATATAAGCGAAGACGAGGTCTACAGAGCCTAACAAATCCTTAACTATACGGATAAGAAGAAGCCGTTATTCTGGACTCGAGGGATAAAGGAGAAGAGGAGAGTAATCGATCTTATCGCGAGACTATACCTCTTTAAAACCGATAACTCTGTTCGTTAAGGACCTAGATCCCTATACTTAGCTAGTTGGAACGTAAACCCTTACCTTACGAAGGTAGAAAGTAAGAAGCTTTTTAAAACTATCTGTAGACTATTAAACTCCCTAAATCTTAGCAAATTCCCCTAAGAGGTACGGGAGTTCCTCCTTAACGTCTATCTTTCTAATATACTATAATAAGCTAGAGAGTCGAGTAGGATTACAGCTTTTACTTAGTAACCCTAGGGGTCGAACGGACCTTTAATAACGCTAAAAGGGCCCTAGGTAACTTAGTAGCCGACGCTACTAACTACTTTATAATAAGCGTTAACGGCGAAGTAACCCTAGCGAGAAGCTTTACTACTATTACTAACAGGAACGCGAGCCTAACGAAAGGCTTTACCTCTGGCGATACTATTACGCTCGCTTTCGGGCTTAACCTAGTACCTACTAACCCTAAACATCTCTATAGCTTAGACCAATCCACTATTATTAAACGACGAAGCCTTTACCCCGCGCGCTACCGAACTAACAGTAATAATAGGAGGACTGGTAGGTAATTATTCGGGGTTAGAAAGGGGTACGTTAGAAAGGGGTATATTAACGAGCTAAATGGATACTCTAGTAGCTATATTAGAAGCGATGTAAAGTAAGATAGAGACTAAAATAACCAGGATGGAGAGATCCCTCGTAACGGTTATAAAGGAGATAAGAACCGCTGGCAGAGCCCTGTAGCTATCAACCTTTACACTGTAGCCAGTAACTTCTATACTATAGCCGGCCCTAGTTCCGTAACTAATTATACCAGCCCCAGCCCTATTACTACAATAGGCCTCTATTCCTCCGTCTGGTCCCGGATTCCAGCCAGCCGCGGAACTACTACCGATCGGTACGACGGGTACGGTATACGACGACTAGAAGATCACTTACATAACGAGGTTCTGGCCAGACGCCCTAAAGGAGAAAGAAGCGGTATTTTACGAAAGAAAAGAGCTTATATACTCGGACTATAAGCTATAAAAGGAGTACGTCTACTCCCAGGCCGATTCGGCCCCCACGCCGCGGTTAGTAAAGCTCGCCGTAAAGCTATAGACATTATTCCGCGGCTTAACGCTTACTTAGTACACTTAGTAGTATAGGGAGGACGAGAAGGCCGATATAAGGCGTACCTAATATACTTACTTTAAGTATATAAATACGCCCTTCGGCTTAAAGATAGCCGAAGTAAAACGCTAGCTATACGTTAATAAATATACCCGCAAGGATAATATAAAGGATAAGAGCGTAAAAACCTACGCCTAAAAGTTATTCCAATACATTAAAGCGATAAGTTACAAAACCGATTAATAACTTCTCGTCGTACTATTTAACAACCTATACGATAGCCTTAAGACCTAGACTATTAACCTATTAACCATTAAAAGCTGGTACGGTCCTTAGAAGGAGACCCTTTCTTCCTACCTCGAAAAGCTAAATGGTAAAGCCAGACCCTTAAAAGCCGCTATACGTAAAAAAAGCGGATACTACGGTTACTCCCTTAACGTTAAAGAAAATCTCCTTAACGACGGCGAGGACAAAGCTAACTAGTTCGACCGCCGCCGAGAAAGAAATCGTATACCGAGACCCTACGAGAACTTCTAACGTAAGGGTCCTTCCCATAACAATTTCTAACGTAAAGGTTTATAACGTCCCTAAACGCGCGACTAAAGGGGAGGACGACGTTAGTTCTTTAAACGCCGCTACGGTAACGTTCGTAAGGAAAGGTAAAATAGCTCTTAGAAGCCCTAACGTAGTAGACGAAAGGGAATATAAGGCAATTTCCGAGATAACTCTTAAAGCGGTTTTAAAGGAAGATTTCGCGGATCGAGCTTTAATCGATTTCCCAGCAGCTTCCGAAACCGTAAATTAATATAACGCTATTATAATTTCGGAAAACCTTAATAACGCCTAAATAGGTAAATATTTTATTAAGCCGAGGAAACGTTATAAGGAGAAGGTAAAGAGGTCGATAAGGAGGTAGAGAAGATACTTAATAAAGGATAGATTTACTTAGACGACGGCTTAAGCGAATACGAACTGGACGATAAGTAGTTTTATTTCCTTTAACCATTTTCGAAAGTTAACGAAAGACTAAATAATAATAAGGAGAAGGTACGTAAAGTATAGTTCGTACCCTCCTAACTATCTAACGATAAGGAAAGCGAATACGAGACTATAACCGAAGCTATTAACGATATTAAAACGGCTAGCTAATCGAACGACTTAGCGTCCGAATCGTTAAAGGACGAGGTAAACGTTAAAGATACCAGCTTTACCGCCCTTTAGGAAGGGCAGGTAATCGAAGCCAACGGGGACTCCTTTGCCCTATTAACCGGCATTAATCGTAAGAGAACGTCGTACGTAAAGATGGATATTAAAGCGGACCTTAAGGCAAATCCCGCTATTATATACTTCGATATAGGCAGCTTTACGAACGTCGCCGACTTAGAGTAGATTAAACGGTAGGTAGTAAACCCTCGCTTTAAGGCCATTCCTAACTATATACTTAAGGGCGTTAGAGGTAACAGAATATACGAATAGGAGGTTAAATTCGATTTCTATATAGCTAGTAAAGTTAGTTATACCGATATTAACGGTTACTTTTACGTTTAAGTAGATATTCTACCCTAACTCGGCCCGAAGATACTTATCGGTACGGACTTTATAGATAAATACGGTATGGAGGTAAGTATTCAAAGGCGTAGAGTTACCTTTACATTAGTCTTTAATATAAAGGTTCCTATTAAATTAGAACGTAGCCTAAAAAGAAGCTTTACCCGAAAAGTTACCGTAAGTTACTATATAGTAGTAAAACCTTACTAAAGTATTATAGTTTTAGTTAACTATATCTCGCTATTAAAGCCCTTAGAGATACAAGCCAAACCATAACTATACTACTTCGAGTTATAGTACGCGTCGGTTCTAAGCTTTACCATTAATAAGAATACGCCTTACATTGTAGTGGTTAGGAATAATACGAAGGAGGTACTTACCATTAGAAAGGGCGAGCGCCTAGGCCGTATCGAAGGATATACGGGTAGCGAATATAGTTTTAACGTTAATACCGCGGATGTAAATAAGGAGTTCCTTTACGAGCTTAACAGCTTACGATTACCCGAGGAATTCGCTTAATAAATGGTACGCCGTAATAAGGAGACGTTTTACGCTATAAGGGCGAGGATAAGGGAGTTGGAAGAGGATATTAGCTAAGGAGATAAGGTAGCTTAAAACGTAGAAAAGGATATTTCAGCTAAGTATCCTACTAACTTCGACCCTATTAACTCTCGAACTAACTTTCGTACGCCCTTTTATAGCGTTAAGAAGCCCGCGGATATACCATTTATTACCTCTAAGGAAGGAGTATATATCTGTAGTAAAGATCCTAAATTCGCCCGACGAGTTAAGTTTACTATCGACAAATATAACGTATTCCGTAATAAGGGTATCGTCCCTATACCCGTTAAATAGATAATACAGATTAACCTGGTCGATGGTTGGTAAAGCTAAATTAAGTTTGTAAGACCTTACCCGCTAGGGTATAAGGATCGCGAGTTCCTTAACGAATATAATAATAAGCTTTACGCGGAAGGTAAATAGGTTTTTATAGATAAGCCGATACTACTCGCCTACCCCGCGTTCGTAGTATAAAGGAAGGCTATACCTAAACTAAAAGGTAGGGTTGTAATTAATCTTAGACTACTTAACAAGGTGGTTATCCCTAACGTATACCCTCTCCCCGATTAAGATAATATTATTAACGCGATATAGAGGAAGAAGTACTATACCGTTCTGGATACTTTAAGCTTTTTTTACTAACTACCAGTCCACCCAGACCACTATAATCGTATGGTAGTTATTAGTAAGAGAGGCCTGGAAAGGTTTAACGTAGTACTTATAGGTTTTAAGAACTTACCAGCCTTTACCTAACGATTTATGGACCGTTAGTTTAAAAACTGGCGTTACCTTGTTAAAGCCTATATTAACGATATTATTATCTTCTCCGATACTAAGAAGGAGTACCTTTAGTATCTCGAGAAGGTACTCGAGATCCTCTCCAAGGCCCGAGTATATATTAACGTACAAAAGTTATTTTCCGCCTACCCGGTAGTCCAGCTTTTCGGTTACGTCGTTAACGGTAAAGGAGTCCAGAAGACTAATAATTATATCTCGGGCTTTTAGAAGATTAAGTTCCCCGATATACTAGAAAACCTCGAGATCTACCTAGGTATGGTAGGATGGCTAAGGAGAGGTATCGCTTAATATAATATAAAGGTTAGCCCGTTATAGAAAAGGAAAACTAAGATACTTGCCGAAGGACGGGAGAACGGAAAAATCGCGAATGGTACGTTAAAAAACGCCCGTAAATCGTATACCTCGAAGGCTAAATTTACCCCGACTTTAGTAGAGTTGGAGTCGTTTCGCTTACTTTAGGAGTATCTTACTTAGTAATTTACTCTGTATTATTACTAACGAAATAAGTACCTGTTCTTTAAAATCGACGCGTATAAAGAGGCGTACGGCCTGTTTATATTCTAACTCTAAGGGGAATAGGATAGAACCTTAATTCCAGGGAGAGATATCCCTATAGGAGATATCCTCCTTGTATGTTTCTTTTTTAAAGCTATAATAAATATAGAAAAGGCTATGGATTAACGGAGGCTAAGATCGCCGCCGTAGTCTGGGCTATTAGGAAGCTAAGGAAAATGGTATAATCTAACGTATACCCTTTTAATATCCTAACTAACTATATACCGACCAGCGGTATCGTTACTTATACGTTACTTAAGACTATAAACCTTACGAAGGTAAATGTTAAACTCGTTAACGTAGTTAACTAGCTCTTATAGTTCGAAATTAAGATCTTCTACATCCCTGGTATACTTAATATAGTCCCTAACGTACTCTTAAGGCTACCTACGTTCGAATAGGATAATCCGGAAGTTTAAGGTAAAAAGTCTAGCGAGTTGGATAACATCTGGTCGAACATCTCCAACGAAGCCGCGTACTACTGGAATATAGCGGACGAGACGCCTCCGGTAGGAGAGATAGAGAGCGTAGAACTGGTAATAAGCCCTGAATTTAAAGAGAAGGTTATTAAGGGGTACCCGTACAACTCCTGCTATAACCGTATTATTAGAGTTTTTCGCGAGAGAGAGGAATTAATGGCGAAGCTAGACGCCTAGACGGAGTAGCGTTATAAGATATAAGGGGAGCGAAAAAGAAAGCTAGGTAACTCTGAGGAAACGCCTCCCTAGTGTTACCTAAGACTTACGGTTAGCCCGTTTAAGTAGAAGGAGGAACTTCTCTACCATATTAATAATAGTAGTATCCGCCGCCTGTATATCCCTAAGACGTATATCCACGAGATCCTCCGCCTTGCCTACGACAATATATACCACTTCGGAGTTTACAAGATACTTACCGCCTTAGATAGTATATACTTCTACTAAAAAACCTGGAATATTCGTAAGTACGTACAATATTACCTAACGTATAAAGCGAACTAAATAGATAGGAACCCTTTTTTAGGAGAGCTTAACCCTATCCGCGTATATCTACAACCGTTTTATACTATTACTATAGACTTTATCGGCGGCCTCCCCGAAGTCCTATCGCGCGTTACAATATAATAGATAAAGGGATACGACACCCTTAACATAGTATGTACGGTAACTTGTAAGTTTAGTAAGAAGACCTTGCTCCTGGTAGGATACTTTACCTATATAGCCGCGGAATGGGCGAAGGTATTGATTCGTATGCTTTATATGTACGACTAGAGAATCCTAGTTCGTATAATTAGCGACAAGGACCCGAAATTCGTGTTAGTAATCTGGAGAGAGATCTTTACTATCCTAACGGTATACCTTCTCTTCTTAATAGCGTACTATACCTAGACGGATAGTTAGTTAGAGAGAACGAACCAGATAGTAGAAATCTGCCTCTACTACTATACGTTTAGTAACCCTAACGTAGCCTAGGTGTACATTCTCGGCGTAATTTAGTATAATATTAACAACAGCTTGGTAGTAACTATCGGACGGTTACTAAACGAGCTAGTTCTTAGATTTAAGCCGCGGTTTATTATCGACCTTCTCGCTAAGAGCTAAGGTAAGTAGGTTACTAACGAGACCTTCGAAGCCCTATACTTCTACTACTAATAGGAGGTAGTATAGCTAATAGATATCGCTAGCGCCTTATCTAAGATAAGGTACGATGATAAGCATACGTTAATAGAGTTTAACGTCGGTAAAGAGGTATACCTCCGCCTTAGAAAAGGCGACCACCTCCTAAGTAAGCCAAACCGTAAGCTTTCGCCTTAGCGGCTTGGCCTATTTAAGGTCGTCGGGAAGATAGGTAACCTTACGTACAAACTCGATTTCCTAAGCTTTTGGAAGGTCTACCCGGTAGTATCGATGGCTTACCTTTAGAGGCTAACCTAAAGGGCGGACCCCTTTAGTAGGGAAGTATCTCGGCCAGGTTTAGTTAAGGTAGACGGCTAAAAGGAATTCGAGATTAAACGACTTATAGACTATCGCGTAAAGTAGCGTAAAAAATCGCTGACGATTAAGTTCCTTATCTGTTAGAAAGGATAAAAGTAGAAGTACGATACCTAGGAGTCGAGATAGGAGTTAATGGCTAATGTAAGAGAGATGGTCGAAGGGTACGAGGCTAGGAACCCTATTAACCTGGAAGCCTTAATTAAAGAGAGGTAACGTAAGAGGGAGGAGAAAGAAAGCTAAGTATTATAAAGAGTAACCAGATAGAGAAAGTAGAAGTATTTAGGCTTAAGGAGGCCTTTACAATAAGGTTATAACTTTCCTTTATATCTCTATAACGTTTCCTCTTACTACTAAGTAGTTTTAAACGGCCTTAACGCCGTAGTTCGAGTTTCCTACGTAAAAAGTACTCTTATTTGTATTTTTCCTTTTATTTCCAACAAAAACGTAGCCAAAACTAAGGTTACGTATATACCTTTTAGTTCGTTATTACCTTTTAGCCTAAACTTCCATACTTACCTTAAAAATTTTCAACCTATACAAAACACTAACCTTTTTATCTTCGTAACTATACCATACCTTTACTAAACCTTTACTATTTCTACGTTACGAAAGCGCTCTTCCTCCCCTTACGTTAAGCGTTAATCCGAACGCACGTACGTTGTTAATTACTACGCAGCCGCCGTTAGATAATACAAGTACCTACCCTTAACTCGAGTAACCTTCGCTCTACCGTTATAGCCGTAATTAACGACGAGGAGCCGGCCGTAACTGGTGGCGAGAAGTAAGGAGAGCTCTAGGCGGAGACTAATAAGTATACGAGCGAGTAGGAGCTTGACGTCCTCGGAGACCCTATTAACAACGACGACCCGGTTAACAACGATAATCCGGTTAATAATAACGACTCTATTAATAACGACGACGGTATTAGCTTGGATAATACTACTACTAACGGTAACGCCGTTAGCTAAGCCGATAAAGAAGAGGATTACGAGGAAATTAAGGATATAAGCGTAACAATCGTTACTAGCTACTACCAGCTTAAGACGGCGCTCCCCCTTACGATAGGCCTAGCAAAGCGTATTCCGTCCGCGACCGAGAAGATAAATAAGAAGATATAGAGGGCTATTAAGGACCGTATATTTCTGGAGGGTATTATTACCTATAAGGGGCTTAACTTTACAATATCGAAGGACGCCGCTAGTAGGTTAAAGAGGACTATAATCGCGGAACGTAAGCGCTTCGTCGATATAACGTACCTTCTTATCGAGTATAACAGTGATAAAACGATCGGAGACGACGAGTATCTCAACTACATTAGCGACAATAACCTCCTCTATATCGTAGAATCGCCCTATAAGGAGCTACAGCGAATCGTTATCCCTAATACTAAGCTTATAATTACTTAGGTAAAGAACGATAACGACGAACTACTAAATCCGGTCCTGTTCTTAGTTCTACCCGGAACGACGATCGACGTAGACTTATATAAGGCCCTGTACAAGCCCGGCTACGTTACGTTTAGCCTATTTAAGACCGCGCCTACGGAGAGAAATCCCTTAGGCGACCCGGACCTTTACTT
>Ga0247817_10001200_pt1 | contig 13860 bp, 13 predicted proteins | sample UWRJL212509R1_FD_178010 | JGI IMG/M metagenome (GOLD analysis project Ga0247817, IMG submission 178010) | Plant litter microbial communities from Arlington Agricultural Research Station in Wisconsin, United States - UWRJ-L212-509R-1 | ecosystem: Environmental > Terrestrial > Plant litter >... | reverse complement strand
AGAAGTACATCAAGGAGATCGTCGGACTCATCGGGTGCAAGCCCGAAGACATCCTGCTCGTCTCCGGCAAGACCGGCGTTGGCGTTCCCGAGCTGCTCGACCGCGCGACCGCGCTGATCCCGCCGCCCGTCGGCGATGCCTCGGCTCCCGCGCGCGCCATGATCTTCGACTCGGTCTACGACGCCTACCGCGGCGTGATCACCTACGTCCGCATGATCGACGGCAAGATCTCGCCCCGCGAGAAGATCGTCATGATGAGCACGAAGAGTGCACACGAGGTTCTCGAGATCGGCGTCAGCTCGCCCGAACCGACCCCAACCAAGGGACTCGGCGTCGGCGAGGTCGGCTACCTGATCACCGGTGTGAAAGACGTGCGCCTGTCGAAGGTCGGCGACACCGTCACCTCTCACGCGAAGCCGGCCACCGTGCCGCTCAAGGGCTACTCCGAGCCAATGCCGATGGTCTTCTCGGGCATCTACCCGATCGACGGCTCCGACTACCCGGTGCTGCGCGAGGCTCTCGACAAGCTCAAGCTGTCGGATGCCGCCCTCGTCTACGAACCCGAAACCTCGGTTGCTCTCGGGTTCGGGTTCCGCTGCGGATTCCTCGGCCTTCTGCACCTCGAGATCATCACCGAACGACTCGAGCGCGAGTTCGGAATCGACCTGATCGCGACTGCGCCATCCGTTATCTATGAAGTGACGACCGACGACAAGAAGACCGTCACCGTCACGAACCCGAGCGAGTTTCCCGGTGGAAAGATCGCGTCGGTCTCTGAGCCGGTCGTAAAGGCGTCGATTCTGCTGCCGAAGGACTTCGTCGGAACCGTCATGGAGCTCTGCCAGGGCCGCCGCGGCACCATGCAGGGCATGGAGTACGTCGGTGAAGACCGCGTTGAGCTGCACTACACGATGCCGCTCGGTGAGATCGTGTTCGACTTCTTCGATCAGCTGAAGAGCAAGACCGCAGGATACGCCTCGCTCGACTACGAGCCCATCGGCGACCAGGAAGCCGACCTCGTCAAGGTCGACATCCTGCTGCAGGGTGAGGCCGTCGACGCGTTCAGCGCGATCGTGCACCGTGACAAGGCCTATGCCTACGGCGTGCTCATGACCGAGCGCCTCAAGAAGCTCATCCCTCGCCAGCAGTTCGAGGTGCCGATCCAGGCCGCGATCGGTGCCCGCATCATCGCGCGCGAGTCGATCAGCGCGATGCGCAAGGACGTTCTGGCCAAGTGCTACGGCGGTGACATCACACGTAAGCGCAAGCTGCTCGAGAAGCAAAAAGAGGGCAAGAAGCGCATGAAGATGGTCGGTCGCGTCGAGGTGCCGCAGGAGGCGTTCGTCGCTGCCCTCACCGGTGACACCGAGGCGAAGAAAGAGAAGAAGTAGCGCCACCCCGCGCTCCCTTCCTCCCTTCCTGCCCCGTTCCATGTCGGAAATTCAGGACTTTCCGCCGCGCTAGTGCCTGAAACGGCATGTTCGACCGAACTTCGGGGCTACCGTCCTGAATTTCCGACGCTCGCGGACGAAAGACAGCGACTGACAGCGGTGCGCGGCCAGTGATCGAACCGAAATATCACGATTGAGATTTCGTAACCTTCGCGGGGTAACCGGGGTTTACAGTGAGCGCATGACGAAGACTCACAAGTGGCAGGGCGCTGTCCTCATTGTTGCCGTACTGGCCGTGGCCGGTTGCTCGACGGCGACACCGGTGGCAGACCCGACCAGCCCCGCCCCGTTCTCGAGCGCTCCCGCGACGCCCACCGCAACCGCGACGCCGACGCCAGAGCCCGTCGTGTACGACCGAATCCCCACGCGTGTTCCGCTCGAGTGCGATGAGCTGCTTACGGACGAGCAGGTTTCTGCGGCTCTGGGCATCCCCACGAGCGAGATATCGCCGTACGACAACCCCATGAGCAATGGCCGTATGTCGTTGCTTCAGGCTGGTGTGCTGCAGTGCAACTGGCAGTCGCCCACGACCGTGGGTATGGATGCGAAGTATCGGTTGTCCGTCGACGTACTCGCGGATGCGAAGAAGGAGTTCGCTGAATCCGACATCGACCGCGAGCACGCCGATCTGCTCGGCGCAGGTTCCTTCGTTCGGTGTAGTGACCAGGAAATCGTCCGCCAGTGTGAGGGTGAGTTCCAGGTCGACGGGTACTGGACCACCTTCTCTTTCGGCCGAGAACTGGAGAACTCAGCCGAGGATAAGAATCACAAGCCAGCACTGGCCCTCGGAAAGGCGCTCCGCTCCGCCCTCGGCGAGGCCGGCACACCACTCGCGCCCTACGTCATCCCCGGCGATGCACTCACCGCGTGGGATTCCTGCGCTGTTCTCGATGCGAACAAGAAGATCCGTTCGGCGCTCGATTCACCGAAGCTGGTCGACCCCGAGGCCGAAAATTGGGGCGACTACAACTACATGCTCACGACCCTCGGCTTCGACCGGGGCGGATTGACCACGTGCACGTGGCGTCAGAAGAATACCATGGAGTCACCGGAGGGCCAGGTTCGACAGTTCACGGTCCAGATGATTCCGGGCGCCGGCTGGGCGTGGGACGAAGCACGTGACTTCCGCCTCGCGAACGACGAGAAGGTGGAACTCGTGGATGCCGAGGGCGCAGATGAAGCCGTGATTTCCTGTTCGAGCGAGGTGAACTGCACTCTCGCTGCACTCGTTGATGGCAGTTACCTAGAGGTGGTCATGTCGTTCGACGACGACTCGGATCGAAGTGCCAGCGAAGCCGCCGTCGAGGCGCTCGAATTCGCCATCGACCGGCTCACCGACTGACCGCCGGCATAACCACAGCGGCTCGGGAGCCGGTCAGAGACGCCTATCCTTGAACGTATGTTCCATTCGGTTCCTATTGTGGCGCTCTGTGCATCGGGTGGATTCTCCTCCTTTCCGGGCGTGAGCGCGTGAGCCCCCGCGCCCTGTGGGAGCGACCGACGACGTACGCCGCCGTTGGTGCAACAAAGGCCGCGGACCTGCTGCAGTACCCGCCGCGCGGGTTCCGCCCGATGGAGCGTCGCGCGCGTATCGGCCACGGATCGCACCGGTTCGAATACGCCTCCACGGCCGTGATGACCTGGGGCGTACAGCGCGGAGCCGGTTTCCGGGTCGAACCGACGCAGCCCCCGGCTGCCGTGACCGACCTGACTTACACGCCCGTTGGCTTCGACAACTCCGGCGAACCGGTGCAAGCGGCGACCATCGACTCCGATGGCGAAGCGGCGTTCGGGCCGGACGGCACACCCTTCGTCGTCCCAGGAGTCACAGCCTGGCTCGGCATCCCGCTCGGGCCGGTGAAGATCAAGTCGCCCGTGCGCGTGGTTTATGTCGTCGCCGAGCCCAAGCGCCGCGGCTTCGCCTACGGCACCCTGCCCGGTCACCCCGAGAACGGCGAAGAGGCGTGGATCATCGACCAGACCGACGACGGCTCCGTGTGGATGACGGTGCGTTCGTTTTCGCGTCCGGCCAACGCATTCTGGTGGTTCGGGTACCCGATCCTGCGGGTAATTCAGGAGTTTTACACCCGGCGCTACCTGCGCGCCCTCGCGGGCCCAATCCCTGACTGACGTCGCTTGGAGCTCTTCCGGAGAAGTCCTAAATTTCCGACAGGGTCACGGCGGAAGAGGGATCGGTCCGCCGGCGGCAGCGCTAGCGCGCGAGCGTAGACAGGGTCTCGGCGAGGGCCGCCCGGCCCGACTCGAGGTCGTCGATCACGAGGATGGCGCCGGTCTCGCGAAGCTCGTCTGCCGTGAAGGCGCCGGTCGCCACCGCGATGAACGGGATGCCGGCGATCTTCGCCGCATCGTCGTCGCGCGGGGTATCCCCGATGATGACGAGCGCTCCGTCCAGTTCGGCGCGGGCCTGCACGGTCAGGTCGCTGCGCACGGGCGTGATGTTGCCGAAGTAGGAGTTGTCCCACGCGAAAGTGTCGTGCGCGAGACCGGCGCCGGTGAGTTTGAAGCCGCTGCGGGTCGACGAATTGCCGGTTAGCAGGGCGTTGGTCCAGCCGGCGGCCGCGGAGTCGGCCAGCGCCTCGTGCACGCCGGGGCACAACTGCCGGTGGCTTCCGGCTTCGTGACGCAGGCGGGACAGCTCGTCGAGCTGAGCGGATGCCGCACCATGCAGCCCCGCGTCGAGGCCGTGCGCCTCGAGAGTCTCGGTGATCACGCGTCCATCGGTCTTGCCGTGCATGTTCGGAAGCTGGTTGCCGAACGAGCGACCGGCCACGATCTCGACTGCCTGGTGGTAGAGGTTGCCGGCGTCTTTACCGTTGAAGACCAGCGTTCCATCGACGTCCCAGAGAATGTAATTCACGCTCCCATCGTTCCAGACCCGGCCACGGCATCCGAATCGCGAAAAACGCGACGCCGAGAACAGTGGGAGAATCAACTAGTGCCAAGCGCTCTCCCTCTCGCCGATCCGGCCCCGCTCGACGGTTTTCTGCCCGCGAGCGTTGCGGACGACGCCGCCAGCCGCAACTTCGGCGTCTACCTCCACGTGCCGTTCTGCCGCGTGCGGTGTGGATACTGCGACTTCAACACCTATACCTCAGAAGAACTGCGTGGCGCCAAGCGAACTGACTACGCCGGCCAGGCCATCGAGGAGGTCGCGCTCGCGAGCCACGTTCTCGAGCACGCCGGGCTTCCCGAGCGCCCGGTCTCGACCGTGTTCTTCGGCGGAGGCACGCCGACCCTGCTCCCCGCCAGCGACCTCGCCGCGATGCTCGCCTCGGTCGTTCTCGCCTGGGGGCTCGCCCCCGGCGCAGAAGTGACCACCGAAGCAAACCCCGACTCGGTCGACCTCGACTACCTGCTCGCGCTCAAGGCCGCGGGCTTCACGCGCGTCTCGTTCGGCATGCAGTCCGCTGTTCCGCACGTGCTCGCAACCCTCGAGCGCACGCACGACCCCGCGCGCATCCCGCTCGTCGTCGCCTGGGCGCGCGAAGCCGGGCTCCAGGTCAGCCTCGACCTCATCTACGGCACGCCGGGGGAGTCGCTCGACGACTGGCGCACCTCGCTCGAGCACGCCATCGCACAGCAGCCCGACCACCTCTCGGCCTACGCGCTCATCGTCGAAGACGGCACGAAGCTTGCCAGGCAGATCCGCCGCGGCGAGGTCGAGACCCCGTCGGACGACCTGCAGGCAGACATGTACGAACTGGCGGATGCCACCCTCGCCTCCGCGGGCTACGACTGGTACGAGGTCAGCAACTGGGCGAAGTCCAGCGGCAACGAGTCCCGGCACAACCTGGCCTATTGGCAGGGACACGACTGGTGGGGTATCGGGCCCGGAGCACATAGCCACGTGGGCGGAGTGCGCTGGTGGAACGTCAAGCACCCGGCGGCCTACGCCGACCGCATCGCCGCCGGGCACTCGCCGGCTGCCGGGCGGGAGACCCTCGACGAGGAGACCCGTCGCGTCGAACGTGTGTTGTTGCTCACCCGGATCCGAGACGGACTCCGCGTTGCCGAGCTCGACCCGTCCGGACGCACGGCGGTTGCCGGCCTGATCGCCGAAGAGCTTGTCGACGCCCGCGCCGCAATCCGGGGTCGCATCGAGCTGACTCTCCGCGGGCGGCTGCTCGCCGACGCCGTGGTGCGCCGGCTGCTCGAGTAGCGCTGTCGAGACGCGAGCACCAACCCCACACCCTGTCGGAAATTCAGGACAATCGGACTTTCGGGCACTCGCGGCGCCGGCCACGGCATCCGCCGGACAGCACAAAGCCGGCCAGGTTCGAGAACCTGACCGGCGGTGAAGAGTGCCGAGTTACTTGATGAACTCGATGGTGAGCGGGTACTTGTAGAACTGGCCCTTGTTGGCTGCCACGGCGGCCATGATGCTGAAGATGATGATGACAATGCCGACGGCGATGACGATGAAGAATCCGATGATCACGAAGGCGAGAACGACGCCCACCGCTGACGCAATTGTCATGGTGATCTGGAAATTTAGTGCGGTCTTCGTGTGCTGGTTGATGAATGGCCCGCGGTCTTTCAGCACGAGGTAACCGATCAGCGCCGGCCAGAATCCGAGCAGGATCGCGCCGGCGTGAATGAGGGTGGCCCACAGTCGTTCGTCGCTCGGGCTCATGGGCTGCGGCGCGGCGCCACCGTAGGGGCCGGTCGGAGGGGCGGGAGGAGGTGTGGTTGTCATGCGCCCATTAAACAGGAAAGGCCGGCCACAGAGGTGACCGACCTGAGAATTCCTGAAAAACCGGAAGTCCTGAATTTCCGACGGGGGCGAACCGTGAGAGGCGCCCGCCGGTACCCGACTACTTGATGAGGCGGATGGCGAAGGGGTAGCGGTACGGGATGCCGTCCTTCGCCTTGATGAACGCGAGGATCGAGAACACGATGCGCACGACGTAGACGGCGGGGAGGAGCAGCGCGCCGATGAAGACGACGAGAAGCACGTACGAGATGATCTCGGCGATGATCAGCGTGATCTGGAAGTTCAGCGCTTCCTTGCCCTCAACGTTGGTGAACGTGCCGCGGTCCTTGAAGATCAGCCAGATGATGAGGGACGGCAGGAAACCGAGGATGCCACCGAGGTGCGCGAACGAACCCCACTGGATGTCTTCGGCCGGGGTAAGCGGTGCGGCGGGAGCCGGCTGGGGTGCTGCGTTGGTCATGGTGTGCCTTTCAGATGAACGATGTGGTGGATCCCGGTCTCACGAGCTCGGGCTCGCGCCAGTGCGACCCCTGAAATGGAGGCAAGCGCAAGCACAGGTGACAAGTTAGCGCCTGTACTCCGCGCGTGCAATGACCGAGTCGTGGCGTGTCAGATACAATTGGCAGTCCCGGTAAGCGAGTGCTAAAGCCCGAATAAGTCTGAAAAGGAGGTCTCATGGTTTCCGACCGCAGTCTCGAGGTCCTCCGCGTCATCGTTCAGGACTACGTGGCCTCCCGTGAGCCCGTCGGCTCCCGCTCCATCGTCGAACGACACTCGTTCGGCGTCTCGGCAGCCACCATCCGCAATGACATGGCCCTTCTCGAAGAAGAAGAGCTCATCGTCGCGCCCCACACGTCGTCCGGTCGCGTGCCGACCGATAAGGGCTATCGCGTGTTCGTCGACCAGCTCGCCGACCTCCGTCCGCTCTCGGGCGCCCAGCGTCAGGCCATCGAGACCTTCCTCGACCGCTCGGTCGACCTCGACGACGTGCTCGCCCGCACCGTTCGCCTGCTCTCGCAGCTGACCAACCAGGTCGCTCTCGTGCAGTACCCCATGTTGTCGCGCTCGCGCATCCGTCACGTCGAGCTCGTTCCGCTCGGCAATCGTCGCCTCATGAGCGTGCTCATCACCGACACCGGCAGCGTCGAGCAGCGTCTGGTCGACGTGCCAGCGGATGTCGACAACGATTTTCTCGTCGACCTGCGCACCCAGCTCAACGGCGCGATTTCCGGACTCGGGTTGCTCGAAGCAACCGAGGCTCTTACCGGGTTCGCCGACAGATTTCCGCCGGCAACGAGCGGAATCGCCGCGCAGGTCGTCGCCGCCGTCATCGAGCAGGTCGCGGCGAACCGCCACGACAAACTCGTCATGGCGGGCACGGCCAACCTCGTGCGCACCGAGGAAGATTTCAGCGGCAGCATCTATCCTGTTCTTGAGGCAATCGAGGAGCAGGTGACACTGCTCAAGCTCTTCGGCGAAGTCGTCATCGACCGCAACGGGGTGGCCGTGAGCATCGGTCGCGAGAACGCGGAATTCGGCCTCGGCGAAACGTCCGTTCTGACGAGCGGCTACACATCTTCGGGCGGGGGCATCGCACGTCTCGGCGTTCTTGGCCCCACCCGCATGGACTATTCAAACAACATGGCCGCAGTGCGAGCGGTGGCCCGCTACCTCACCCGCCTGCTCGGCGAAGATTAGGACTAACTCAACGTGGCAGACCACTACGAAGTACTCGGCGTCGACAAGACGGCGACGACCGACGAAATCAAGAAGGCGTACCGCAAGCTCGCCCGCGAGCTTCACCCCGACGTCAACCCGACTCCGGATGCCAGCGACCGCTTCAAAGACGTCACTCACGCTTACGACGTTCTCAGCGACCCGCAGCAGCGCCAGCAGTACGACTTGGGGCCGAGCAACGGCTTCGGCGGAGGTGGCCAGGGCTTCGGCGGCTTCAGCGACATCTTCGAGACGTTCTTCGGTGGGGGAGCACCCGGCAGCGGCGGAAGCGGCGCAGCCCCTCGCTCGCGCAAGGAGCGCGGCGGCGATGCGCTGCTGCGCGTCGAGGTCGAGCTCGAGGAAGTCATCTTCGGCACGAAGCGTGAGATGGAAATCAACACGGCGGTTCTCTGCGAGACCTGCGAGGGCAGCTGCTGCGCTCCCGGTACCCGTGCCGTCGTCTGTGACATCTGCCACGGATCCGGCCAGATCCAGCGCGCCGTGCGCAGCCTGCTCGGCAACATCATGACCTCGAGCCCGTGTGGCACGTGCCGCGGCTTCGGTACCGTCATTCCCAACCCGTGCCCGACCTGTGCAGGACAGGGTCGCGTCCGCGCCACCCGCAAGATGAAGGTCGACATCCCGGCCGGCGTCGACACCGGTCTGCGCCTCCAGCTGCAGGGCCAGGGCGAGGTCGGTCCGGCCGGCGGACCCAACGGCGACCTGTTCCTCGAGATCAAGGTCCGCCACCACGACGTCTTCAGCCGCAACGGTGACGACATCCTCGCGACCGTCGAGGTGCCGATGGTGGATGCCATCCTCGGCACAAAGGTCACGCTCGCGTCGATCGACGGCGATATCCCCATCGACATCCGCCCCGGCACCCAGAGCGCCGAGATCATCACGGTCAAGGAGCGCGGAGTCACCAAGCTGCGTGGCAACGGTCGCGGAGACCTGAAGATCGGCATCCAGGTCGTCACGCCGACCAAGCTCAACCACAAGGAGCGCGAGCTTGTGGAGAACTTCGGCAAGACCTACAAGGCGCCGCCGCCCTACTTCGCGCAGTTCCAGCAGGGACTCTTCGCCAAGCTGCGCGACCGCTTCCTCAACCTCTAACCACGTGGCGCACTTCTACCTCAACGAACTGCTGGCGATCCCGGTCGTCGGCGGCACCGTGTCGATCAGCGGCCCGGAGGCTCGTCACGCCGTGACAGTCTCCCGGCTCGCGGTCGGCGAAGAGGTCTCGATCGGAAACGGGCAGGGCGTCATCGCGCGCGGCCCGATCACCGAGGCGACCCACACCGAACTGACGATCCGCGTCGAGACCATCGACGAGGTCGAACGCGCGAGCCCCGCGATCGTACTCGTGCAGGCACTGGCAAAGGGTGACCGCGACGAACTCGCGATCCAGGCGGCGACCGAACTCGGCGTCGACGCGGTCATTCCGTGGTCGGCCGGACGTTCCATCTCCCGCTGGGAAGGCGCGAAGGTCACCAAGGGCCACGACCGCTGGAGCGCTGTCGTGCGCGAGGCCACCAAGCAGTCGATCCGCGCCTGGATTCCCGACGTGCTTGATCTCGCGACGAGCAAACAGCTCGCGAGACTCGCGGACAGCACCCGGATGCTCGTGCTCGAGCCCACCGCGACCGAGTCGCTCACCGAGGTCGAACTCGACGGACGCGACATCGTTCTCGTGGTCGGCCCAGAGGGCGGCGTGACCCCCGCGGAGCTCGACCTGTTGCGCGAAGCCGGGGCATCCGCGGTTCGTCTCGGGTCGACGGTTCTGCGTACCTCAACGGCCGGGCCCGCGGCGATCGCTGTGCTGAACGCGAAACTGGGCCGCTGGTAGTGCCCCTCGGCTTAAGATGGCTGTATGTCAGATAGCCCCTCGATCTTCACGAGAATCGTCGCCCGCGAGATCCCCGCGTCGATTGTGTTCGAGAACGACGAGATCATCGCGTTCAACGACATCGCCCCGCAGGCTCCGGTGCACATACTCGTGGTGCCGAAGACCGAGCGATACCGCAACGTTGCCGAGCTGGCCGAGGGTGACCCTCGACTACTCGCTCACGTCGTCGAGATCGCACAACAGCTGGCCGACGCTCACACCGACGGTCAGTTCCGTTTGATTTTCAACACCGGCGAAGCAGCCGGACAGACAATTTTCCACGTGCACGCCCACTTGCTCGGCGGGCGCCTGGAGGAAGGTTCCCTTGGCGAATAACGACAGTTCACCCGCACTCAGCAACCCGGTCGACCGGGTTGAGATGCACGTGGACGGCGTGGCCATGGTTCGACTTCTCGGGCCGCAGGATCGACTTCTGTCGACCATCGAGAAGCGCTACCCGGGCGTCGACGTGCTCGTGCGCGGAAACGAGATCGTTCTCGAGGGCGAGCCCTCCGACGTTCAGGCCACCCGCGCACTCATCGAAGAACTCGTGCTCATGGTGCGCGACGGAGTGGATCTCGGCCCGACCGAGGTCACCCAGTCCGCGCGCATCCTCGAGCAGAAATCCGGAAGCCCGGCCGAGCTGCTCAGCCAGGCGATCCTCACCAGCCGTGGCAAGAGCATCCGCCCGAAGACGCTGGGGCAGAAGGAGTACGTCGACTCGATTGACGAGAACACCATCGTGTTCGGTATCGGCCCGGCCGGCACCGGAAAGACCTACCTCGCGATGGCGAAGGCCGTTCAGGCCCTGCAGCGCAAGGAAGTCGAACGCATCATCCTGACGCGCCCAGCGGTCGAGGCCGGCGAGCGACTCGGATTCCTGCCCGGAACCCTCACCGACAAGATCGACCCGTACCTGCGCCCGCTCTACGACGCGCTCAACGAGATGATGGACCCGGAACTCGTGCCGAAGCTGCTCGCGGCCGGCACGGTTGAGGTCGCACCGCTCGCCTACATGCGCGGTCGCACGCTCAACAATGCGTTCATCGTGCTCGACGAGGCGCAGAACACGACGCCGGAGCAGATGAAGATGTTCCTCACCAGGCTCGGCTTCGGTTCGCGCATGGTCATCACCGGCGACATCACGCAGGTCGACCTTCCGGTCGGCGCGAGCGGACTGCAGCTCGTCACGCGCGTGCTCAGCGAGATCGACGACATCCACTTCGCCCGACTGACCAGCGCGGATGTCGTTCGCCATTCGCTCGTCGGCCAGATCGTCGACGCGTACACGAAGTACGACGCCGAGAAGCAGGTAAAGGAATACGAGCGTCACCCGAGGGCACACAAGCCCGACCGCAAGTGGACTCGCTAGTTCCTCTCGCGTTCACTAATCACCACCCCACAGGAGCCGTAAAGCACGTGTCGATCGAAATCAATAACGAGTCAGCGGTCCCCGTCGACGAACCAGCACTTCAGCGCCTCGCTATCTTTGCGCTCGACCAGTTGCACGTTCACCCCGACGCGGAGCTCGCGATCGTTCTCGTCGACGAAGCGGCCATGGAGCAACTCCACGTGCAGTGGATGGACGAGCCGGGCCCGACCGACGTGCTGAGCTTTCCGATGGACGAACTGCGCCCCGGCGCCGAAGACGCCATCACCCCGCCCGGACTCCTCGGCGACATCGTGCTCTGCCCGCAGGTCGCGATCGCCCAGGCCGAGAGCGCCGGCCACTCGACGCTCGACGAGCTTCTTCTCCTCACCACCCACGGTCTTCTCCACCTGCTCGGCTTCGATCACGCCGAGCCGGACGAAGAAAAGGAGATGTTCGGCATCCAGCGCGACATCCTCCTCGGATTTGCCCTCGACGAGCGACGAAAGTAGTCCGCGATGATTCCGATCTTCATCAGCGCAGCGGTCGTGCTGGTGTTGTTCGGCGGGCTCCTCGCCGCTGTCGACTCTGCCCTGACGGTCGTCAGCCGCACCGATCTCGTCGACTTCGCCGCTACGGCGCGGTCGCGTAAGTCACTTCTGGCAATTGCGGCGGATGTCGGCACTCACGCCAACGCCGTCAACTTCATGCGGGTGGTGTCCGAGACGACGGCCGCCGTGCTCATCACCCTGGTCTTCGCGAACCTCGTCGACCAGTGGTGGCTCGCGCTGCTCTACTCTGCGCTCATCATGACGGCGGCCTCCTTTGTGCTGGTCGGATCGAGCCCGCGCAGCGTCGGCCGGGCCCACTCGCGCGGAATCCTGAAGTTTGCAGCGCCGCTCGTGCGTGGCATCCGCCTGTTCCTCGGTCCGATCGCCAACGCGCTCGTCACGATCGGCAACCGGGTAACGCCAGGCCGCCCGCGCACGGCGACGTTCTCAAGCGAAGAGCAGCTGCTCAGCATGGTCGACGAAGCGACCGAAATGGACGTGCTCGAAGAAGACGACCGCGAACTCATCCATTCCATCTTCGAGTTCAATGACACCGTGGTGCGCGAAGTGATGATTCCGCGCACCGACATGGTGACGATCGAGGCGGATGCCACCATCGACACCGTCATGTCGGTCTTTTTCGGCAAGGGTGTCTCGCGGGTTCCCGTGATCGGTACCGACATCGACGACGTGCTCGGCATCATCTACCTTCGCGACATCGCGCGCCTCGGCCACGAACGCCCGAAGGGATACGAAAAGCTCACCGCTCGCGCGCTCGCGAAGCCCGCGTTCTTCGCACCGGAGTCGCAGAAGGCCGACAGCCTGCTTCGGCACATGCAGCTCGAGTCCAACCATCTCGCGATGGTCGTCGACGAGTACGGCGGAATCGCCGGTCTCGTCACGCTCGAAGACCTCATCGAGGAGCTCGTTGGTGACATCTCCGACGAATACGACCGCGACATCGCGGAGGTAGAGCAGCTCGACGACGGCACCTATCGCGTCAGCGCACGTCTCGCGATCGACGAGCTCGGCGACCTGTTCGGCCTCGAACTCGACGACGACGAGGTCGACACCGTCGGTGGACTGCTCACCAAGGCGCTCGGGCGCCTTCCCGGAACCGGTGCAACCGCGACCGTCTCCGGCCTCATCCTCACCGCCGACCGCACCGAGGGGCGCCGCAAGCGCCTCGTCACGGTGCGCGTGGAGCGCGACCAGGAACTGATCGACGCCCAGGCGGCGTTCGCACTCGACAAAGAAAACGGTGAATAGCCATGACTGACGAAACGTACCGCGCAGGATTTGTGTCGTTCGTCGGCCGCCCCAATGTGGGCAAGTCGACCCTGACGAACGCGCTTGTGGGGGAGAAGGTGGCGATCACGAGCTCCAAGCCGCAGACCACCCGCCGCGCCATCCGGGGCATCGTGCACAAGACCAACGGCCAGCTCGTCGTCGTCGACACCCCCGGAATGCACCGCCCGCGCACCCTGCTCGGTGAGCGCCTCAACAGCATCGTGCAGACGACCCTCGGCGACGTGGACGTTGTCGGACTATGCCTTCCGGCGAACGAGAAAATCGGTCCGGGTGACCGTTTCATCAGTGAGCAGCTCGACGCGTTCCCGCGCGCGAAGAAGGTGGCGATCGTCACCAAGATCGATGCGGCATCCCGTCCGGCGGTCGCCGAGCAGCTGCTCGCCATCAGCGAGCTTCGCGACGACTGGCAGGTCATCATCCCGATCTCGTCAACGAGCCGCATCCAGCTCGACACGCTCACCACCCAGCTGATCGCGCTCATGCCGGCCTCCGCGCCGCTCTACCCCGCGGATGTCACGACAGAAGAGGGGCTCGAATCGCGCATCAGCGAACTCATTCGCGAGGCCGTGCTCGAGGGCGTGCAAGACGAACTGCCGCACTCGATCGCCGTCACGATCGACGACATCGTCGAGCGCGACGACAAGGATCTCGTCGAGATCTACGCCAACCTGTTTGTCGAGCGCGACAGCCAGAAGGGCATCATCATCGGACATCAGGGCGAGCGCCTGCAGGATGTCGGTGCCCGTGCGCGCTCCGAGATCGAAAAGCTCGTCGGCAAGCAGGTCTACCTGTCGATGCGCGTCAAGGTGGCCAAGGAATGGCAGCGTAACGCGAAGCAG
>Ga0247817_10001199_pt1 | contig 13867 bp, 11 predicted proteins | sample UWRJL212509R1_FD_178010 | JGI IMG/M metagenome (GOLD analysis project Ga0247817, IMG submission 178010) | Plant litter microbial communities from Arlington Agricultural Research Station in Wisconsin, United States - UWRJ-L212-509R-1 | ecosystem: Environmental > Terrestrial > Plant litter >... | reverse complement strand
CGTGACATCCACTCGTACCCGTCGAAGGAGATCGCGCGCCTCGTCGGGCTGCTCCCGCAACAGCCCGTCGCACCCGCGGGTATCACGGTCGCCGATCTTGTCGCGCGCGGCCGCTACCCGCATCAGGGCTGGTTCGCGCGGGTATCGGGCGAGGATGACGCCGCTGTCGCCCACGCCCTCGAGCAGACGTCGACGGCTGATCTCGCCGGTCGCGCTGTCGAAGAGCTCTCCGGAGGCCAGCGCCAGCGGGTGTGGATCGCCATGGCGCTCGCCCAGGAGCCGGAGATTTTGCTGCTCGACGAGCCGACCACGTTTCTCGACGTGACCCACCAGATCGAGGTGCTCGACCTGCTCATGCACCTCAACAGGGAGCGCGGGACGACGATCGTCATGGTGCTGCACGACCTCAACCTCGCGGCGCGCTACGCCGACCACCTCATCGTGATGGCGCAGGGTGCGATCGTCGCCTCGGGCACACCGGCCGAGGTCATTACCGCGGAGACCGTGCGCACTGCCTTCGGCATGGATTCGCTCATCATCGCCGACCCCGTGTGCGGCTCACCGATGGTCGTTCCAGTTGGACGCTTTCACCAATTAGGTTAGGCTGTCCTTACCAACCCACCAACCATGGAGTTTCTACGTGTCGAAAACCTTCCGCGGGATCGCAGCAGCGTCCCTCGCAGCAGCCCTGATCCTGACCGGGTGCGCGAGCACCCCAGAGTCCGAGTCGCCCACCACGCCAGCCGGTGACACCTTCCCGGTCACCATCGAGCACGCCTTCGGTGAGACCGAGATCACGGCGGCGCCCGAGCGTGTCGTGACCTGGGGCTGGGGGAGCGCAGACGCCGCGATCGCCCTCGGCGTCGTGCCGGTCGCTATCCCGTTCGAGGGCTACGCGGGCGACGAGAACGGCGTACTTCCGTGGATCAAGGACGGCCTGGCTGCACTCGACGCCGAGGTTCCGACGGTACTGCCCGAGTCGGCTGAGGAGCCGCCCTACGAGGACATCGCGGCAGCGAACCCCGACGTGATCATCGCCGCCTACTCGGGCATCACCGAAGAGCAGTACGAGCTCCTGAGCGCGATTGCTCCGACCGTCGCCTACCCGGAGACCGCGTGGTCGACGCCGTGGCGCGACCTCATCGACATCATCGGAACGACGCTGGGCAAGTCGAGCGAGGCAGACACCCTGCTCGCCGACATCGATGCCGAGCTCGCAACCCAGGCCGACGCACACCCCGAGTTCGCGGGCAAGACCATCGCTGCGGTCTGGGACGTCGGCGGAGTCTTCTACGTCTACAAGCCTGCCGACCCGCGCGTCGAGTTCCTCTTCGACCTCGGCTTCGAGAACGCACCCGCCGTCGACGCCCTCGCCAACGGTGACGCGACCTTCTACTACACGCTCTCCTACGAGGAGCTCGACAAGCTCGAGGCTGACGTCGTAGTCGTCTACGCCGACACGCAGGCCGAGGCTGACGCCTTCCTCACCGACCGCACGGCGATCCCCGCGGTCGCCGCAGGCAACGCCGCGACGGTCGTCGGTACCGAGTACATCTCCTCGGTCTCGCCGCCCACGGCACTCTCCCTCACCTGGGGACTCGACACCTTCATCGAGTCCCTCACTGTGGCCACCGCCGAGTAGTCCGATCGAGCTGGTTGAGTAGGCGCGCCAGCGCCGTATCGAGACCCCGTCCGGTTTCGATACGCGCGCTGGAGCGCGTTACTCGACCAGCTCTTCGCGTTAAGGGCAGCCCCGTAAGATGCCCACGTGCTTGAGCGTGCAACAGGACTCACCGTCGCCGTTTCCGGCGGCTCCGTTGAGGGCACGGTGCGGCGTGGCCTGCGCATGTGGCGCGGGATGCCGTACGCCGCAGCCCCCGTCGGCGATCTGCGCTTCCGTGCCCCTCGCGCAGTTGAGAGCTGGCATGGCATCCGCGATGCGAGCGCGTTCGGCCCCGTCGCCGCGCAGGACCGCAACGGCCAGTTTCTCGGCCCGAAGCGCAACGTGCCGATGTCGGAGGACTGCCTCACCATCAACGTCATCAGTCCTGACGAGGTGAACCAGGGGCTGCCGGTCATGGTGTTCATCCACGGCGGCGCCTATTCGGTGGGTTCCTCCCGCGAGGTACCCTTTCTCGGTGAGGGACTCGTGCGACGCGGCGGTGTCGTGTTCGTCAACTTCAACTACCGTCTCGGTGCGCTGGGCTACCTCGACTTCACCCGGTACGCGACGCGTGAGCACCCGATCGAGAACAATCTCGGGCTGCGCGACCAGCTCGCGGCGCTCGAGTGGGTGCGCGACAACATCGCGGCGTTCGGCGGCGACCCTCAGAACGTGACGCTCTTCGGTGAATCCGCGGGAGCCAACGCCGTCACGACCCTCATGACGGTGCCGCGCGCCGAGGGGCTCTTCGCGCGCGCCATCGCCCAGAGCCCGCCGCCGAACGCCGTCTACCTGCCAGAGCTCACCGCGACCTGGGCGGGGGAGTTCCTCGAGCTGCTGAGTGAGCTCGTTGACGACTCGGACACGGAGAGCACGACAGAGGAGGGCGCTGCCGAGCTCCTCGCAACCGCCGACCTCGACGCTCTCGTTCGCGCCACGACCCGGATGCAGTTGCGCTCTCCCGACTCTTGGCCCGGCACGATCGCGCTGTGCCCGGTGATCGACGGCGACCTCCTGCCCGAGCGGCCACTCGACGCCTTCAAAGCGGGACGCGCGCACCGCATCCCACTCATCATCGGCACGAACGACCGCGAGGGCTCACTGTTCCGCGGGCGCCTGGATATTCTCGCGACAACCCCGCAGCGCATTCGGGCGATCTTCTCGCGCACCAAGAAGAAGGCGCGCAAGGCCCTCAAGGCCGAGTATCCCGGCCTGCCCGCCCCGCGCCCCGCCGCGGACTTCGGCGGCGACTACGCGTTCTGGTTTCCGAGCATCAAAGTCGCAGAGCGCCACGCCGACTTCGCACCCGTGCACTTTTACCGCTTCGACATCGCGCCGCGTCTCGTGCGACTCGCCGGCTACGACGCCACCCACGGCCTCGAACTCTTCGCCCTGTTCGACCGCATGGACGGCGCCTTCGGCCGCGCGATGGGCGCGCTCGGCGGTCGGCGTGCCTTCAAGAGCGCGGGCGAGCGGATGCAACACGCCTGGCTCGCCTTCGCGCGAGGTTCAGCGCCCGCACCGAACTGGCCGCAGTACTCGCGCCGCGCGCGCCGCACGCTCATCATCGACGCCGTCGACCGGGTCGAGGTGGACCCGCGACGCGAGCGCCGCAAAGCGTGGCAGCAGTTCGTGCCCCACGTCTAGCCCGCTGGTTGAGTAAGGCGCTCCAGCGCCTGAATCCAAACCGGGTTCGGTACAGCCCGGTCGGGCTTGCCCAACCAGCCCAGCGGCTACAGCGAGAATCCGACCGAGCCGATCACGCCATCCAGCACGGTGCCTGAGGCGTCGCGCTTCGCGCCGCCCTCCGGCAGGGTGCGGGCCGCACCATCGGTGCCGACAGCGACGGGCGGAGCCGCTCCAGCCCAGGCAAGGGCGAGTACGTCCTCGCCCTTGAGAAAGCTGTGGGCGCGCACGCCACCGGTCGCCCGACCCTTGCCGGGGAACTCGGAGAGCGCGGAGACCTTTGCCCTGCCCGGGTCGACGCCGGCGATCGTGGAGCTCGAGGTGGAAACCGTAGCGACGACAACCTCCGCCGCGGGGTCGACGGCGCCGAAGAAGATGACAGTCGCCTTGGCGCCGAGGTTGATTCCCGCCATTCCGCCGGCCGATGCTCCCTGCGGTCGCACCGCGCTCGACGAGAAGTGCAGCAGCTGGGCGTCGCTCGTGATGAAGACGAGCTCGGCGGCATCCGATCCCTGTGAAACGCCGACGACCTCGTCGCCGGGCTTGAGCGAGATGATCTCGAAGTCGGGCTTCGACGGGAATCCGCCCATCGCGAGGCGCTTGACGACGCCCTGGCGGGTGCCCAGAGCAACAGGTGCATCGTCAGCAAGAGAGACAAGTCCGAGCACGCGCTCCTTCTTGTTGCCGAGGGCGAGGTAGTCGACGATCTTGGCGCCGGCCGCGAGCTGGATCGAGTTCGCGGGAACATTGGGAAGATCGACAGCGGTAAACCGGATGAGCCGTCCGAGGTTGGTGATCGCGCCGATCTCCGACCGACTCGTTGTCTCGAGGGTCGACAGGATCGCGTCGTGCTTGGTGCGGCGGCGCGCGACCTGAACGGCGTTGGTCGCTGCAGGAAGCTCTTCGGAGATGTCGACGCGGATGGCCCGGCCGGTGGTCGAGAGCACGACGCGACACGGGGTGTCGGCGATCTCGAGGATGGGCGCTGCTTTGCGCGAGGACGCCGAGCTCATGGCGACGCTCGGCCGCGCCTCGGTGAGCAGGGTGCGCCGCGGGGTGCCGAAGCGCTCGGCGACTTCTTCGAGCTCGTCGGAAACGAGAGCACGAACGCGCGCCTTGTCGGCCAGGATCGCCTGGAGCTCGGCGATCTCGGACTTCAGCTGCTCCTGCTCCTTCTCGAGCTCGATGCGGCTGAACTTGGTGAGTCGGCGCAGACGGAGCTCGAGGATGTACTCGGCCTGCAGCTCGCTCAGGTCGAAGACCGTGCGCAGGCGTGAGCGTGCTGCCTCGGAGTCGTCGCTCTGCCGGATGACCTGGATGACCTCGTCGATGTCGAGGATCGCGATGAGGAGGCCCTCGACGAGGTGCAGGCGCTCGAGGCGGCGCGCGAGGCGCCACTTGCTACGGCGCGTGATGACGTCGAGCCGGTGGTCGACGTAGACCTGCAGCAGCTCCTTGAGGCCGAGCGTGCGCGGGCCGCCGTTGACGAGCGCGACGTTGTTGATGTTGAAGGAGTCCTCGAGGGGTGTGTAGCGGTAGAGCTGTTCGAGCACGGCCTCCGGGCTGAAGCCGGTCTTGATGCCGATGACGAGGCGGAGCCCGCGCTTGCGGTCGGTGAGGTCGGTGACATCCGAGATGCCGTTGAGCTTTTTGGAACCGACGCCGTCTTTGATCTTCTCGATGACCTTTTCGGCACCGACCATGTAAGGCAGCTCGGTGACGACGAGGCCCATCTTGCGCGCCGAGATCGATTCGACCGAGACGCGGGCGCGGGTCTTGAAGGCACCGCGGCCGGTCGCGTAGGCGTCTTTGATGCCGTCGAGGCCGCTGATGGTTCCGCCCGTGGGGAGGTCGGGCCCAGGAACGAAGGCCATGAGGTCTTCGAGCGTCGCCGAGGGGTGTGCGAGCAGGTGGCGCGCGGCGCCCACGACCTCAATGAGGTTGTGCGGAGCCATGTTGGTCGCCATGCCGACAGCGATTCCGGATGCCCCGTTGACGAGGAGGTTGGGAAAAGCTGCGGGCAGCACCGACGGCTGCGTGAGTTGGTTGTCGTAGTTGGGAACGAACTCGACGACGTCTTCGTCGAGGTTCTCCGTCATCGCTAGGGCCGTCGCGTGCAGGCGCGCCTCGGTGTAGCGGGGAGCAGCGGGGCCGTCGTCGAGGGAACCGAAGTTGCCGTGGCCGTCGATGAGCGGAACGCGCAGGATGAAGTCCTGGGTCAGTCGCACCATCGCGTCGTAGATCGACGCGTCACCGTGCGGGTGCAGCTTGCCCATGACCTCGCCGACGACGCGCGCGCTCTTGACGTGTCCGCGGTCGGGACGCAGGCCCATCTCGGACATCTGGTAGAGGATGCGCCGCTGCACGGGCTTGAGTCCGTCGCGCGCGTCAGGGAGCGCTCGCGAGTAGATGACGGAGTACGCGTACTCGAGAAACGAGCCTTCCATTTCGGAGGAGACATCGACGTTCTCGATGCGTTCCCCGGTGGGCTCGACGGTCGGGTTTGAGGGAGTAGCCATAAGATTGCCCCCATGCTACCGGCGCTCAATCCAGAACGTTTGAGCCTTGCCGACGTGTTGCCATCTGCGCTGGCGGCAATCTCGTCGGGAGCCAATCGCCTCGGTCTCCCTCAGCGCGACCGCGTGGTCGTGCTCCTCGTCGACGGCCTCGGTGCCGCAGCTCTCAAGGCGCGGTCCGGCCACGCCCGCACCCTGATCGGAGCGCTCACGAAGGCCGGAGTGATCGACTCCGGCTTTCCGACGACGACGGCCTCCGCCCTCGCCACCCTCACGACGGGAACCCGGCCCGGCCAGCATGGTCTCGTCGGCTACACGGTGCTCGACACGGTCAACGACCGCTTGCTCAAGCAGCTCTCCGGGTGGGACACGGCGCTCGATCCCGCGATCTGGCAGCCCGTGCCCACGGTATTCGAGCGTGCGGTGTCGCAGGGGCTCGCGGCTGTCGCGATCGGCCCGGAGCGGTACCGCGACACCGGCTTCAGTCGGGGCGTACTGCGCGGGGCAGAATACCTCTCCGGTTCGACCATCACCGATCGAGTGGATGCCGCGGCCGCCTGGCTCGCGTCCGGTGCAACCGGTGTCGCCTACGTCTATGTTCCCGAGCTGGACATGGCCGGTCACGCGCACGGCTGGGAGTCGGGGGAGTGGACGGCCACGCTCGAGAACGTCGACGCGGCAGTCCGCGCGCTCTCCGGTGCACTCGGCCCACGCGATGGACTCATCGTTACCGCGGACCACGGCGTTCTCGACATACCGGAGCACAGTCACATCCACGTCGATTCGACACCGGCGCTGCTCGATGGCGTGCGCTTTCTGGCAGGCGAGCCCCGCTGTGTGCAGGTGCACTTTGAGGCGGACGCGAGCGATGCCGTCAGGCAGAAGACGATCGAGGCGTGGCGTGCGGCTGAGGGACACCGCGCCTGGATCGCGACGCGGGATGAGGCCATCGACGCGGGCTGGTTCGGTGACGTGCGCGACCCTGTTCGCCCGCGTATCGGCGACCTGCTCGTGGCCGCCCGCAAGGCTGTCGCCTACTACGACTCACGCACGATCCGGCCGAACGCACACGGGATGATCGGCCAGCACGGATCCTGGTCACCCGCCGAACTGCAGATACCGCTCCTGCGGTTCGGGCTCGAGAAGAACTAGGCCAGGTCGTCGTCGGGGCGGGCACCGAACACGATGTCGTCCCAGCTCGGCATTGCCGTGCGGCCCTTGCGCGGCTTAGAGACGCTCGGCTGTGGCTTGGTGGCGCTCGGCGACTCTGCGGAAATCGACTCCGCGGGAGAAGGTGCGGGAGAGGGCGTCGGTGCGTCGTCGACCTCGAACGCCGGCATCGGCACATCCACGAGGCGGATGCCGCCGGTGGATGGGTGAGCGGCCATCACGTCGTCATCGTCGCCGAACGATGCTGCCTCACGCTCGCCACGGCGGCGGCGCAGGGCATCGAGCAGGTCGGCGGTCTGGTTGTGGTCGTTCGTTGCCTCTGGCGCGAACCGCGAGGTGGTCGACGCCGACTCGCTGGGAAGTGAGGGACCCGGGTCACCGAGGTCGAACGCTCCGCTGTCGAAGCGCGTGCTGTCGGGCTGCTTCGTGGTGCTCACGGCACGCAAGCGGGGAACGAGTCCGGTGGGAGCCTCGCCCTGCTGGGAGAGGGTCGTCGCCTCGCTGTTGAGCGGGGAGAGCGAGAGCTTGCGCGGGTCGAAGCTCCAGCGGGCGTCGTGATCGATCTGGTCGGCCGTGAAGGAGAGCTTGACGACCCAGCCAGCGCCCGGGTCTTTCCAACTCGCCCAGCGCTCGTTGATGGCGCCGAGGGCCTGTAGACGAGTGCGAATGGCCGTGCCGAACGTCGCGCCGTGCATGATGTCGCCGGTGTCCATCGAGGCGTGCACAGCGACGCCGAGGGCTGTCTCGATCACGAACTCGCGCTCCGCGAGAACGGGGCCCTCGAACTTTTGGATGTACTCGAGCGGAACGCCGGTGACCGACGAGACATCCTGCGCTGACATGCCGGAGCGGATGTGCGCCTGGATCTCCTTGGGCGACAGCTTGCGGCCGACCCCGGGATCGGGCGTCGATTGCCGCAGCTTGGACTGCAGTACTTCGTCGATGGGAATGCGATAGCGATCGCCATCGTCAGAGACAACGAGGAGTGCCCCGTTTTCCACTCCGATAACTCTCAGGTCTTGCATGCCGGTCGCCTCCGAGGCTCGTGATTCCCGCTAAGGATGCCACGGTTCATCCCCGACTCAGGGGAATAAACCGGGCGTGCCGTAAGTTGACCCGCAAGCGTGGACACGAAGCAGTTTCGACGGTTTGCTATTCGAAACCCGATGATGCAAACTGTGCGCGCCGAAATACGTTACATAAGGCATGAATAGAAGTGGATGGGCATGGCAACCGATTACGACGCACCTCGTAAGACCGACGACGACACCGAATCGATCGAGGCTCTGAAGGAACGCGTCCCGGACAAAATGTCGGGTTCTGTCGACGTCGATGACGCAGACAACCCGGGCAGTTTCGAGCTTGAGGGTGGCGATCTCAGCGACCTCGACCTCGACGTCGTCGTGCTCCCGCCCCAGGCAGACGAGTTCACCTGCGTGAACTGCTTCCTCGTGAAGCACCGTTCGCAGATCGACCACCAGTCCAAGCTGGGTCCGATCTGCCTGGAGTGCGCCGCTTAAACGAAAAGACGAGCAGCTTAAAGAGTTGCCTTCGCGCTTTCCAGCGCAGCAACAACGCTCTCGGGATGCCGCGTTGACACGAGCCAGTATGGCGTCGGGTCCGCGGCATCCTCTACGTTGACCCGGACGACGGGCTGCACCCAGCCCCGCAGCAGGAGCCAGGCGCGCGAGTCGAGTCGCTGTCCGCGCTCCATGACCGCCTCTTCGCCGCTGTACGCCGAAGCCGCTCCGACCGCGGAGAGCGGAAGGCGTGCCCGGCCCGCGATGAACTCGGTCTCGGTCACCTCGATGCGGGGAGCCGAGAGCAGCAGGCCGGCGCAGCATCCCGTGTACAGCATGATCGCGACGACGATGCCGACGGTGAAGTTGATCGGCACGAACACGAGCAGGCTCGCGGGTATCACGAGCGCGGTTGCGAGAAACAGCCAGGGGGCGGGCCAGAGGCGCTCGGTGTAGGTCGACATGTACCTATTCGATCAGACTTTTTTGGGTGCGGGTGTTCTGCACTACCCTCGTCACGTGGCGACAAGCGTTGAGGTACTGATTTCTGCGGCGAACGTGCCGACCTATGCCCACCCCGGCGATGCCGGCGCCGACCTCGTGGCCAGCGAGGCAGTCGTGCTCGAGCCGGGGGAGCGGGCGACAGTGGGCACCGGTGTATCCATCGCCCTGCCTGACGGCTTCGCGGCGTTCGTCATGCCGCGCAGTGGCCTCGCGGCAAAACACGGCATCACGATCGTCAACGCACCGGGCACCGTGGATGCCGGCTACCGCGGCGAGATCCGCGTGACCCTTCTCAATACCGACAGCTCGGTGGCGTATCCTGTCGCGGTCGGTGATCGGATCGCCCAGCTCGTGATCATGCCCGTGACGCGGGCCCGGTTCATCCCCGTCGAGACCCTCCCCGGAAGCCACCGCGGCGACTCGGGCTTCGGCTCGACCGGCTACAACGCAACCCAAGGAGTACAGGCGTGACTGATAACGCAACCGGCGAGATCCTCCCCGACGACGCGAAGTCGGCTCCGGCCGATCGCGACACCGCCGGACCGCTCGACGAGAGCGAAGCCAACGCCGTTCGCCCCTACGTCGACCTCGGCGGCATCAAGATCGTCCCTCGCCCCGAGCTCCAGTTGCGCCTCGAAGTCGAGGAGGGCAGCAAGCGCGTCGTCGCGGTCGGTCTCGACTACGCCAACTCGAGCCTCCAGATCTCTCCGTTCGCAGCACCGCGCGGCAGTGGGCTGTGGCACGAGATCCGCGCGCAGATCGTCGAGCAGATCCACAAGCAGGGCGGCCAGACCCGCGTGACCGACGGCCCCTTCGGCCCAGAGGTGCTCGCCCAGATCCCGATCACCGCCGGCCCGCAGACCGGCCAGGTCAGCCTCGCGCGATTCATCGGTGTGGATGGCCCGCGCTGGTTCCTCCGCGGACGAATCTCCGGTGAGGGTGCCGTGAAGCCCGAGTCCGCCGCAAAGGTCGAGGAGCTCTTTCGCAGCATCGTCGTTGTGCGCGGAAACACCCCGATGCCGCCGCGCGACCTCATCCCGCTGCACATGCCTGCCGCTGCCGCCCAGGCGCCGACAGAGTAACTGCGGGGGAACAGCAGTCATGAGCGAGTCCGACAACTCTTCTGCGGTCAACGACGCCCTGAGCGCCGCGGCCCGCAACTCGGCGATCGGCAAGGTGACGGCGTCCGACACCCTCACCGGCCCCGCCATCCTCGCCGCGATCGGTGGCGTGCGCGGCCTCATCGAGTCGGTGCTGCCGAGCTTCGTCTTTCTCGTCGTCTTTCTCATCACGAAGGATGTCTGGCTCTCCTCGGTCATCCCGTTCGGTGTCGCCGTTGTCTTCATCATCGTGAGGGCGGCGACCAAGAAGCCCGTGTCACCCGCCATCACGGGAGCCGTCGGCGTCGGCATCACCGCACTCATCGCCGTGACGACGGGTCGCGCGGAGAACAACTTCATCCTCGGCATCTGGCTCAACGTGGGCTACCTCGTGGCGATGGTCGTCAGCATCATCGTTCGCCGTCCCCTCATCGGCGTCATCGTCGGCCTCCTGCTGAGCGAGCAGGCCAGCAACTGGCGGGACACCCCGCGCGAGCGCCGCATGCTCACGCTCCTCACCTGGATCTGGGCGGGGATGTTCGCGCTCCGCCTCATCGTCGAGGTTCCGCTGTACCTCGCGGCGAACGCAGCGGCACTCGCTGTTGCCAAGCTCATCCTCGGAGTGCCGCTGTACGCGGTCGTGCTCTGGATCACCTGGCTCATCGTGCGCAGCGTGTACCCGCCCAAGACGGCAGCGGTTGCATCCAGCGAAGAAAAGACCGACTGAGCCGCCTGCGAAAGTATCTTGATATCAAGATATATACTGAGCTGTATCGCAGTCTTCACCGGCGCTTCTTCGGCGCAACGGGCTTAGGCTTGCCTTGCTAGCCGTCGAGCTGGCTGGCAGCGAGGATTGTTCCAGGTCAGCAAGGGAGACGGCACTATGTCGGCAGTAAACAGCTTCGGTTCCAAAGACACGCTCACGGTCGGCTCGACCGAGTACGAGGTCTACCGCATCGACACGGTCGATGGCCACGACAAGCTCCCGTTCAGCCTCAAGGTGCTGCTCGAGAACCTGCTCCGCACCGAGGACGGCGCGAACGTCACCAAGGAGCAGATCCAGGCACTCGGATCGTGGGAGCCCACCGCTGACCCCGACACCGAGATCCAGTTCAGCCCGGCACGCGTCGTCATGCAGGACTTCACCGGCGTTCCCTGCATCGTCGACCTCGCCACGATGCGCGAAGCCGTCGTCGAGCTCGGGGGAGACCCGAAGAAGATCAACCCGCTCTCGCCCGCCGAGATGGTCATCGACCACTCCGTCATCGCCGACCTGTTCGGCACCGAGAACGCCCTCGAGCGCAACGTCGAGCTCGAGTACGAGCGCAACGGCGAGCGCTATCAGTTCCTCCGCTGGGGCCAGACCGCGTTCGACGACTTCAAGGTCGTCCCGCCGGGAACCGGCATCGTGCACCAGGTCAACATCGAGTATCTCGCGCAGGTGACCTTCACGCGCACTGTTGATGGAGCCCCGCGCGCCTACCCCGACACGTGTGTCGGCACCGACTCGCACACGACGATGGTCAACGGCCTCGGCGTGCTCGGCTGGGGCGTCGGCGGAATCGAGGCAGAGGCTGCCATGCTCGGCCAGCCCGTCTCCATGCTCATTCCCAAGGTCGTCGGCTTCAAGCTCTCTGGCGCGATCCCGACCGGCGTCACGGCAACCGACGTCGTGCTCACGATCACCCAGATGCTGCGCAAGCACGGCGTCGTCGGCAAGTTCGTCGAGTTCTACGGTGAGGGTGTCGCCCAGGTGCCGCTCGCGAACCGCGCCACGATCGGCAACATGAGCCCCGAGTTCGGTTCGACCGCTGCGATGTTCCCGATCGACGACGTGACCCTCGACTACCTGCGCCTCACCGGCCGCAGCGAGGAGCAGGTTGCTCTCGTCGAGTCCTACTCGAAGCTCCAGAAGCTCTGGCACGACGCATCGGTGGAGCCGGTCTTCTCCGAGTACATCGAGCTTGACCTCGCGACAGTCGTTCCCTCGATCGCCGGGCCCAAGCGTCCCCAGGACCGCGTCGAGCTCAGCCGCGCGAAGGAGCAGTTCGAAGAGGACCTCAACGCGTACGCCTCGGTCGACCACTCCAAGGTGGATGCGGCAATAGAGGGCAGCTTCCCGGCATCCGACCCGATCGGGCTCACGCCGGAAGACGAGGAGAGCGCCCACGCGCACTCTCACACCCACACGAGCCACGCGCCCGCCGTCTCCAAGCCGTCGAAGGTCACCCTCGACGACGGATCGACCTTCACGCTCGACCACGGCGCTGTAGCGATCGCGGCAATCACGAGCTGCACCAACACCTCGAACCCCTCCGTCATGCTCGCTGCCGGCCTCCTGGCCCGCAACGCCTCGAAGAAGGGCCTCAAGGCCAAGCCGTGGGTCAAGACCACCCTCGCTCCGGGCTCCAAGGTCGTCACCGACTACTACGAGAAGGCCGGCCTCACGACCTACCTCGAAGACCTCGGCTTCTACACGGTCGGCTACGGCTGCACGACGTGCATCGGTAACTCCGGCCCCCTGCAGGACGAGATCTCCGCGGCGGTCAACGAGAACGACCTCGCCGTGACCGCAGTGCTCTCCGGTAACCGCAACTTCGAGGGTCGCATCAACCCCGACGTGAAGATGAACTACCTCGCAAGCCCGCCCCTCGTCATCGCCTACGCCCTCGCAGGCTCGATGAACTTCGACTTCGTAACCGACGCGCTCGGCACCGACCAGGACGGCAACGACGTGTTCCTCGCCGACATCTGGCCGGATGCCGCTGAGGTGCAGTCCACGATCGACTCCTCGATCGACACCGAGATGTTCACCCACGAGTACGCCGGAGTCTTCGACGGCGACGAGCGCTGGAGGAACCTCCCCACCCCGACCGGCGCCACGTTCGAGTGGGATGCCGAGTCGACCTACGTGCGTAAGCCCCCGTACTTCGACGGTATGACGATGGAGCTCACGCCCGTGACATCCATCTCGGGTGCGCGTGTTCTCGCCAAGCTCGGTGACTCGGTCACGACCGACCACATCAGCCCCGCTGGAAACATCAAGGGCGACACCCCCGCCGGACAGTACCTCGACGCCCACGGCGTTGCCCGCAAGGACTACAACTCCTACGGCTCGCGCCGCGGAAACCACGAGGTGATGATTCGCGGAACCTTCGCGAACATCCGCCTGCGCAACCAGCTCCTCGACAACGTCGAGGGTGGCTACACGCGCGACTTCACCCAGCCCGACGCGCCGCAGTCGTTCATCTACGACGCTTCGCAGAACTACCAGGCGCAGGGCACCCCGCTCGTCATTCTCGGTGGCAAGGAGTACGGCTCCGGATCCAGCCGCGACTGGGCTGCGAAGGGCACTTCGCTCCTCGGCGTCAAGGCCGTCATCACCGAGAGCTTCGAGCGCATTCACCGCTCGAACCTCATCGGAATGGGTGTGCTGCCGCTGCAGTTCCCCGCGGGTGAGACCTGGGAGTCCCTCGGACTCGACGGCACCGAGGTCATCTCGATCTCCGGTGTCGAGGAGCTCAACGAGGGCCGTACGCCCAAGACGCTCCACGTGATCGCAGAGCCGACCGAGCACTCCGCTGCGGGCAAGGCCACCATCGAGTTCGACGCGGTTCTGCGCATCGACACCCCCGGTGAGGCCGACTACTACCGCAACGGCGGCATCCTGCAGTACGTGCTGAGGTCGCTCGTCTAGGCTTGCCACAT
>Ga0247817_10001197_pt1 | contig 13884 bp, 12 predicted proteins | sample UWRJL212509R1_FD_178010 | JGI IMG/M metagenome (GOLD analysis project Ga0247817, IMG submission 178010) | Plant litter microbial communities from Arlington Agricultural Research Station in Wisconsin, United States - UWRJ-L212-509R-1 | ecosystem: Environmental > Terrestrial > Plant litter >... | reverse complement strand
TTGGTGGTTGAAGGACCGTATTCATCATACGTTGGTTGTGGTGTAGTCTCGGTTGGTTGGTTTGTCTCGGGGGTTGTCTCGGGAGTAGGTGTCTCTTCTGTAATAATGACAGGCTCTTTTTCTTTTTCTTGCTCGATAATTTCTGCATTATCATTATTTTTTTCAATTACGGCGACACTTGAGTTAGGAGATGTTTTAAATACAAAGAAGTATAATACCGCTGCAATCACAAGCAGTCCAAGAACTGAGGCAACGATAATAAAAGATAGTTTAGAACGCGCTTTGACAGGGAATTTTTTAATCATAGCCTTATCATAGCAAGAACTTGTTTATATCGTGTTACTGCTTTGCTTTTTCGTATTTTTCTTCGGTTTCTTGCTTCTGTGGTTTCCACCAGGCTTCATTAGCCGCGTACCACTCGATAGTGTCTTTCAGTCCTGCTTCAAAGTCGGTGAATTTCGGTGCCCAGCCCAGTTCGTTACGAAGCTTTGTCGAGTCAATCGCATAACGCATGTCGTGGCCTGGACGGTCGTTTACGTGGTCATATTCATCTGCACCCTTACCCATTTCAGTAAGAATAAGCTCAACAACAGACTTGTTATCTTTTTCTCCGTCAGCACCAATAAGGTAGGTTTCGCCAATTGCGCCCTTTTCAAGAATTGTAAGAACGGCAGAGCTGTGGTCTTCGGTGTGAATCCAGTCACGAACATTTTCGCCCGTTCCGTATAGTTTTGGACGACGTCCTTCAAGGACTTCGGTGATCTGACGTGGAATGAATTTTTCAACGTGTTGGAATGGTCCGTAGTTGTTTGAACAGTTACTAATGGTTGCTTGTACCCCGAAACTTCGCCCCCAAGCGCGTACCAGAAGGTCTGAGCCGGCTTTGGTTGATGAGTAGGGACTTGATGGGTTATAGGGAGTGTTTTCGTTAAAACGATTAGGATCGTCTAGTTCGAGGTCGCCGTATACTTCATCGGTAGAAATATGGTGGAGTCGCTTTCCGTGCTTGCGTACGGCCTCAAGGATCGTGTACGTACCAATAATATTCGTATCAAGGAATGGACGAGGGTTTTGTAGTGAATTGTCGTTGTGCGACTCTGCGGCGTAGTGTACGACCGCATCGTGTTCAGACACAAGCTTGTCGACAAGGTCGGCGTCGGTGATATTTCCTTCAACCAATGTGACTCGAGAAGGATCAAGACCCTCAAGGTTTGCACGGTTACCTGCGTAGGTAAGTGCATCCAATACTGTAATGTGCCAATCAGGACGCTCTCGGTAGACATAGTGTACGAAGTTCGAGCCGATAAACCCCGCACCGCCGGTGATGATTATTTTCATATAGCTCTATTATATCAACAGCAGCGGACTAATGGTAAAATGTATACAATGATTACCGTAATAATTGCCGGAGGGTCGGGTACGCGTTTGTGGCCACTCTCAACTAGTGACTACCCAAAGCATCTACTTAAATTAACTGGTGACCGAAGTTTACTGCAATCCGCTTATGACAGAGCGAAAGAGGTCGGGGAGACTGTTTATGTAGTTACTGAAGCTGGTCACGCACAACATGTTAAAGACCAGCTATCAGAACTTCCTGGTGAAAATTTTCTTATTGAGGCGGGACGAAGAGGAACTGGGAACTGTATTGTGTTTGCGCTCGACATAATCAGTCGTCGTCACGACCATAGTGAGCCTATTGCATTCGTACACTCAGATCACCATATTCGAGATGTTGAGGGGTACGTAAAATCTTTACGGACGGCGGCTGAGGCATCTGTAAGGAGTAATAAAGTTACACTCATTGGCATTGAACCAACATTTCCTTCTACTGGATTTGGGTATATCGAGCGTGATAGTGAAGTTGCAAATACGGATGCTTTCAACATAGAGTCATTTAAAGAGAAGCCCGACTTTGAAACGGCTCAAACATATCTACGGGCCGGTAATTATCTTTGGAACTGTGGCTATTTCGTAGGATCGGTAGATACTTTTATGAATGAAATCCAACGTGTTTCACCAGAGTTACTTGAAAGTTACGACAAGCTTGCTGCGGTTGAAGAGGTCCTTGCGCAAGAGTACAAAGATACCTACCTCTCTTTTCCCGATCTTGTGATCGACTATGCACTTGCTGAGAAATCTGACAATTTAGCCGTTGTGCCTGCAACTTTCGATTGGATGGATATAGGTTCATTTAAAGATCTACACGATGCAAATGACTCTAATGAGCAAGGGAACTTTTTTAAAGGATCAAAAATTTATGACGATGAAGTACAGAATGTGTATATTCAAAACGATGAAGAAAAACCCATCGTTGTTATTGGGCTCGATAATGTCGTCGTTATTAATACGCCAAATGGTATCCTTGTTGCTCGCAAAGACCTTAGTCAGCGTGTAAAAGAAGCTGTCGCAAAAATTAAAGAGGATCAATAATGATGAAAAAAGTTTTAGCATTTGATATGGACGACACTATCGCGATTACTAAATCACCCATTACTGAGCGAATGGCTACAGCTTTTAACCACATCTTGGACGATTTTGATGTATGTATCATATCTGGTGGTAACTACGAATTATTTGGCCGACAGTTTATTAGCCGACTTGATGTGGATGAAACTAAATTGAAACGAATTCATCTGATGCCCACCTGTGGTACCCGCTACTACCGTTACGATGACACAACTCACGAATGGGCGTTACAATACGCAGAAGATTTAACAGATGCAGAAAAATTAAAGATTGCTAAGGTTTTAGAAGACGCCGCAAAAGAAACCGGCAACTGGACTGAAAATCCGGCTGGTGAAATCATCGAAGACCGACTTAGCCAAATTACCTTCTCTGCACTTGGTCAAAGGGCAACTCCTGAAGACAAGTATGCTTGGGATCCTGATAATAAAAAGCGTATTGCAATCCGTAACATTGCATTAGACAAAATTCCTGAATTAGAAATTCGTATTGGCGGCACAACGTCTATTGATGTGACGCGAAAAGGAATTGATAAGGCGCACGGTATGCAGAAACTTATGGAGGCGAATGGTTTCTTGAAAGAGGACATTCTTTTCTTTGGTGATAAATTACAAGAAGGTGGAAATGACTACCCCGTGAAAGCTTTTGGCATCGATAGTGTTGAAGTTACTAGGTGGGAAGACACCGCAAACTGCCTTGAGTCTATTGTTAGTGCTATAAAGTAAGGAGTTACAGTATGTGTGGAATTGTTGGATATATTGGAAACAGGGATGCTCAAGGAATTCTAACAGGCGGCCTTCGTCGACTTGAATATCGTGGATATGATTCTGCAGGTATTGTTACTTTAAATAAAATAAACCAAGCGACATTGCTGCGTGCAAACGGTAAAGTGGCTGAACTTGATGCGCTCGTTGAAAAGAATAAGAGTAAAGATATGGTTGGTATTGGCCACACTCGTTGGGCAACCCACGGTATTCCTTCGGAACGAAACGCTCACCCACATCAAGCCGGCGACATCTACTTGGTACACAATGGTATTATTGAAAATTACAAAGAACTTAAAGCCGAGCTAAAAGAACACGAGTTTAAAAGCGATACTGATACCGAAGTTCTTGCGGCACTTATTAATAAACTTTACGACAAAGACACAGAACTTATTGATGCAGTTGCGCAGGCACTGAAACTTGTTGCGGGCACCTACGGGATTGCAGTTGTTTCAACACGGATACCTGATGAAATTGTCGTAGCACGTGCTGGTAGTCCTTTGATTATTGGAGTTGGCGACGGCGAGACATTGATTGCAAGTGATGCATCTGCGCTTATCGGTCACACGTCGCAGGCTATCTACTTAAATGATGGCGAAATGGCTATCTGTAAAGCAGATGGTGTTGAGTTGCGTGATTTATCTGCACAGCCAATTACGGCAAAAGTAGAAACAATTGAAGTAGATATGCAGGCGATTCAAAAACAAGGATTTGACCATTTCTTGATGAAAGAAATTAGTGAGCAGCCCGCGACGCTTCGATCGACCTTAAGTGGACGCTTAATACTTGATTCAAAACGCGTGAAACTTGGCGGGTTAAATATGACTATTGATGAGCTAAAAGAGATAGATCACATTACAATCGTTGGATGTGGGACTGCGTACTATGCAGGTATGCTCGCATCTTACTATTTAGAGAAGCTCGTCGATGGGTTAACTGTTGATGTAGTTATAGCCTCAGAGTTCCGTTATCGATCATTCCATCTGCCTAAAAATACGGTTGCACTTGTTGTATCACAGTCTGGTGAAACAGCTGACACACTTGCATGTTTACGAGAAATTAAACAAAGAGGTGTAAAGACGCTCGGTATTATTAATGCCGTCGGTTCGACCATTGCTCGTGAAGTAGATGGTGGCATTTATGTACATGCTGGCCCAGAAATATCCGTAGCCAGTACAAAGGCTTTTACGTCACAGGTTTCGGCTATGATCATGTTTGGCATTGAGGTTGCGCAGGCAAAGGGTGCCAGCATAGAGCTAACTTCCAAATATGTCGATGAATTATCGAGACTACCCGACGAAATTCAAAAGCTCCTTGATACAAAGCAGGATGAGGCAAAAGAAGTTGCCTTGAAATACGCAACTTATGACCACGCACTCTATCTAGGAAGAGACGTCGGTTTTCCGACTGCACTTGAAGGGGCATTGAAGTTAAAAGAAATTTCATACGTTCATGCAGATGGATATCCAACGGGCGAATTAAAACATGGGACACTTGCACTTGTTGATGATCGTTTCTTTGAAGTGTTCCTGGTTCTCGATGACTGGCTATTTGATAAATCAATTAGTGGTTTATCGGAAGTGAATGCGCGCGGTGGTCATATCTTGACGATTACAAATAGTAAGAAAGAAATTGAAGCTGAGACGGTTGTTCGAATTGATACCGACCTGGAAGTTCTTGCGCCACTCGTGATTAATGTCTTCCAGCAACTATTTGCTTACAATGTAGCGGTTGCTAAGGGTAATAATGTTGACCAGCCTCGTAACCTCGCTAAGAGTGTTACCGTCGAATAGAATCACCGACAATCTTGTTGATCTTTGTATCAAACAAACTTTTATCAAACCGCTTCGCCTTCCGGTGCAAAGTCGCCGGGAGGAAAGTAAGTGTTTCAAATCGTTTCATTGCCGCAACCAAACTCTCAACGGACTGGTCTATAAAAAGAACCCCTGTTTCCCCGTCTTGAACGATGTCTAATGCGCCACCTTTGGCGTAGGCAATAACAGGAGTGCCAGCAGCTAATGCCTCAACAGCAGAAATTCCAAAATCTTCTTCGTTAGGGAACAAGAATCCTTTAGCGGATTGTGCAAGGTGAACTAATTCTTTGTCGCTGACTCGTCCAACGAATTTTACCGTTGGTCCAGCAAGCTTCTTTAAGTGTGCTGTATCGGGACCTGATCCAACAATGGTTAACTGCGCACCTAATTGATTTGCAGCTTCGACAGCTAGGTCAAAACGCTTGTAGGGGACATGGCGACCCCAAAGAACATAGCCGCTTCGTTCGCCTTTTGGCGGAGGGGTGAATCGATCAACGTCAACGGGCGGATGGACGACAGTAGATGGACGATTGTAGTACTGTTTGATGCGCTGTTGGGTGACTTCGGAGTTGGCGATGAATACGTCGATCCCTTTAATAGATTCCAGGTCGAGTTTGCGCATTTTTTTTACAAAATACGGAATGACGGGGCGAATGAAGGGGGTAAATACACCAAATTTGAACTCACGGCGGAATTCTTCGTAGTGACTCCAATAGTAACGGATAGGGGTATGAATGTAGGCGATATGTACTTGGTCGGTACGAGTTTTGCGAACGGCCTTTGCTTCTGCGCTACTACTGCTAATAATAATATCGAATTCGGATAGATCTAATGTGCGGAATGCTTTCGCACGAAGGGTGGGCCATAAGACGTGTTTGTAGCGCAGTTTTGCAGGTAATTTTTCTTGTAAATACGTCGTACGAATATCAACGCCTTTTAATCCTGAAAATGCCGCCGGGTTATACACTGATGTATAAATAGGGGCCTTTGGAAATAGTTTATGAAGTTCAGCAATAACTACTTCGGCGCCACCAGAAACGGTGAGCCAGTCGTGAACGATTGCGATCTTTGGCGCTGGCATTCTTACTTAGCTCCACGGCCACGAAGGACAACCATCACTGTTTTAAACAGAATCTTAATATCCAACCAGAAGGTCCAGTTTTGCGCGTAGAAAAGTTCAAGTTCAATCCGCTCTTCAAATGAAAGTTCGCTTCGTCCAGAAACTTGCCATAAGCCAGTAACACCAGACTTTACGCTGTGCAGTAATGCCGCACGTCCATGGCCCATCTTCATTTCCTGTGGAAGGATTGGACGAGGACCAACAAGGCTCAAATCACCTTTAAACACGTTATATACTTGAGGAAGCTCATCGATTGAAGTTGCACGGAGCCAACGGCCAAACGGAGTAATGCGTGGGTCATTTTCGACCTTGTGATTCTTTTCATATTCAAGCGCTAAGTCTTCTCGTCCCATTTCACGAAATTCATCAGCTGCATCTTTACTGCCATACTGCGCACCCATGCTGCGGAACTTAATCAGACCAATTGGTTCAGAGAAACGGCTGAGGCGTTTGCTGATATAAAAGACCGGTCCACGGTCAACAATCTTTTTAATAATGATAAAAATCAACATGAACGGAGCCGAAACGATGATAAGCAGTAGGCTGACGAAGAAGTCAAAGATACGCTTTACGATTGCACCCCAGCCAACAAGGGGAGTCTGGTACACGCTAATCATCGGATACCCAAGGAATACGTCAACGGTGTTTTTGCCTGAATAGAACTCGGCTTCACCGGGGATAAAGCTGTAATCGATATGCGATTGCTGGGCAGCGGAGAGGATCTTTTGATTACGCTCGGCGTTTTCATAAAGGTCTGTTTGGATGATGGCGGTGATTTCGTTGAGCTCTAGGTCCTTCAGGGCGTCTTCGACGAATGAATAGTGATGGCCACTGAAACCTTCGGGAATATTCTTTTTTGGTCCGGCGTAGGCGATGACTTCATAGCCACTACGTGCTGTGTCGGCAATATTATGCGCAATGTCGCGAGTTGCTGACGAAGACCCGATAAGCAGGACTCGTTTTGTTCCCCTGCCAAAGCGGAACATAAGTGAGCGAATAAGGCGGAGAATCTCTCGTTCAAATACGATGAGGACAAATGCGCCGGCAAGGGCATAGGCAGCAACTAATCGTGCGGGGAAGATGGTCTTGTCGCTAATATATTCCCAGCCGATAACGAGGAGGATGCCGATGAATGTTCCGACGGCAATCTTTGCCCATTCAACTAAACGACGATTATAGGTACGAGGTTGGTACAGTCCAAGGATCGCAAAGATAAAGATCCAGAACGGCACAATTAGTATGAATGAAAAGAGGTAATCAAAGGCATAGATGTTATTTACAAGTGGGCGCGGGTCATATTGCACGCGGGCAACGTATGCCAACACGAAAGCGGTAATCAGAACGAGGGCATCGATGAGAATCAGGGTAAAGCTATAGAGCTTGCTGTTTCGGCGTGACATAAGTGATACTATCATACCATTAATTGCGCTACACTAGAGGTACTCTATGGTAGTAAAGCCCACAAAACTGACACCTCTCGACAAACTATTTGTTGGTATATTGCTTGTTATTTTTGGCGGTATTATCCTCCATGCGCCGATAAGTGTTGGGTTTAGTACACTTTTTCCCTCGGCTGAACTACTGATTAAGTCTTGGAAAGAGATTTTGATGCTACTGGCCGGCCTTTTGATGTTGGTTATTTTGTATCAGAAAAAGCAGTGGAAGATTTTGTCTTCGCCGCTCGTTTTAGTTATTGCTGGCTATGCGTTGCTTCACCTATTGTTGCTGCCGGTTTTCCCGCAAGGTGTTACTTCTGCAATTGCCGGGCTGTTCATTGACCTTCGTTACCTATTATTCTTCGTCTTGGTCTACGTAGCGATTCGTTTATATCCATCACTTCGCCCAACATTTATCGTGACATTCTTCGCGGGGGCATTTATCGTGGCGGCATTTGCGCAACTGCAAGTATTTGTTTTACCAAATGACATCTTGAAATACATTGGCTATAGTGAAACGACAATCGTGCCATATCTAACCGTAGATCAGAATCCTGAATATGTTCGTATTAACAGTACGCTTCGGGGTCCAAACCCACTAGGTGCGTACGCGGGTATTGTTTTGGCGCTGCTGTTTGCTGCGTGGCTGAAGTTAAAACGACCAAATGTTCAGCAATGGAAATTAGTAATAAGCGTCATTGCCCTTGGTAGTTTCGTAGCGTTATGGGCAAGTTATTCACGAAGTGCTTTAGTTGCCGCCTTTGCTGCTATCAGTATTATCGTTCTAGCGACTATTGGACGCAAGGTTTCGCGAAGGTTTTGGATAGCATTAGTGGTGCTTGTTTTTGCCATTGCTGGAGCATTATTTGCTGCGCGTGATACGAGCTTCGTTTCAAATGTATTACTCCATGAGAATGCGACGACTGGCCCAGGTGAGAATTCGAATGATGGGCACGCGGCATCATTACAAGATGGCGTAGACCGGATGGTGAATCAACCATTTGGTGGGGGAATTGGCAGTACGGGATCGGCATCACTCTACGGTGATGAACCAATTATTATCGAGAACCAATACTTATTTATTGCGCATGAAGTGGGGTGGTTAGGGCTCGCGATTTTTGCCTACATAACTTTCCTTGTGCAGCGCGAATTATGGCGACGACGCGCTGATTGGCTGGCGATGGGAGTCTTTGCGAGTGGCATCGGACTTATTCTTATTGGTATTTTACTTCCAGTTTGGGTTGATGATACAGTAGCCGTAATATGGTGGGGACTAGCTGCACTAGCGCTCGCCACTAATAATCTGAAGGAGGGGACATATGGCCGAAAGATCCACAAAACGACAAAAAGAGCTGCTTGAGTACGTTGATGGTTTTATCCAAGAACACGGCTATGGCCCAAGCTATCGTGAGATTATGAATGCAATTGGCTACAAATCTGTTTCCACCGTTGCAATTCATATTGAGGGGCTTATTAGTAAAGGATTCCTTCGTAAGACCGATAATTCTGCACGTTCCCTAGAGGTTGTGACAACCAGCGCCGCAACGGCCGCGCAGTCGAAAACGGTCAGTCCTGCCAAAGAGAAGTGGCTAGTCGATGCGATTAATGCTCGATTTAATACGTATGAAAATACACCTTCACAGATGACGCTCGATGAGCTGTATGTACTTATTGGTGCATTGAAGATTCTCGGGCTTGATGGAGCCCATGAAGCTTCTAAGGCAAAGCTGAGCAAGCTTCGTTAGCCTGTGCATGATTTTATTTGTTGACGATTGTGGAATAAACTAATACACTAAACCATAAGTACATTCCAAAAACCCAAAACAAAAAACCAGGAGAAACAATGATAAAGACACAAAAACGCATTAAGTACGTACTTTCAGTACCGTTATTTCTTTTTGCAACAGTCGCATTGCAATTTGCGCAGGTTCAGTTCGCCTCGGCCGCAACATTAACCTGGGACGGGAGTGCAGGCGACAACAAGTTCAGTACAGCAGCAAACTGGAACACAAACTCTGTGCCCGTTAACGGTGACATTCTTAACTTCAATACAAATGTCGCGACAGACTATGAAGAATTAAATAATGATATTAGTAATTTATCTGTTGCAGGCATAAATTATTCTGGAACTAATTCATCTGCAGCATATTCAATTAGCGGAAATACACTTACGGTAACTGGTGACCTGCTAAGTACTGCGACCTCTGGACAGTGGCCTAATCGCTTAGTGATTTCAACGAATGTCATTCTTGGCGCTGATATCATCGTTCAAGATGTAAGTTTGATGGGAAGTGGCAATACACTTACGACAAACAATCACACAGTTACTATCTCTGGTGTATGTGTCGCACTTCCTGGCCTAATCGGCGGCGGTGTTATTCAAACAGGCGTGAGCAATAGTCAATACAGTAACTCTATTGCACTTAACGCAAACAGTACTGGTTTTACAGGTAACGTGATTGTTAAGTCTGGACAAGTGTTTGCCCCATTAGGTTCTTTGGGAACTAGCGCAGGAACAACGACAGTTCAAGATACTGGATCAATTTGGCTCTTTGCAAACGCAAATAGCACATGGAGTGAACCATTTATCCTAAGCGGTACTGGTGATATTGCATTGCAACACTCTACTGATGACGGATGTAGTGGTACTGACCCAGAAGACACATTAACAGGTACATTTACTGGCCCAATAACTCTTCAAAGTAACTTTAAGTACAATGGTACTGATAACATGACTGTTACCGGAACATATACGGCTAATGGACATAAATTTGAGACTCGTGCTGGTGCGTCAGGCATATTAACTACACCTAGCGGTACATCGGTAGCACCAACTGAAGAAACAACATACTCTGACGACCAGTCAGCTCAAGCTCTTTCAGTAGGTGCAAATCAAACAGCAACTATTGATGGTACTCGCGGAGCTGTTAATGTGAGTACCGGTGGAACAGTAAGCGGTACTGGAACAGTCAGGACCCTAAACGTCAACAGAGGAACAGTAGCTCCGGGTCATTCTCCTGGTACGCTTACAGTTCTAGAGTCATTCACTCTTACGGGCGGAACGTACGAGGCTGAACTTAAGACTTCAGCTGCTGGTGAATACGATCAGCTACGGGTAAGTGACCCAAGCCGAACAACTCAAACTGATGTCTATCTTGATACGACAGCGGTACTAGAGGTGAATCTTTATAGCGGTTACAGCATCAAGCAAGGTGATACATTTACTATCATTGATAACCGACAACCAGCATCACAGCTTGTGTCGGGTACATTCCAAGGTTTGGCCCAAGGAGCACAATTTACTGTAGGTAACATTATGTTCAACATTAGCTATATTGGCGGTGATGGAAACGATGTTGTTCTTACAGCGTTAAATACTGGTACAGATCCATCTGCGCCAAATACCGGTGCAGCAAAATTACTTCTTGGTAATCCAGTACTCATCGCCGTACTTGGTGCATCAACAGTTGCACTTATCGTAGGAATTGCAATTCGCCGTCAATCTACTCGATAATAGACACATTAACAAATATACTAAGTGAGTGGGACTAATTGGTCTCACTCATCTAGTGTTTAAACCAAAAGACAATGCAAGATATTACTCCGTATAAACGACCAAACCAACCTGCTCCGACACGATCGGAGGCTTTTGGTTCTCGTGCAAATGTGCGGGCGTTTTATAGTCGTGAGACTCGAGTGATTAGTGATGTCACTACCGGCGCCCCTATTTCGGTTGAAACAATCGAGACGGAAATTGATGAAGTGGTATTGCAGCCAACCCAGCCGCATCACCGTATTGAAAGACTCTCTACCGAGGCAAAAGCTCAGGCTTTAGAACGAGCATTTACTCAGGCGCAGAAGGCCTTACGATCTGAAAAGCGACGCAATCGAGATTTGAAACGGTCAGGGCTTGTACTGCTTGCGAGTATTTTTATTCTTGTGACAGGGTATGTAAGTATCGATACTTTGATTACGAATAACCGTGTAAAGGCCGGAACAGCTGTCACGACGCCCGCCGGATCTGACGGAGTCGTCTCTGCGGCCGAAGAAGGTCAGGACGAAGTAAAACCGAATGCCGAAGCACTTGGTAAGTATACCGTTGCACCTAGCCTTCCAAGGGCTTTATACATTGATAAGATTAACGTCTCAGCACGAATCTTGCCAATGAGCGTCAACGAAACTGGAGCAATCCAGGCACCGCGTAATATATATGACGCAGGTTGGTATAATGGCAGCGTAAAGCCTGGCGAGGTGGGCGCGATGTTCATAGATGGCCATGCATCTGGTCCGACGCGCGAAGGGCTTCTGGCGTACTTAGACAAGCTTGCTGTGGGTGATGAAATTAAGGTAGAAAAGGGTGATGGAAGCAAGCTCACCTATAAGGTAGTTCATACTGAAACTGTTGCGCTCGCAGATGTAGATATGAAAAAAATGCTGCTTCCTTACGGAAATGCACTTCGCGGTCTGAATCTAATGACCTGTACCGGTAAGTGGTTGGAATCTGAAAAGACCTATGACCACCGAGTTTTAGTCTGGACAGAGCAAGTATAGCATTGACTAGTCCACAGGGGTAAAGGTATAATACCCTTTGTATTCCGACGTAGCTCAATGGTGGAGCAAGAAGCTGTTAACTTCGAGGTTGCTGGTTCGAGTCCAGCCGTCGGAGCCAAGAAAAAAGCCCCAGGTATTTATACCTGGGGCTATTTTAATTTTGCTATACTAAATTTATGTCTGAATCAGAGTCTATTCCCGACTATAAATTTAACCCAATGCCGGTCTCGTCATTTATACAGACTAGTGTACCTAAAGAGGGCGATGAGCTTGATCTTACTGTTCAAGTAGGAGCCTACTATTACTCGCAGATCCGCAGCGACTCATATGAGGTGGTTCGCTTGCTTGAGAGTCGTGCTGATTCGTGCCACTTCCAGGTGATAGGTGTGATTGATTCGTTGCCTACGCTTGAAATGGCCATCGGGCAGATACCTACTATGTTGCACATACCTCTAGGTTTAGAGTACTTTTTCAGTGCTCAACTTGTGTATATGGGAACGGCTCCATTAACAGACGAAGATTTCCTTGGGTATAGATTATATCTAGAGGATCTTGAATGGTCAGAAGCTAGAATTGATGGCACCATAAGCGATCTTATCGGGCAAAGCAAGGAGAAGCCAATGTCACCAGAGCACATGACATATCATTACGGAGAAGTTGTAAGTAGGTACTAGGGTTACAAAGTATGGCGAGTACTTGATTACTGGATTTTTTTCTTCTTATAAGAGACTATAGTCAAATGACAAGCACTGTACTATGCAAAGATGTTTTTGGTAACGAATACGAAGTTAATATTAGTGACCTTGAACAAAGGATTGGAGTCTACGCCATCATTATTAAGGAAGGCAAGATTCTACTTACTCGGCAATGGGATGGCTATAGTTTAGTTGGCGGCGGTGTAGATAAGGGCGAAAGTCTTGAAGATGCATTTATTCGAGAAGTGAAAGAAGAGACAGGGCTTGATGTGACTCCTGGAAAGCTTATATATCATACGGTTACCTACTTTAAAAAAGACGAAGCATCAAAACCAAAGCAATCATTTCAATTCTATTTTACGCAGGAAAGTGTTGAAGGTGAGATTAGCAACGATGGCATCACGCGGAGCGAGAATGGTTATACAAATGATGTTGCTGAATGGATAGATGTCAAAGATGCAACAGATATAGAGCTTCGGCACAGTGTTGATATGAAGACCGTACTTAAGGCATTTGAAAAGAGTTTGTAGATTTAGGTCGTACGGATGTTGAATTCAAAAAAATAGACTCCTCACACCATGCAATTCAATCGTGGTTGTTCTGAGAAAAGGCGACCGGGGATATTATTTATGGACAGCGATATGCGCACAGATCTTGCCCAAAGATGCGTGGATTAAAGATTCTCTATTTAATCAAACACACGCTATGGCGTATGATGCAAATTTGATTTAGTTAAATTCTGTGACCAAATCGAGACCGTGAAGCGGAGCCAAGCCATAATCAACGAAGTCAGAACTGTTAATTCAGTTCTGATTTTTTATACCCCATACTAGAATTGAAACTGTTCAAGTTTGTTATCATTAAAGGATGGAAATACTACCCTATATTCTTATTGCACTCGTAGGGTTAATCTCAGGCATTTTATCTGGTATGACGGGCGGCGGCGGTGCGTTGATTATGATTCCTGCATTCATCTTTAGCGGCTTACCGCCTCAAGTGGCAGTTGCTACGGCTAAGTTGAGCGGTCTAGGCGGAGATTTC
>Ga0247817_10001196_pt1 | contig 13885 bp, 13 predicted proteins | sample UWRJL212509R1_FD_178010 | JGI IMG/M metagenome (GOLD analysis project Ga0247817, IMG submission 178010) | Plant litter microbial communities from Arlington Agricultural Research Station in Wisconsin, United States - UWRJ-L212-509R-1 | ecosystem: Environmental > Terrestrial > Plant litter >... | reverse complement strand
TGACGGGCACGCTTGATAGCAGTCGCGAGTTGGCGCTGTTGCTTGGCACTCAAACCAGTCTTACCGATTGGTTCGATTTGTCCGTAAATGTTTACGAAACGTTGTAGTGTTTTGACATCTTTGTAGTCAAAATATACAGGTGTATCTTTCTTTAAACGCTTTGGCATATTCTTTATTCTCCTAATCTTTCTAGCTAAGAACTAGAAAGGAATTTCACTTAAATCAATTGGTTTATCTTCAATGTCATCGATGACGACGTCTTTTGAGTTGTTCGAGTTCGAACGAGGTGCTGATGTTGATGCACGTGGTGCACTGTCATCGTCGCCGCTTGGTCCATCAAGGAAGGTAACATCAGTTGCGGTTACTTCAACGCGTGAGCGCTTTTTACCGGTTTCTTTGTCATCCCAGCTATCTTGGCGAAGGCGGCCTTGAACGAGGACGCGACGGCCCTTGGCAAGGTACTGTACAACGAGCTCACCGAGCTTTTCCCATGCAGTGATGTCGAAAAAGTCAGCTTGGTCGCTTTCACCACCACGGTCGACGGCGATGCTAAAGCTCGCAATTGTCTTTCCGCTGGTAGTTGTACGTTGTTCAGGATCGCGGGTAAGGCGGCCCATGAGAATTACTTGGTTGATACTCTTCGCCATAATTATTAGTCCTCTTTAGAGTTATCTTTAGCGTCTTCAGTTGCCTGAGCAGCTTGTTCAGCAAGAGCCTTGCGAGCTTTTTCGTTCACAGTCACGAGAAGGTAACGAAGTACTTCATCGGTGATGTTGAAGATGTTGCTGATCTTGAGTGGTGCATCTGCAGGAAGTGAAACGTCCATGTAGATGTAAATACCAAATTCTTCACGACGGATAGCGTAGGCAAGTTTTTTCTTACCCCAGTTATCTTCGCGGATGATTGATCCACCAGCGTTTTTGATGATGTCACGGACTTTCGTCAGTGGTGTTTCGAGATCTGCTTCGAGATCAGGATGAATGACAACTGTCAGTTCATATTCTTTCATTGGTTCTCCTTTTGGAATCCTTAACCTACTTTCGCAGGCGGATGCTTATGCTTTTTCTATGATTTTATTCTCATATATTTTACGTAAGCTTGAGTTATTATCTCTGTTATTATACCGTAACTCGCCTGTTTTCACAAGGGTTACAACCGTCCTCACTCGCCGCTGATCAACGTCGCCTATTTCTAGTCTAGCCAACCAAAAAGACCAGGACAAGCCTGATCAATATTCGTTTAAAAAGATACCAAGAATTGGCAGAAAACTACCCTCAGCAAGCCGGCGTAGCCCACCAGTTAGGTGTATTATTTGTACCGGAATGGCACTGAGGTTTTGACTCGTACATAACCCGAATAGCATATGAATCTTTCGCCTTGTCTCTGACGTATTGGTATGGCTGTGTCGAGTTCGGCTCTCTTGGTAGCGCAGCGATATAGTCTGGAACAAGCAAAGACTCAATCAGCGCCATGCCATAGCCGGCGTTTTCTACTCCGCCTGTGTGTAGCGGGTACTCACCTTTTTCGACCCTATACATTTCGATTGCCTTTTGCATCGCTTTGACCTCCGAAATACGTTCCGTATCACGTGCCTGTTTTTGAACGCCATTAAAGGCGACAATCGTAATTGCGGCAAGAATACCAATCACCACAATGACGATCAATAATTCGACGATTGTAAATCCGCGAGAATGTTTTTGCATAAAGCTAAAGTGCCGTTCCTATTGAAATCGACTGATGTGGTGTGCCGGTCCAACCCCAGTTGGCGCTGCCGCCATCAGCGTAGGCAGTCGCCGCTGCCGTCGGGTAGACCATCACTCCATCGATCGTATATGACTCATTCGTACCGGCATTATAGAAGTCGTACACAATGTACACCGTCGATACATCGGCAACAAAAGTGAAACTGTACTTTTGGTACGTTGCCGTCAGGTTATTAATAACCATGACACTTGCCCCGGCTGGGAGACTCCCGCCAATGCCAACGTTTTGCGCCATGTAGTTCATTGAAGGGGTACCCGTACCAGTTGCCCGCATCCATGAACTAACGGTGTAACGCGTCCCGAGTGTAAGTCCGTCGAGGCGCGTCCCCAGGTACGCGTTTCCAGCTGCGGCACCGTTATTGTGCGTTACTAGAAGTGCGTTCGATCCGCTATTTAGTTGACCCGTCCATCGTTGAAGGCTCGCGTTTGGCCCGGTGTTCCACTTTACTGTGTCTACTTCGAAGCTAGGATTTGTGATCAAGTTCATGATACAGGCCCCTACTTTGGGATTTGTTTGCAACGAAGACACGGAGTAGACGACACTTCCGTTAGTGGCCGTTAGGCAGTAGTGGGTCGGTGCAGCTGCATTGTCGACACTGTACTCAAACGTGGTGCCATTACTTGATTTAAGGTTAGCAGCCGCTGCGGTCGCCGGATACACTTCCTGAGTGCCGGCAAGCCTGGCGATACCAAGTGTCTTCACGGCACTTGTCAGGTCGCTTTGGATTGATGCAACCTTGGCACGGTTCGAGACACCGTTAAATGCCACGATCGTAATCGCCGCCAAAATTCCAATAACAACAATCACGATCAACAATTCGACAATCGTAAAGCCGCGTTGCTTGAAAGTCAAAGTATCAGCCTTCCCCATTACGCGCCCGTCCAACTACGCCATGGCGGAGTATCTGGTGTGTAGTAGCCGCCTTGCAGGCGCGTTCCACCAGGTAAAAGATCAGAACACGACGTACCGATATCTTCACGGTTACCGTCGTTAAGTAGTGTCGCTGCATATTCTTTCACGCCTGACGTCGACGAGACGTAAAATTGCTTACCCGACTTACTTATCCCACCGATGGCGTAGCCGGTTTTGTCAGCATTCGTGCAGTAGCTAAAGTTAAGCATGCGATTAGTTGCATAGGCGGATTTGCTAGTGCGTAGCTCGAGACTGGTCAACTCCGTTACATTATTAGGATAGCGAAAATTATCAACGTTAAAGGCGGCCATTTTTTTGCCAACAGCGGCAAGGTCCGATTGAACGGCAGCGTCGCTAGCCCTGTTTTGCACCCCGTTAAAGGCAACGATCGTAATCACTGCTAGGATGCCAATGACCACAATAACGATCAAAAGTTCGACAATCGTAAAGCCCCGAGTTGTATTTCGTCTGGTGCTGAGTGTCATCGATGCCCTTAATTAACCCAGTTATATTGCTTTTAGTGTACCACAAGCGTGATACGGTTTAGCCAAGATCTTCGCCGTTCAAGTCAGCGGCACCACCTTGTGTCCCAAAGACTTCATCGAGGCTACTGACAAGGACGTCACGAGGACGTGCGCCGTCAGCTGGGCCGATGATCCCCTGCTCTTCCATGTTCTCGATTAGGCGGGCTGCACGGGCGTAGCCGACACGCAGACGACGCTGCAACAGACTGGCACTGGCTTTGCCACTATCGATGACACAGCGTACTGCATCGCGGTACATGTCGTCGTCGCCATCAGCACCGTTGCCGTCAAAGTCCATCACCACTCCACCCTTACCGTTAAGGGTTACCGGCATACTGACAACTTCGTTGTTGTACTGTGGTGGGGACTGGGCACGGAGGTGATCAGTAATCTTGATAACTTCTTCGTCCGTAACCCAGGCACCCTGGATACGCTTTGGCTTGCTCATGGCAGGTGTCAGCATTAGCATGTCACCTTGTCCGAGTAGCTTCTCGGCTCCACCTTGGTCCAAGATGGTACGGCTATCTACCTGTGAGGCCACCGTAAAGGCAATACGGGCCGGGACGTTAGCCTTAATCAGACCGGTAATGACGTTCACCGATGGACGTTGGGTCGCAAGCACCAAGTGAATACCGATCGCACGGGCTTTTTGCGCCAGACGGACAATCAGCGCTTCAACGTCACGAGACGCCACCATCATCAGGTCGGCCAACTCATCGATCACAATCACGATATATGGCATGGCGCCGTCGTTGTGTTCTTGTGGGGCACCTTCATCATCGGTGACGGTGATTTTCTTGGCACCAGATTGAATCATTTTGTTATACGTTGCGATGTCACGGAACTTGTTATCAGCGAGCAGCTTGTAACGGCGCTCCATTTCGTTGACAGCCCATTTGAGGGCGCTAATGGTCTTTTCGGGTTCGTTGATAACAGGGGTCAAAAGGTGTGGAATGTCGTCGTACGGCGCCATTTCAACTTGCTTTGGGTCAACCAAGATGAGTTTCATTTCAGACGGACTGTTGTTATACAGCAAACTCGTCAGGAGGGTGTTGATCATGACCGACTTACCCGAGCCGGTTTGACCGGCGATCAAAAGGTGGGGCATCTTGTTCAACTCACCAAGGGTCGCTTGGCCAGAGATATCTTTACCAATCGCGAATTTCAATGGTTCACTATTCCCCTTCCACTGTGGACTGGTCAGGATTGAATGCAGACGAACATCGGCGGCTTTACGGTTCGGAACTTCGATACCAACAGCTTTTTGACCAGGGATTGGGGCTTCGATACGTAGGCTCTGCGCCGCAAGGTTGAGGGCGATGTTGGTTTCGAGCTGTGTAATACGTGTTAGTTTGACACCTGAAGGCGGTTTCAACGTGTACTGCGTCACCTTCGGCCCAATGTTAGCGCCTTCCATGTCGACGTCGATATTGAATTCACTGAGTGTGTCTTTAATAATCTGAGCGTTCTGCTGCACGTCACCGGCGTCGGCTGGCGATTGCTTCTTCTCTAATAGGTCAGTGCTTGGGGCTTCCCAGTTCGGGTCGCTAACGGTGACGAGAGCTGAACTTTCTTCGGCTACCTTGTCACGAGGCGTGGCACCCTTGAAACTCGACATGCGAGATGACTTCTTTTCTTCTTCGGCACCACTACCATCGAGGGTCGGCACACCAGCGTTTAACTTAAAGTCAGCTGCGATAGTTGATTTTGGCTTGGTCGGTGCGTCCAGTGCAGCAGCGTTGCGCATTACCTTAACATTGGCTTCTTGTTCGGTCGTATCGCGGCGGGTCATTTCCCATAGCTTTTTAATAATCGTGATCGGTGAGACGCGCAGGATAAATAATGCCGTGATCAGAATAAGCAGGACATAGACAAATGCAGCCAAGCCCGAGTTAACCAGCATCAGCATGCCGCTATTCACAGTGTCGCCGATGTAACCACCGGTTGTTTTACCGTCAGCGTTCTTCAGCAGACCAAATAGTCCAGCGAACCAAACGAGCGACAAGGCGGTTGCTGCTTTCATCACAAATGGCAGGCGGTTGTCTTCGGCACGGAAGATTTCAACTGCAACGTAGATAAAGATAAGTGGCACAACGTAGGTCGCGTACCCGATGGTCGAGAGTGCAGCGTCGTTCAGCCAGTCAAGAACTGGGCCGCCGACCTGGAACCAACTGAGGATAAGAATTAACGAGAAGGCAAACAGAAAGATAGCACCGACTTGTGCCCAAAAGCCCTGTGGCAACGTGTGTTGCGGTGCCTGAGGTGCTGATTTCTTCCTATTCGAACTGCGTTTTTTTCTTTTTGCCATAATCTTTTTAATTATAGCGGTATTACCCGCTTTTCCTGAAAGATATTATAGCAAAATTTACCACATTTTGCAAGAGGCTTATGGTTGGTCCGACTGGAGGTGGCGACCCCGATACTTTTTATTGCTATACTGTGAGGAATTGCTCGTATCCGACTATAAATGAAAGGAGGTGCGAACGATGGCACCTACACCGACAGCACTTCAAGTCACACTCAGTGATGGCACCAAGCTCCAGGTAATCCGAGACGGTTACCGTCGTTCCATCAACCACCTCGAGCCGAGCGACACCCTACTAGCAAAACTCAAGCCCTTCCTGGAAAGCCATCCCGACCAATCCCTCAGTCACGACGAGATCCTCGAGCAGTTCATTCTGCCGGCACTGCAGATCTACGCTGTTGGCGAACGAACGCCGCAGTTCAAGGCCGACGAGATCGTCTCGCTGGTACTGAAAGGTAACGAGGCTGGTGATAAAGTACAGCTGTTCGGTGGCGACATCACCGGACTGAAACGTCCCTAGCCCCGCACTTAGCGTCGAGCACTCCTGTAACAAGGAAGAGCCCCGCTACAATGCGGGGCTCTTTTCTTTTGTTGGCTTTTGGCCAGGATCGCTAACTAGTAGCCGCGACCGTCGGGTTTGACCTTCGGCTCGTTGGCTTCGGTGTCCGGCACTTGTGGTGCTGGGAAGCTTTTGGCCTCGGGACGTTGGTAAGGACGCGTTGGCGCTCCCCCACGACCTTGCTGTTGGCGAGGTCCGTCGTTACGGCTTTGGGGCTGCTGGTCTTGGTTTTCACCGCGATTGTCAGCTTGTTGTGACTTGCCGCCACCGTTACCACCACCGCCACCGCCACCGATTTCGTTGATCACTGGGATCACGATCGGAGTACGACGAGTTTGGTCATAGAGCACGTGCGTTAGCTCGTCCTTGATTTCCTTTTTTACAGTGTCGAGGTCGACGCGGCGTCCGCTGAATGTGCGGGCAACCTTCTGTTTAAGGTATTGGCGGATAATTCCCATCAGCTCTTCACTATCACGCAGGTAGATAAATCCACGAGAGATAATGTCAGGGCTTGTAAGGAGGCGTCCGTTACCCTTTGAAACAGTTAGGATCACGACGAACATACCTTCAGTTGCCATGTGGATGCGGTCCTTGAGGACAACTTCTGAAACGATTGCGCCAGAGTCATCGTACATAACACCACCGACAGGGACACGTCCGGCTTTTTTCGCACCATCAGTCGTAATTTCAACGACGTCACCACTGTCACAAACAAAGATGTTTGAACGTGGGATACCGGCTTCTTTTTCAGCTAGTTCGGCGTTGTGAACCAACATGTGGAACTCACCGTGAATTGGCAGGTAGTACTTCGGGTTGAGGGCGTTGATCAACTTAACGTGGTCATCGTAGTAGCCGTGTCCAGAAAGGTGAAGTGGGCCGATACCTGTTAGGTGAGTTTTGCCGTTTTGGATAACGCCAGAACCTTCACGCATCAGACCGTCAACAGTACGAACGACGTTCTTTTCGTTACCAGGGATGGCGTTAGAGCTAAAGACAATGATGTCAGAGTTTTTGATCTTGATAAACTTGTGTGTACCAGAGGCCATACGGTTAAGAACGGCGCTGAATTCACCTTGTGAACCAGTACAAACGATCGTGACTTTACCATCAGGGAACTTGATGATGTCTTCCATTTTGACGATAACGTCTTTAGGAACCTTGATCATGCCAGTACGAAGCGCGACTTCAACGTTTTGGATCATACTGTACCCAGCGAAGGCAACCTTACGGTCGTGCTTCTTGGCTTCGTCGAGGATGACCTGCATACGGTGGATCTGTGAAGAGAAACAACTCAAGATCAGACGGCTGTTTTGGTATTTCTCCATAACTTGTCCCATGCTCTCTTGAATGTCGAACTCACCGTGAGTGTGTCCACCTTCAGATTCACAGTTGGTTGATTCGTTCATGAGCATCAAGATGCCTTCTTTAGTCGCGATTTCAGTCAGGCGTTCGAGGTCGAACTTCTTGCCGTCAACTGGAGCGTCTTCGAAACGCCAGTCACCGGTGTCAACAACAACACCGAGTGGTGTGCGGATAACGACGGCTGTTGCGTCAGGGATCGAGTGGTTGACGCGGACGAGTTCAATGCTGAAGCTGTCGCCAAGTTGGACTTGTTCGTGAAGGTCAGGGTCGAGGATGTTATAGACAGGTTCGTAGCCAGTTGTCGCTTCGTCCATGTTCTTTTGAACCATGGCGAGGGTGAACTTAGATCCGTAGACCGGTGCAGGAATCTTGTCGATAATGTGACGGAATGCACCGATGTGGTCAAGGTGACCGTGGGTAAAGACGATACCGCGGATCTTGTGCTTGTTCTCTTCAAGGTAGGTTGTGTCAGGGATGATGTAGTTAATACCTGGGTAGTCAGAACCTGGGAACAGGAATCCCATGTCGATCACGACGATGTCATTATCGTATTCGATTGCCATCATGTTTTTACCAATACCCATTTCACCAAGTCCACCGAGTGGAATGATGCGGAGCTTAGGTCCGTTGGTCTTTGGTTGGCGCTTTTGGTCAGCAACGCTGAATTGGCGGCCATCGTAACCGTTGAAAACAGACTTGTTTACCGGGACGTTAATGATGTGCTGTGAAGCACGAAGGTTTACACCTTCGCTGGTACGACGTTGCGCACGGAAGACTTCGCCGCGGCGCGTCTGTGTTCCTGCAAGAATCGTGTTGTTCTGCTTTGGACGAGGCGTGTTGCCACCGTTGTTATTGTTGTTTCCACCACGGTTATTACCGTGTGGTTGTTTTGGTGTGTCATCAGTTGGTGCTGATGAGAGTCTTTGTTGACCCATATGTTTTTATTCTCCTTTACGAAAATAATTCTTTTATAATTTCTTAATTTTCATTAAATTGTTGAAACAAATATTAAAGCTGGAGAAGGCATTTATCCGGTGTGGTTTCTGTTGCCCCTCCGTATCAAGTAGGTCTATCATAGCAAATATTCTCATAATCAGCAAGATGCCTGCTTTTTTCAGCTGGGGTCAGATTGACATTTTACCCCTGTGTACTATGATGAAATTATTCTATCGGTACACCCTGTAGTGATAGACGACACCTTTGGAGAAACGATGAAATTCATGGAGATTATCAGCCGCATCTTTGAACCCGCAATCGAGGTGACAATTCAGCGGCTCGTTAAACAACAGGAAGTGGCCGAGATGCGAGCCAATCTCTGGTGGGTGACGACGGGTATCGACATAGTTGAAGCTCGGATCGGCCAACTTGGCTTGACCGGCGAAAGTGCCGAGATCCGACGACACCAGTCTCATGCTCACGTCATCAACTACGCCGTCCACCGCCTCACCCGCGATGCTCGAATCAGCCACCTTTTGACGATGTGGTGTGTGTCGCTGTTGATGCACGAGCAGTATAACGCCAAGTCGGTGAAGATCGAGTACAGGACGCACATGAATTGGCATGAGGAACGATTGACCGAGCTGGGGTTTGATATCGCTATGCTCAAAGCGGCGTTTCCATAGTGCCTGCCGATGCGGGAGGGTTGCAGTCATGATGTGCGACCCTCCCCCGAGCTCTCGTTACCCACAGTGTCCGCCCGGCGTAGCCCGGGCGTTTTCACGCGCCGAGCTGTTTGATAAGCTCTGGTACTTTCAAGAAATCATCGATCAGGGTCTGACGCAAACTCCGCCGGTATAGTGCCGCCGCTGGATGAAATAGTGGGATCACGATCAAATCCATCCCGTCGATCATGACGTGACTCGCCTGCCCATGCACCTCTGCAATCTTGGCACCAGGCAAGAAGTACCCTAGGCTATGTTTGCCAAGCGTCACAACTACTTTAGGCTGAATAATTTCGAGTTGTTTGAGCTGATACGGCCAAAAGGCAGCTTTTTCAGCTGGTTTTGGATCACGGTTATTGGGGGGACGATATTTGACGATACTGGTAATGTAGACATCTTGACGGGTCAGATTAACAGAGGTCAACATCTCATCAAGGAATTTGCCGGACGCCCCAACAAACGGTAGTCCGGTCTCGTCTTCTTTTTTACCAGGTGCTTCACCGATAAAGATAATATCGGCGTCCAGATTGCCATCCCCCACGACGAGGCGTTGCGCTGTTGCCGCCAGCTCCGGACAAATATCATTGTCGACAATCTCTGCCGCCAGTGCGTCCATCTGTTGCTGCTTGGTGGGCTGCGCCATTATAGCCTCCTAGAGGGCTTGTTTAGCTTTTGTCAGTTCGGGCGTGAGTTCGTCAACGCGCGCTTCGATATCGAGGCCCTCTACATATGTGGTCTGATCAGCGCTAATTTTCTTTTTTGATGTCTCGTAAAAGGTATCGTTAGCGGCTTCGAGCTTGGGGAATAGCTTATCACCAGCGGCGCGGCCACCACTCTTGTACACTTCGGCGTACTGCACGACTTGATCACGGCCAAAATCGAGAGCCTTGCTCATAAATACTCGCGTTGCATCAAGCGTCGGGTGGCTGAGAGGTTTGTCGTTTGCCGCCAGCACAGCCCGGCAGCGTTTGATTTGAACCTTGGCATCGTACTTTGCAACGGCAGTATCGGGATTATACGTCTGTGAGTTGGTGTCACCTGTTATTTCACCAATATCTTGGACAAGTGCATCAGTTCCACTAAGGACCGTATTAAGAAGCCCACCCAAGCTGACATCGGGTTGCAAACAGGCAGTCACAATATCGCCCATTGCCGAAGATGATTCAATCAACTGGTTTGATGAAAGAATGTACGCATCGGCCGTCTTGATAAAGCTGTCAGCCTTGGCTGCGACAGTTGCGTCCTTAAGGGCTCGGTTTTCCTTCAGCTCATTCACGGTCTCTGTCAGTGCAACCGTCTTTGTTTTTAGGGTTTCGCTTTCAGAAGCGACTTCTTTCTTTCGGTCATACGCCCGGAGTGCATCGTAGTCCGCGCTTTCCTCTGGAGGAGTTGTCATTTCGGTTGTAGCGGTAAAGATAAGTGCACCGTAGGCCTCGCGGCTGGCATTATTCTGTTCTTTGATAGTAGCGAGTGAAGCTTCAGCCTTGGCGTAATCTTCAGGGGTCGCGCGGCTACTCAGAACAACCGCCAGAATGATTCCAGCAGTCAACAAGATTGCCGCCACAATACTACTGATAATAATGATCAGTTTTTTGCGTGGCATCTTTTTAGCCAGCACTGGTTGTGAAGCCTGCTGAGGGAACTGTGCCGGCTGCGGAGCTGGTTGTGGTGCCTCGACAGGAAACACAGGTGGCTGTTCGGGTGGTTGATTAGGATTCATCGAGTTACTCCCTATTTAGATTTGTCGGCAACAAGGTCATAAAGGTCGCTGAGTGTGTCGTATGGGCGAACTGCCTTGAGGCGTTCCGTCACACTAGCACTACCTTCACGTTGAGCGGTGCGAAGCTCGGAAGTAATCTTTGATAGTTCTGTGCGAAGCTTTATTTTTTCAAGATTAGTTGCGTTTTCACCCTTGGCAACAACAGCTGTCGTATCGGCAACGTTTTTCTTGTAAGCAGTCAGGAATGCGGCGAGGTCTTTATCTTTAACATCAGTTACTTTATTAAGTGCTTCGTCACATGGGGCGATAGCAGCATCGTAGGCTGCTTTTCCAGCAACACCACTCGGATTACGGCCGATTTCTTCACAAATTGCGATTGCGGGAATAACCTTTTCGGCTGAATCGATGTAGGTTTCAGAGAATGTGACGAATTCGTTGAATTTTTGGTTGTATGCGTCGTAGGCTTTTTTCACGTCGCCGTCACGAAGTGCTTTAACATCAGATAGCTTGGCGCCTTCTTCTTTGTAGGTTGCGAGCAATTCACGGGCTTTGGTGACGTTTTCTTTGATTTCAATTTCAGTTGTTGAGGTTGAAATGTAGGCTACTTTTGAGACAGCCGTGTAGCTTTTTGAGCCGGCACTGGAGACGTCACTGGCAGTATTGGCTGCTGTGCGGTAGTCAGCTTTTGAAACTGAAAACACAAGTGCATAAAGAATTGCCGCGATTGCCGCCAGCGCCACAACGGCACCAACAATACTCAAAATAATAATGAGCTTCTTGCTTGGTTTGCGTGACAACCGAGGGGCTGGTGTCACGACTGGTGTGGTTGGTTGTGGAACTGGTGTTTCGGTCGTCTTTGGCGCGTTGCTATCTTGTGGATTCATCATATTCCCCTATTACTTATAGTTTCCTTAGTATACCAAAGATTATGCGTCGATGTTCTTGAGACTGAGGCTCAAACGGCCGCGGTCGTCGATACCAATCAACTTGGCTTTGACGATTTGCCCTTCAGTTAGGACGTCTTCGACGCGTTCGACGCGTTCGTCTGAAAGTTCAGAGATGTGTACCATGCCATCAGTACCAGGCATGATGTTGATGAAGGCACCAAAGTCTTTAATGCTGACAACTTTACCTTCGTAGATTGTTCCGATTTCAGGCTCTTCGGTCAGTGAACGGATCCAAGCAAGTGCCTTTTCGATCTTTTCACCGTCAGCGGCGGCAACGGTAATAAGTCCGTCATCCTTGATGTCGATTTCGGCACCAGTTTCAGCGGTAATCTTATTGATCACTTCTCCGCCCTTACCGATGACTGCACCGATTTTTCCTGGGTCGATCTTGATCTTCTCGATACGCGGCGCGTATGGGCTCAGTGATTCGTTTGGTTGTCCGATAGTTTCAAGCATGTGCTCGAGGATGTGTGCACGACCAACTTTACCAGCCATCAGGGCTTCACGGAGGATTTCAACCGGCAAACCGTGAACCTTCATGTCCATTTGTAGCGCAGTAATACCGTTGCTGGTACCAGCAGACTTAAAGTCCATGTCGCCAGCGAAGTCTTCAGCGTCAGCGATGTCAGACAGGATGTGCGGTGTGTCGCCTTCCATGATCAATCCCATTGCAATACCAGAAACAGCGGCCTTGATTGGCACACCAGCGTCCATAAGGGCGAGGATTGAGCTACAGGTCGCAGCCATTGAAGTTGAACCATTTTGGCTCATGATTTCAGTGACGCTACGGATTGCGTACGGGAAGTCTTCTTCTGATGGAAGAACTGGCAAAACAGCGCGTTCTGCGAGGTAGCCGTGACCGATTTCGCGGCGGCCAGGACCACTCAGGCGTTTGACTTCACCAAGTGTGTAGCCAGGGGCGTTAAAGTGGTGCATGTAGCGGCGTTCGCCGTCAGTGATTTCCATCGTATCAACCATTTGGGCGTATGCCAGTGGCGCGAGGGTGACGATATTCATCCCCTGTGTCAAACCACGGGTGAAGATTGATGATCCGTGTGTGCGAGGCAAGACCCCTACTTCACTTGAAAGTGGACGGATCTCAGTGAACGAACGACCATCAGGACGAGCTTTGTCTTCGACGATGCCGCGGCGAACGTCTTTGTGTACGGCAGATGTAAATGCTTCGTCGTATTCGTTCTTGCTCGCTTTGTATTCGTCTTCACCGATCTTTTCAACCATATCGTTGTGGAATGCCCAGCGAAGTTGGTTAACCAGTTCGTTACGTTCTGTGTATGGTTTGCGGACAGCTTCACCGAGCTTACCCTTTACCCATGCGTCAGTCTCTGTTTGGATGTCTTCGTTAGGAAGCACAAGAGTGTATTCCTGCTCAACAGGTGCAACCTTCGCGGCAAGTTCTTGCTGCAATTTAATAGCTGGTTGGTAGTGTTCGTACGCCCAAGCAAGTGCATCGGCAATAACTTCTTCAGGAACTTGTTCAGCACCAGCTTCAACCATGGTGATGCCACCTTCTATACCGGCGACAACGAGGTCGAGGTCACTCGCTTCACGCTCTTCGGGTGAAAGGAAGGCCTTGAACTCACCGTTGACGCGGCCAATACGGAGCCCTGAAACAGGACCATCAAATGGTGTACCCGTTAGCATCAAGGCACTTGAGGCAGCGATCATCGCAACCATGTCAGGGCGGAAAGCCGGGTCCATTGAAAGGACGCTAGCGACAACCTGGACTTCTTGGCGGTAACCCTTCGGGAATAGAGGGCGGATTGGACGATCGATGATACGACCGATAAGGATAGCTTCTTCACTTGGGCGACCCTCACGTTTAATAAAACGGCTACCACTGATCTTGCCAGCTGCATACATTTTTTCTTCGTAGTCGATTGAAAGTGGGAAGTAGTCCAGGACAACTGGGCGAGATCCGACCATTGCTGTTCCGAGGACGACGGTTTCGCCGTAAGTCACGAGGACACTCGCGGTGGTACGGAAGCCAACGCGGTTGACTTCGAGTGTTAAGGGACGACCCTCGTACTCTGTTGTTACGGTGATAATATCCTTGCCATAAGGGTTGATTGTTGCCATTATGTGGCTCCTTCTTTTTTAATTGTCACGGGCG
>Ga0247817_10001192_pt1 | contig 13890 bp, 16 predicted proteins | sample UWRJL212509R1_FD_178010 | JGI IMG/M metagenome (GOLD analysis project Ga0247817, IMG submission 178010) | Plant litter microbial communities from Arlington Agricultural Research Station in Wisconsin, United States - UWRJ-L212-509R-1 | ecosystem: Environmental > Terrestrial > Plant litter >... | reverse complement strand
AGCAACAGCAGGTGCAGAAGAAGAAATAGTGATTGGTTGATTAGAGATTAGTATTTTAAGGGGCGCAATGCGCCCCTTTTTTGTTGGTGGTAGGAAATGTTTTCTTAATCCTGAAATAGGTTTACACGTGTCCCAAAATCTGGCCCAAAAGTGTCCCATTTTGTCCCAAAAAATTGTAAATTTTTCACTCTTTCAAGCTGTTCATTATCAAGTTGTTGTTGAATATTTACAGCTAAACTTACTGACTTATAAGTAGTCCCACTTTTAAAGGAAAAAAATTAATTAAATATTTGAATATCAATTAATTACATATTTATGTCCCACAAAAAATAAAATATTTTTATCTTTTTTTGGGACACACAAAAAAGGCCTGCAAAATGCAGGCCTTTAAAATATTTTACTGCCAAACAACTAAATCGCAACCTTAACAACCAGCTTTTTTATCAGGCCTTCGCCTATCAAGGGTGCATGCACATCCTCGGGATAGAAGATCACAAATTGCCCTGCATGCAAGGTGAAAAAGGTGTCAGCTTTCTCCTCAAAAAAGAGGATATCTTTTGCTTCATTGTAGCCGTCGCCTTGTACATTGCTGCAATCTTTCCGGGGTTTCCAGCCCATTGTTTCCACGCCGCTGATCAGCAATTGTATATCGATATTTTGATTATGGCATTCAAAGGTCTTAACGGCAGCGTCGGCAGTACGCCCCGGGCTTTCAGAGGCGATGATCTTCACACCCGGTGCTACATCAATAACTCCTGGTTCAAGTGCATTCAGATCAACTGAGTTTAAATACTCAAAAGCAGTTTTAAAACCCGGGTGCAGTCCGTAATATTTTGCTGCGTTATCTAAGGTGTCTATTATCATAATTTTATCGCTGAACTTTGCCTGAACCGTCTCCGCCTACCAATGTCTCTATATCGCTAACCGTAGCGTGATTAAAGTCCCCGGGGATGGTGTGTTTTAGCGCAGCAGCGGCAGCGCCAAACTCGGCAGCATCTTTCATTGCCATGCCGGTTATCAATCCGTAAATAAACCCACTCGCGAAAGAATCGCCGGTACCAACCCGGTCAACAATACGGATGTTGTATTCCCTGGTTTTGTACATTTCGCCGTTTCCATAAACCAGTGCGCTCATGCTGTTGTCTGATGCGCTGGGGCTTTCCCTAAGGATAGTTGCAATGTATTTAAAACCAAACTTTTCGGTCATTTGTTCAAAAGCTGTTTGGTATTCGCTGAGGTCCAATTTGCCATCGACATAATTGTTGTTCAGGCTTTTAAAACCAAGGGTGGTTTCGGCACCAATGCAAACATCGGCATAAGCACACAGGCGGGTCATTACCTCCTGAGCTTTTTCTGAGCTCCAAAGCTTTTTGCGGTAATTAACATCAATGCTGATGGTTAGGCCCTTTGCTTTTGCGGCATTAAGGGCAGCCTCAGTTAAGGCCAGTGCTTTATCGCTTATGGCAGGGGTAATGCCACTGGTATGAAACCAGTCTGCGCCATCAAATATTTTATCAAAATCAAACTCAGCTACCTCAGCTTCAGTGATGGATGACCCTGCGCGATCATAAACCACCTGCGTTGGCCGCATAGATGCGCCGGGTTCAACAAAATATATGCCGAGCCTGTTACCGCCGCGCACCACAAATTGCGTATCAACGCCAAACCGGCGCAGGTGGTTAATAGCCGACTGCCCCATAGGGTTATCCGGTACTTTTGATACGAATGAACTTTCCAACCCATAGTTACAAAGCGCCGCCGAAACGTTGGCTTCGCCGCCGCCAAATGTTATATCAAAGCTTTCGGCCTGTACAAATCTTTTATAACCGGGGGTTGATAACCGCATCATTATCTCCCCAAGCGTAACCACTTTTTTTGACATATTTCTCTATAAATTCTTTTTAAATGCAGTTTATTAGCTTGCCAAAGCTACATTTTAAAGCTAATAAATGGCAGCTGATTTCTTAAAAATTTCGCCAACGTTTTCGTAAATGGTGTTGCTTATTTATGGCAAAATTGGCTGTATCCTACATCTTTTACTAATTTTACACCTTTACAAACAACAATGGATAAAAAAGCCACCATATTACAACTGATACCTAAGCAGGGTATACTGCCTTTGTTTTTTCACCCGGACGAAGAAGTTAGTGCGAACACCTTACGCGCCCTATATGCGGCTGGTGTAAAAACTATTGAATACACTAACCGCGGCGAGGCTGCTCTTAAAAACTTTGTTAAACTCCGTGAACTTTGCGACAAAGAATTAGGTGGTATGTACCTGGGAGTTGGCACAATAAAAGATGCTAAGGCGGCTCAGGCGTTTGCGGATGCTGGTGCCGATTACATAATCAGTCCGGGATTGGTGGAAGAGGTGGTTGAGGCTTCAGAGAAAAACGGTTTGCTTTGGGTACCGGGTTGCATGACCCCATCAGAAATTATCAGGGCGGAAAACCTTGGTGGAAAATTGATCAAGTTGTTTCCAGGTAACATGTTAGGTCCGGCATTTTTATCAAGCATAAAAGTATTGTTCCCTAACCTTTTGTTTATGCCTACCGGTGGTGTTGAACTAACTACAGAAAGCATTGGCGGATGGTTTAAAGCCGGCGTATGTGCTGTTGGAATGGGCAGCCAGCTGGTGAGCAAAGATGTTATGGATGGTAAAAAATATGCCGAACTAACAGAGGCTACCAAACAAGCCATGGCTATAGTTAACGCAAGTAGATAATATTTCTTTTAGGCGGTGGGTTCCTGGCCCGCCGCTATATAGTTAAATCTACTTTATAATTGTAATCCAGTAGTTTAGGTACGTTTACACTTTCTACTGTTTTCCAACTATTTTTCTCATTTATAAATAGAGGCTTGGCCAAGCCAGACCGCTCTGCCGACTGTGTATAAAACGCAGCCCTTGAAGGGTGCTCAGGGGCAACGGCATTGAATACATTGCCAAATGCTTGCTTCTCCAATATAGCGCAACTTATACCCACGCAATCTGATAAATGTATGAGATTAACAGGGGCTAGGCCATTAGGAATATCGGTCTTACCCGCAAAAAACCTTCCCGGATCACGACCGGGACCTATCAATCCCCCAAATCGAATAATAGTGGTAGTGAAGTATGCTTCATGTTGCAGCAGATCTTCTGCTTCAAGTAAAATTTTTCCGGATTCGGTATCTGGTTTGGGTTCATTCAGTTCTGTTAAAGTAGTATTGTTATCGGCGTAAACACCTGTTGAGCTTATTAGTACTACCTGTTTTATTTTAGCATCTACAATCAGTGGAATAAGTTTTTTTAGCCCTGCAATATATTCCAGCCCTTTGCCGGCCCGCGCCTTAGGTGGCAGACTTAGCCACAATACATCACAAGCAAAAAAGTGGGGGTTTATGATGGTGTTATCCGGGGAAAGGGCTATTAAATAAGGTTGTATCCCCTCTGCCCTTAAGTTATCAATTTTATCTGCTGAGGTTGTTGAGCCTTTTACATTTAATCCTTTTTTAATCAGTTCAACAGCTAACGCTTTGCCGTACCATCCACAGCCTAAAATGCTTATCACCATGAGGCAAATATGATGCTTTTTAAACAGGAATTAAACTTTTAGTATTAACCTGTTTAATGAATTATATCGAAAATGTTGCATATTTGCTTTAGGTGAAATTTGCCCATCCGATTATTATAAACACATTATGACCTTTAAATTTTTTAATGCTATCAAGCTCACGCTTATCTGCGTGTTTATGGCGGTATTGACCGCGTCAGCGCAAAAACGAGTGCTGGTTTTCACTAAAGTAGCGGCCTTTCCGCATGATTCGCGCCAGGCAGCCGCCGAAGCGATAATGAAAATGGGGAAAGAGAACAATTTCGCGGTTGACACCACCTCTGACGCCGCCAAGATTGCTGAAAGTAATCTTAAAAAATATGCTGCGGTGATCTTCGTTAGCACAACAGGCTCTTTTCTCGACCCGTATCAACGTGTTGATCTGCAACGATATATTCAAGCTGGTGGCGGATTCGTGGGTATACACGCTGCATCTGATGGCCTTTACGATTGGCGTTGGTATGGCCGTATGATAGGTGCTTATTTTGCTGCTCACCCGAGACAGCAAATGGCTACAATGACAGTGGTTGACAAAAATCATCCATCAACAAATATGTTACCCACCGAGTGGAAACGTAAAGACGAGTGGTATCATTATAAAATGGTAAGTAAAGACATTAAAGTATTGATCAACCTGGAAGAATCGAGTCTTACTTATGATAATGCTAACTTTAACCGTTTCAAAATGGGTGCCAACCACCCGATAGCCTGGTATCATGAATTTGATGGGGGTAAGGTGTTTTACACCGGCTTAGGTCACACAAAAGAATCTTACACTGAAGACCTGATGGTTAAACATATTCTAGGTGGTATTACTTATGCTATGGATCATCCGGCTTTAGATTATGCTAAAGTTAAAGCGCAGCACGCTCCGGATGAAGCTCGTTTTAGCAAAAATGTACTTTCAATTGGTAAGTTCACTGAACCTACTGAAATGGCGATACTGCCAAATTTAGATATCCTGATAGTACAACGCCGTGGCGAGGTGTTAAAATATAGCCAGGCAACAAAGACTTTAACACAAGTTGCCAAGTTGGATGTATATTTTAAAGAATTGAAAAAGGCGACTCACCCAATTGAGGATGGATTATTAGGTTTACAGCTTGATCCTGATTTTAAAACTAATAACTACCTGTACGTTTATTACAGCCCTGCCAGCCCTGATAATAAACCGGTTAATTACCTCTCTCGTTTTACTTTCAAGAATAATGTATTCGATCTTAAAAGCGAAAAACGAATTTTAGAAGTTAAAACTGACCGCGAAACCTGCTGCCATACCGGTGGTTCTATCGCATTTGGAAAAGACCACGAACTATTTTTATCCACTGGCGACAATACTTCGCCGTTTGATGAAGAGAATGTACCAAAAGGCTCGCCAAATACCAACTCATTCGCTCCTTTAGATCAACGCCCGGGTTTTGAAGTTAATGATGACCGCAGAGCTGCCGGTAACACCAATGACCTGCGCGGCAAGATCCTCCGCATAAAAATAAACCCTGACGGCACATACGATATACCTGAAGGCAATCTTTTTCCAAAAGGCACAGATAAAGCCCGTCCGGAAATTTACGTAATGGGTAACCGTAACCCTTACCGTATTTCTATCGATGCTAAAAATGGTAATCTATATTGGGGCGAGGTTGGCCCTGATGCGCAAGTAGACAGCATGGCTACCCGTGGCCCCAAGGGATATGACGAAGTTAATCAGGCACGTAAAGCCGGTAACTTTGGCTGGCCTTTGTTTATTGGCCCTAACCTGGCTTACCATGATTATGACTATGCTACAGGTAAATCAGGCCCGGCATTTGATCCGTTAAAGCCCATCAATAATTCGCGTAACAACACCGGTTTAACCGAGTTGCCACCCGCTCAACCTGCATTTATATGGTATCCATATACCGCGTCGGCAGATTTCCCTCAAACCGGAACAGGGGGCCGTACTGCCATGGCAGGGCCTGTATATTACGGGGATCGCTATCCAAAAGCCGGATTACCGGCTTATTACAATGGCAAATTGCTTATTTATGAGTGGATGCGCGGCTGGATAAAAGCAGTTACATTAACAGCTGATGGTGATTATGATAACATGGAACCGTTTATGGATGGTACCAAGTTTAACGCGCCGGTTGACATGGAAGTTGGACCTGACGGTAAATTATATATATTGGAATATGGAAATGGCTGGTTTGCTAAAAATCCGGATGCTGCCTTATCCCGCATTGACTATAGTAGCGGCAATATCGCACCACAGGTAACAGAAATGAGCGCCAATAAGACAGCCGGTAATGTGCCTTTAGCAGTTACATTCACCGCAAAAGCTACTGATGCTGAAAATGACAAAATAGTGCGCTACAACTGGAATTTAGGTAATGGCATTAAACGCACAACTACCACACCTACTTTAACTTATACCTACACAACAAGAGGTAACTTTAAGGTGTCGGTAACAGCAAGTGACGCAATGGGTACAGGGAAAAGCAAGAGCACTGCTGTAGTTGCAGGCAGTAGCGAAGCATCCCTGGCTGCGGCAACAACAGCTAAGCTAAATGATCCGGGCAGAACGTTAATGATGAGTCTTGACTGCCCGGCTTGTCATAAAGCTGATGAAAAATCAATAGGTCCGGCTTTCGCAGAAGTGGCAAAAAAATACGCGCATAACACCGTTAATATTACAAAGCTCAGCCAAAAAATTGTAAACGGTGGGAGCGGAGTGTGGGGCGATGTTGCTATGCCGCCGCATCCGGCGCTTAAGCCAGACCAGGCAAAACAAATTTTAAATTGGGTATTCTCGTTAGCACCAACTAAAAAATAAACAATTAAAGGCTGGAACAACACAAGTTTCAGCCTTTTTTATGTCGGGAGCCAATATTTTTGTTACGATTATACATCTAATTAAAAAAAATGCGATTTTGCGCTCGTTATTAAAAGCTATCCAATAGCTTAAACCATTATTGTTAAAAACCGAAAAATTAAAAACAATGAAAACGTTATCACAAATTAAGGTAGTTGCGTGTGCGATTGCTTTATCAGCAGTATTTACTGCGCCGGCTTTTTCGCAGGGTATTGTTAAACACATGCCAGCAAATTATGATATTGCCCGTACCGGTATTAAACACGGTAAAATTGATTCTGTATCATGGAACTCAACTACGGTTGGAACTATGCGTAAAGCGACAGTTTATACGCCACCAGGCTATACTGCAAGTAAAAAATATCCTGTTCTTTATCTTTTACATGGCATAGGAGGCGACGAAAAAGAATGGCTTAACGATGGCGGTCATCCGGACATTATAATGGATAACCTTTATGCAGATGGTAAAGCCGAACCAATGATAATTGTTATGCCTAACGGTCGTGCATCAAAAGACGATACCAGAGCGAACTCAATGTCTGGCCCTAAAGTGCAGGGTTTCGCTACTTTTGAAAAAGACCTTTTAATAGACCTTGTGCCTTTTATCGAAAGCAAATATTCTGTATTGAAAGATAGAGAGCACCGTGCAATTGCAGGCCTTTCAATGGGTGGCGGTCAATCATTAAATTTTGGCTTGGGTAACCTGGATAAATTTGCATGGGTAGGCGCTTTTTCATCAGCTCCAAACACCAAACCTGCTGAGCAATTATTCCCTGATCCCGAAGCTGCAAAAAAACAATTGAAATTACTTTTCATATCTTGCGGCGCTCAGGATGGTTTGATTGGAAATAGCAAAAGAACACATGATTATGCTGAAGCGAAAGGCGTTCCGCATATCTATTATATAGAACCAGGTGTGCACGATTTTAAAGTTTGGAAAAACGGTCTTTACATGTATTCACAATTGATATTTAAACCGGTAGACGTTTCTTCATTTCCTAAATACGTTTATTCAGAATAATATTTTTAAATCAACAAACAAGGGCGGTCTTAATAGAGGGCGCCCTTCTTTAATTAAAAAGCATTAAATAGCGCCTTCTCTGATGCGTTCCCGGTGCGCCGCACCCCATGTATATAATGCGGTTAAAACGTCGTTTAATGTATCCGCGTATGGAGTTAACTGATATTCCACAATCACAGGCATACCGGTATGGACAGTCCTGGTAACAAATCCATTTAATTCCAGGTCTTTTAACTCGCTGGCCAACACCTTTGCAGATATGCCGGGAAGCGCGCGCTGTATCAGGTTAAAACGCGTATTACCCTCGCGTAGGGCGATGATTACCTGCAACTTCCACTTACCTCCAATAACGTACAAGGCATCGCCCATTGCTGTTAAATGCCTGCTACACTCTTGTTTGGTAATTTGCTTTTTTTCTGTAACCATCTCATTTTCATTTTACTATACAAAAGGTTACTACTTACCTTTTGTATAGTGCTAACCTTTTGTTAGTAAAGGTACGTAGTTTTGATCTATCAAAAAAACAAACTAGAAACCATGAAAAAGATATTGCACATTATTTCAAGTCCGCGGGGAGAGGCATCATTCAGCATAAAATTAGGTAACGCTATTATTGACAAAATTAAAACAGCTAACCCGGGCAGTACGGTTAATGAGGTTAACCTGGTTAACCTGCATTTTCCGCATCTGGAAGAAGCACATATAACCTCATTCTTTACGCCGGTAGAAAGTCGTAGCCCGGCCTTACAAGAAGCCGTTAAACACTCTGACGAAGCGATACAAGCTATAAAAGACGCGGATTTTATAGTAATAGGCGCGCCGATGTACAACTTCAGTATACATTCAAGCCTAAAGGCATGGTTGGATCATATTATAAGGGCGGGAGTTACTTTTAGTTATGATGAAAACGGCCCACATGGGTTATTAGAAAGTAAAAAGGTTTACATAGCCGAATCAACAGGGGGGATTTACTCAGAAGGGCCGATGCAAGCTAATGATTTTATTGCGCCTTATCTTAAAACGGTTTTAGGACATATAGGTTTAACGGATGTAATCATTTTTAGGGTAGAGGGTACATCGATACCGGCTTTTAAAGACCTGGCTTTAGAAAAAGGTATAGCAGGAATACATTTAAACTAAACCTTATAATTAACAAAGCCATCCTCTAATATTGAGGGTGGCTTCGTTATGATCTGCCAAGCCAAAATACCTAAGCGCTGTGCCTTGGAGAGGCATACTATATTACATTGCGGAAAATCTTAGGCGGCATTTTTGGGTATAAATTACAAAAAGTATTTAGTTTAAATGAGTAATTTTAGAACCTGAAACAAATGATCACACTAACTTCTGCCTTACGTACTGTAAATGTTACCCGTTATGTTACGCCATTGCGCGAAGGCGGATCTTTGCCGGCAATAGCCGAGGCAGACGACGATTTTTTGTATGTACTGAAGTTTAAGGGTGCTGGTCAGGGTACCAAGGCGCTGATAGCCGAAATTATAGGAGGGGAGCTGGCTCGAGCATTAGGCTTTAAAGTGCCAGAGATCGTATTCGCTAATTTGGATACAGCCTTCGGGCGTACCGAACCTGATGAAGAAATTCAGGATCTTTTAAAGGCCAGCGTAGGGCTTAACCTGGCATTGCATTATCTATCCGGCGCTATAACCTTTGATGCTGTGGTTACACAGCCATCAGCTTTGCTGGCATCGCAAATAGTTTGGTTGGATTGTTTAATTACCAATGTGGATCGCACCACTCGTAACACCAATATGCTGATGTGGCACAAAGAGCTTTGGTTGATAGACCATGGCGCAGCCTTATATTTTCATCACTCGTGGGATAATTGGGAAGCGCAGGCTGTACGTCCGTTCGCTCCGGTTAAAGACCACGTATTACTTCCCTGGGCAACCGAACTGGATGCGGTTGATACACAATTTAAAGCCATACTAAGCGAAGGTAAAATACGCGCGATTGTAGAACTGGTACCGGCTGAGTGGCTGGACGACGAAGATTTAAACGCTACGGAGAAGCGCGAGGTATACGTTCAGTTTTTATTAAAGCGATTGGCCGCCTCGGCTGTTTTTATTGAAGAAGCAAAGCAAGCCCGTGAAGAACGTTTTTGAGTACGCCGTTATACGTGTTGTACCCAGGGTAGAGCGCGAAGAGTTTATTAATGTTGGTGTGATATTGTTTTGTAAGACCGAAAAGTACCTGCAATGCATTATCCAGGTTGATGATGCACGTCTTGCTGCCTTCGCAAATGGATTAGATATAGAAAATGTAAAAGCCAACCTGCATGCATTTGCTGAAATAACTAAAGGTAACACTAGCTGTGGCCCCATAGCTGTATTAGACGAAGCTTCAAGATTTAGGTGGCTTACCGCAACCCGCAGCACGGTAGTGCAGGCATCAAAGGTACATCCTGGTTTAAGTGCTGATTGCGATAAAACGCTGCAAAGACTATTTGCAGAAATGGTAGCTTAATTAAAGCTGATCTTTTACTTCCAGCAAAAACTTCTTAAGGTTTTCTAGCGAAGCAATTACGCGCTGGGCATCCTTAACATCATGCATGTTTTGTTTAAGGTGATCTTTAGCGCCGTTAAGGGTATAACCTTTGTCTTTTATCAGGTGGAAGATAATCTTGAAGTTTTCAAGATCATCTGAAGTGAACAGGCGGTTGCCTTTTTTATTCTTCTTGGGCTGTAGTACCTCAAATTCTTTTTCGTAAAACCGTATCAGCGAAGGGTTAACATCAAACATGGCCGAAACCTCGCCCATGGTGTAGTATAGTTTGCTGATATCGCGGTCTTTATACGGCATACACAAATGTAATACTTTAATTTAAAGCAAGGTTATTCACCTCGCTTTAAACCATATTTTTCTATCTTGCTGTACAGATGACTTCGCTGAATATCAATGTCATCGGCTGTTTTTGATACATTCCAGTTGTTCTTTTCCAATTTGAACTTAATGTACTCGCGCTCTGCGTGGTCTTTATATTCCTGGAAATTCTTAAACTGATTAAAGTCCGTTTGCGGAGCTGTTGCTGCTGCCAGTACGCTTTGCGCTGTAGCGGGTGCAGATGGGTTGGCAAACAACCTTACATCATCCTCGGTTATGGTCTTATCACTTAATATGATAAGACGCTCTATCATGTTCCTTAGCTCGCGTATATTACCGGTCCATGGCAGGGCTTTTAAAGCCTCCATGGCGCCCTCTGATACCTTTTTAACCGGCATTCCGTAATCACTGCAGATCTCTTCTAAAAAGCTTTGCGTAAGCAACGGTATATCGTCTTTACGTTCTGTTAGCGACGGTACATGTATCAGTATAACGCTTAACCGGTGATAAAGGTCCATACGGAAGTTACCGTCTTCAATTTCCTTAAGCAGATCCTTGTTGGTTGCGGCAACTACCCGCACATCTACATCAATTTCCTTCTCGCCGCCAACGCGGGTTATTTTACTTTCTTGCAAAGCACGCAATACTTTGGCCTGTGCAGACTGGCTCATATCGCCAATCTCATCCAGGAAAAGGGTACCGCCTGATGCCGACTCAAATTTGCCTATGCGTTGTTTAACTGCTGAAGTAAATGACCCTTTCTCGTGACCAAATAACTCGCTTTCTATCAGCTCAGAAGGTATGGCCGCGCAGTTTACCTCTATTAATGGCGCATTGGCCCTGTTTGATTTCTCGTGCAGCCAGCGTGCAACCAGCTCTTTACCGCTACCATTGGCGCCGGTTATTAGTACCCGGGCATCAGTAGGGGCAACGCGCTCAATGGTTTCCTTGATCTTGCCTATTGACTGAGAATCACCCAGGATCGGCCTTACTTTGGATACCTTACGTTTTAGTACCTTGGTTTCTACCACCAAACTACCGCGGTCTAACGCGTTACGAACTGTTATGAGCAGGCGGTTAAGATCGGGTGGTTTTGAGATGAAATCGAAAGCGCCTTTTTTGCTGGCCTCGACGGCCGTTTCAACTGTGCCGTGACCAGATATCATAATGAAAGGCAGATCCGGTTTAAGCTGCAAACCTTCTGTAAGCACCTCCATACCATCCATGCGGTTCATTTTGATATCGCACAGTACCAGATCGTAGTTGTTATTGCTTATCATCGAGAGGCCGTCGATGCCGTTATCTACATCTTCAACCTCATAATCTTCATATTCAAGTATTTCGCGCAGTGTATTGCGGATGGCCCGCTCATCATCAATAATTAATATTTTAGCCATGTGCTGTTTACGTAGATGTTGCTAATATAATGTTTGTACTGTAAACTAAACACTTTTTAGCAAGGGATGTTTTGACAAACTAAAAATTTAAGCATGCTGTTGCAGAAAAACATACAACACTTTGCAACACTTGCAACAGCATTTTTTGTAAGTGCTTAAAATTTAATGCTTTATAAATATTAAAAGTTTAAACATGCAACACTTTGCAACAGACTTATTCGTCAGGAAGTTTAGCTGTAAAATTTGTTTAAGTAATTGAAAAACAGTAAATTGAATTTAGGTGTGTTGGGAAAATTTGCTGCAACACTAAAATATACCATCAACCATGTCAAATGTTGATTTATTCGCTAAAACATAACCCCCAAACTACATGTTACCTATCTAACCAAACTTAATATTATGGAAGGTTTACACGAAAGGTTTTTGGTATCGGTAACAACCGTTAATAAAAACAGGGAATTTGAAGTGGTACCCAGCATAGGTCATTACGCCATATTAGAGAATGATGTAACTGTGGCCGAGATCGCCATAAATGATACATTAGCAGCGCAGATCAGCGGCGAAGCATTGCCAAAAGATGTTTTAGCGTCGCTGTTACAAAAAATTAAGGAGCATGCTGATAGCGGCTTAACATCTTAACTAGCCTAAAACAATTTAGTGCTAAACCGCTTTAATTTTATAAACACACTAAACACATGAAAAAACATTTTTTAACAGCCATTGGCTTTTGCCTTGTCTTGGGCATGGCAGCCTGCGGCGGCGGCGAGAAAACCGAAGTGGTAGATGCGCGCGCGGACTCATCTGAAATGCCCGACACGGCTATGCACACTATGGCCGCGGATACAGCGATGTATGATGCTGCAAGTGCTGATCTGAGTGGTACCAAAGCCGATACAGTAGTTACCGGTATGGCAAAGTTTACGCGTAAAGGCGATAAGGTTGAACTGGTTTTAACCCTTAATGTACCTAAAAAAGCAAATTCAAGCGTGGCGGTACATTTTCATGAGCATGGCGACTGCGGCGATGAAGGCAAAGGCGCTCACGGACACTGGAACCCAACCAAAGAGGATCACGGCAAATGGGGATCGGCAAAATATCACTCAGGCGATTTAGGCAATATTAAACTGGATAAAGACGGAAAAGCAACTTTTACCGTTGAAACAGACCGCTGGACAATTGGCGGACCTGAAAAAACCAACATTTTAAACCGCGCTATAATCATTCACTCAGGCGTAGATGATTATACCACTCAGCCAACAGGCAACTCCGGCAGCAGAATAGGTTGTGGCGTTATTAATAAGATGTAAAGCACATCCTATACACAACAAAAAACCCCATGGTAATAACCATAGGGTTTTTTGTTTTAAGGGACAATTATATTAGTTTAATAAGCCGGCATTAACACCGAAAGTCATTGCATGTAAGCGACCATATGCCGGTTGCTCAATTTGCGTTTTTCTGGCAGCTTGTGATTTAACACCATCCATATTAACCTTAGCTGATGGGCTGTAAGCAAGCTCGTAGCTATCAATAGTACCTGTAAGTTGTACGTTTGATTTGTTATCGGCTGTTACGCTGGCGCCTATAACATCCAACTTAAGTTGTGCAGTAGCATTGTCTTTAATGTCGATATCTAATGATTTTGCTGAAAGCGCATCGCCGTATGATCTTACAGCTGCATTATCATGAGCGGTAATTGATCGCAAATCGGCTACAGTAACAAATACAACCAGTTTATCAGCCGAGTATGATGCGATGCTTAAAACACCGTTGTTATTTTTCACTACGGCGTTCTGTCCGTAGTAATCGCTGTATATATTAACAGCGTCGTAGTCGCCGTTTACCAGGTATACATCTACGTTTCCGCTTACATCTATAGCGTCAATGTTGCCGTTTGTTGGTATTGCTGTTGATGTAACACTACCGCCATTGTCTGTTTTGTTGTTAGCGAAAGTAAGAGTTGTAGTGCCTACTAATAATGCTACTGTTGCGATGATTGTTGCGAATTGAGTTTTCATGTTGTGAATATTTTAATGACTGAATATTTTTTTAATTATTTTAAATACACCTCTATGACAAGCTGAAAAACAAAAGGTTAAGTCGCCGTTAGTGTGTTATAGACAACCGGCTATGTTGTGTAGGCGAAAGGCGATATTGTGTAGGCGAGGCGGTAAAATAAATTAGCAA
>Ga0247817_10001190_pt1 | contig 13918 bp, 12 predicted proteins | sample UWRJL212509R1_FD_178010 | JGI IMG/M metagenome (GOLD analysis project Ga0247817, IMG submission 178010) | Plant litter microbial communities from Arlington Agricultural Research Station in Wisconsin, United States - UWRJ-L212-509R-1 | ecosystem: Environmental > Terrestrial > Plant litter >... | reverse complement strand
ATAATCTGAAATTGTATTTTTGTTTTAATGCAACAATTTCTTTTAATTTTCCTTGTTGCCCGCGCATTCCAAAAACACCTTCGGTAATAAACAAAATACCTCCGCCTGTTTCTTCTGCCATTTTAGTAGCACGCTGCAGGTTTTTCTCCATGCTTTCAAGATCATTGTGTTTGTAGGTAAAACGTTTACCCATGTGCAAACGAACACCATCAATAATACAAGCATGTGAATCTACATCATAAACAATAATATCGTTTTTAGTTACCAAAGCATCAATAATAGATACCATTCCCTGATAACCAAAATTCAATAAATAAGCTGATTCTTTCATCACAAAAGTAGCCAGTTCATTTTCTAATTGTTCGTGATATTTTGTATGACCAGACATCATACGAGCTCCCATTGGATAAGCTGCTCCAAACTGAATTGCCGCATCTGTATCTGCCTGACGAACTTCAGGATGATTCGCTAAACCTAAGTAATCATTAAGACTCCAGTTTAGAATATCTTTCCCGTGAAATTTCATTCTTGGACCCAACTCACCTTCTAACTTTGGAAAAACGTAATAACCTTCTGCTTGAGAAGCCCATTTTCCAAGTGGGCCTTTATTGTCCTGAATTCTTTCGAATAAATCTTTTACCATAATATAGTGTAGTAATAATTTTAACTTTAATCAGCGAGCAAAATTAATCATTATTATTCTAAAATTGTGTCAGCCATTTACTTTTATTATAAAATAATCAAAATCTTAACTTGATAAACAAAAAACTTTTTGAAACAAAATTTCTGATAGATTAAAATAAGAAGGGAAAAAGAAACCCTAATTAAACCATTTCATTGTAGTTAATCCATGATTTTTATCATAATAAAAGACAAATCAGTCTTTTAAATTTACACCATCTTAAAACCCAAAACTAAACTATTTATTATGAAAATGAAAAGTACTTTCTCTACGAAATTAAATGCACTATTGTGTTTACTTTCGATTATTTTGCTTTTTGAAGCTTGTAAAAAAACAGACGCACCCACTACGATTCCTTACGCCGATATTGTTACAGAGGGACAAATGGATGCTGAATTAACTGCTCCTCCTTTGGTACCAAAACCAGTTTACGGTAGAAAAGCGATGAAACTAAAAGTAAACATGGAAATAAAGGAGCAGGAAGGGACTATGACAGATGGTGTAAAATATACGTATTGGACATTTGGTGGCTCTGTACCGGGAAGCTTTATCAGAACCCGTGTAGGCGATGAAGTCGAATTTCACTTAAAGAACCATCCGGATAATAAACTTCCTCATAATATCGATTTACATGCGGTTACAGGCCCTGGAGGTGGTGCCTCTTCTTCTTTGGTAGCGCCTGGACATGAAAAAACTTTCAGTTTTAAAGTAATTAATCCGGGATTGTACGTATATCACTGTGCTACAGCACCAGTTGGAATGCATATCGCTAATGGCATGTACGGATTGATTTTGGTTGAACCGGAAGGCGGACTTCCTCCTGTTGATAAAGAATACTATGTTATGCAGGGCGATTTTTATACACAAGGAGAATATGGCGCTAAAGGGTTACAGGCTTTTGATATGAATAAAGCGGTAAAAGAAACTCCGGATTATGTTGTATTTAACGGAAAAGTGGGTTCGCTGACCAACGGAGGTGAATTGACGGCAAAAGTAGGCGAAACGGTTCGTTTGTTTGTTGGAAATGGTGGACCAAATCTGGTTTCTTCTTTCCATGTTATTGGTGAAATATTTGACAGCGTGCACGTTGAAGGTGGCAGCACCATTAATAAAAATGTACAAACTACTTTGATTCCTGCAGGTGGCGCCGCTATTGTTGATTTTAAAGTAGAAACTCCGGGAACTTTCATTCTTGTTGATCACTCCATTTTTAGAGCGTTTAACAAAGGTGCACTGGGAATGCTTAAGGTAGAAGGAAAAGAAAACACCAGCGTTTACTCCGGGACTATTCAAGAAGGTATTTACCTGCCTGAAGGAGGAACTATTCAAAAAATGCCGGGAACTGCCACTGTAAAAACACCTACACCGAAACGTACTGTAGAAGAAAAAATAAAAATTGGTAAAGCTATTTTTAGCACAACTTGTTTTGCCTGTCACCAATCTGAAGGACAAGGAATTCCTAACGCTTTTCCTCCCTTAGCAAAATCAGATTATCTGAATGCCGATTCCAAACGTGCGATCAATACTATTTTACATGGTTTAAGCGGCGAAGTAACGGTAAATGGCAAGAAATACAACAGCGTTATGCCGGCTCAGAATTTATCTGATGATGAAATCGCGAATGTCCTAACGTATATATACAACAGCTGGGGCAACAACAAAACTGAAGTTACTCCGGAAATGATAAAAGCTTTAAGATAACAGCAACATTCGGTATGAAAACAAACTTTTTCATTATTACTTTTTTCCTGTTGCTTCTAAGCTCATCAAAAGCACAGGAATCTGGAATGGTTTCTATTAAAGAGGGTTCGTTCATCCCTCTTTATGGAGCCACTTCTCAAAAGCCTTTACTGGTAAAATCGTTCGACATGGATATTTATCCTATTACGAATGCTGAATTTCTGGATTTCATCAAGAAAAATCCTTCGTACAGCAAATCAAAAATAAAGGGAATTTTTGCTGATAAAAGTTATCTGACGTATTGGGCAAGTGAATTTGATTTTGGAAAAGTAAATCCTAAATCGCCTGTAACCAGCGTTTCATGGTTTGCTGCCAAAAAATACTGCGAATGTCAAGGCAAACGATTGCCAACGATGGACGAATGGGAATACGTTGCGATGGCCGATGAGAAAAAGATTGATGCCAGAACCAAAAAAGAATTTAATGCATACATTTTATCCTGGTATGAAAAATCAAGGATGTATGAAAAGGAAATAGGACAAACCTTTAAGAATTATTGGGGCGTTTATGATATGCACGGTTTAGTCTGGGAATGGACGGCTGATTTTAATAGTATTTTTTTATCGGGAGAATCCCGAAAAGACAAAGGAAACGATAAAAACCTGTTTTGTGGTGGCGCTTCTGTAAATGCAAGCGATCTTATGGATTATGCTGCTTTTATGCGCTACGCTTTTAGAGGAAGCCTGAAAGCCCAATATTCAACACGTAATCTCGGTTTTAGATGCGCCAGCGATATTAAAGTCCAAAACGTTAATTTTTAATGTATTTTAAAATGAAAAAAATAATAATTGCGGTTCTTTTTCTTGCGGTTTCTTTCAGCAGCTGCAAAGAATCTGATAAGAAGAGTGACGCCGCAGCGACAAAAAAGGAAATTAGTGATCTTTCTATTTATAATTTACCTTCTAAATGGACAACCCAAGACGGAAAGGATATTGAACTAAAAAATCTTAGAGGAAATGTTCTGGTGATGGTAATGATTTACACAAGCTGTAAAGCTGCTTGCCCCAGATTGGTGGCAGATATGAGAAATATTGAGAAAAAACTGGATGCCAGTACCAAACGAAATGTAAAACTTATTTTGGTGAGCATAGATCCTGAAACAGATACTCCGGAAAGATTAAAAACATTTGCTATTGATAATCAAATGAATCATGCTCCATGGATTTTCCTTCGTTCATCAGAAGAAAACACACGTGAATTTGCAGCCGTTTTAGCTGTCAATTATAAAAAAATAACACCAATAGATTTTTCACATTCTAATATCATAAGTGTCTTTAATTCTGAAGGCGAGCTTACCTACCAACAAGAAGGACTTGGAGTAAATAATGATAAAGCTATAGAAGTGATAAACCAGCAGGCAAGAAAAATTTAGATAGGTTGATTAGTAGGAAAACAAGAGGGGATTTTAAGTCGTCAACTCTTGTTTTTTTGTTTTTAATAAAGAGATTAAAATCATCATTAATCCAAAGACGAGAAAAATACTCAGTCCAAAAATTATTTCATAATAACTTTGAATCAATCCATATCCAAAATAAAAATAAATACCCTGAAGAAATAATACAACTTCTGTGGTGATGTAACCAAAAGCAAAGCTTACTAAGCCTATTTTTAAAACAAAAGATGTAACTGGAAAGAACTTATTTTGAAGTAATATTCCAAACAAAAAACCTGTTATAATCCCCAACATGGTTAAATGAATAAAACCTATTACAAAATTCCGAATCTGATGTGATACTTCGGCAAGGTTTGGAATAATAGTCAGTAACTGAATCCCTACTTTCAAGAATAAAGAACATAGTGCCAAACCGTATACTATTTTAGCTGTTTTGTCTAAACTGTTTGTAAAATGTTTTATTTCCGGCTTAAGCATTTTATAAAAGTAAATAAAAGCTCCTAGTTGAATTAAAACACCTAATGCATTGATATAGTTAAGAATATTATTTTCTACGAACCAACGTACCGGAAAAGCAAGCGTTAGTATTACCGAAATCATAACAGCATTATAAAACTTCTTAAACTTTAGTTTGTCTATTTTATTCTGAAACTGTTTTAAGAACAATGCCAAAACGGCGAGTATAAACCATCCGTTAAACTGAAAATGCAGGAAAAACTGAATAGCAATCTGATAAAAAGCGCTCTGTTTTCCTAATGTACTTACTGCGGGTCCCAGACACCAAACCCCACAAGTTGATAGCACCATAAACAAAATGGAGACCTGCAAAAGCCTTTGTGCCGGAGCTTTTTCAGATGAGCAATCTTTCCAGACCAAACGACAAAAAACATAACTAAGCACAATGTGCAGAGTCGAAAATACGATTGAAAACAATGCATAGCCCTGAATAGGAAACGCAACCATCATTCCGATAACTGAAAATTCAGTCAGCCAAAACAAACGATTGTAAATTGGCTTCTGACTTTTTTCTTTGGGAATAAAAAAGTGAACAACCAAAAAATAAATGATTAAGTAAACCCAGCCCAACATAGCAACATGGGAATGTGCATGAAGCAAAAAACTGTAGTTTAAAAAATTTATTGGAAACAGATGCATAAACCGCATTAACAACCCAAACAAACAGGCTATTAAAAAATTAAAAAAACAGCAAAGTATCCAGCTTTTAGGGGAATTCATATTATAAAGTTTTTACTAATTATAAAAATAATCAGAGGAATGTATTTTTATGTATTTATCATTTAGCATCTGAAACTCCATTTGCTAAAAATAATAAAATTAGATGGTATATTCTGCTAAATAAAAAACACCGATAACTATCTTTTATGGATATATTACCGGTGCTTTCCGCACTATCAAAATTTATTTTTAATCTACTTCTACAAATTCCTGTTCTAAAAGAACGGCTTTTGGAAATAAGATGTTATTCTCAAGATGAATGTGTTTGTGCAAATCTTCTTCAAACTCTTTTAGCATTGCAAAAGTTACTTTGTAAGTCGTACAAGCATCTGCCGGCGGATTGTAACCATTAGTCAATGCTGCAATTTCTCTAAAACGCTCTCCTTCATTATCATGTTCGTGCATCATCATTGCGATTGGATTTGAAACGGTTCCGAAGGAAGGCTGAGATAAAACACCATCAGACTCTTTTGTTTTTACCATTCTTTTTACAAATGGAAACAACACCAATTCTTCCTTTTTCATGTGTTGCGCTAATTCTCCTGCGCAACCAATAAACAATTCATTAATTCTGAATAGTTCAGGGTGATTTGCTCCATGCACTTTGCATAATTTATCTAAAAAAGCCACTAAAACCTGTGATTTTTCTTCAACATAACGGTGGTGCGTTTTCTCAATATAATCTGCCAGTAAATCTAGAGGCCAGGAATTAAAATCAATGCTTCCGTTACTATCAGATTGCAACACATCGTAAACATTTTGCAGCAAAGTATCGGCATCTATGTTTTGTTTTTCACAAACTTCTGTAACTGTTCTGTTTCCTTTACAGCAAAAATCAATATTAAATTTAGAAAATACTGCAGCGGTTCTAAAATCTTCTGCCACAAATGATCCTATTGTTTTGTTTTTTAAATTTTCCATGATAATCAATTTTTAATTCTTTTATTTTTTATTTTTTAGTGTGAGTTCAAATACAAACCAGGCCATTGTAATAAACCCGACTCCGAAGATTGAATCTCCAATGGCACGCAGCCATTTTAACGTAATCATAGCTGGTTGCTGCATCAATTCTGAGGAACGGGCATACCACATTCCGTGATTGATGCTTTCTATTGATTGCCATACTCCAATAGGTAGCAAACTCAATACTGCCATCAGAAACAAACCAATATTTAGCGACCAGAATGTTATTTTGAGTAATTTGGTGTTCCATTTTACATCTCGGTACAAACTCCTCAGTACAAATAATACCAAACCAATTCCCAGCATTCCATATACGCCAAATAAAGCGGTGTGCGCATGCAAAGGTGTTGTATTGAGACCTTGCACATAATAAAGTGCTATTGGAGGATTTATGATGAACCCAAAGATTCCGGCACCAAGGAAATTCCAGAATGCCACAGAAATCATAAAATAAATAGGCCATTTGTAATCAGCAATCCATTTTGTTGATTTTGAAATTTTATAATTTTGATAGGCTTCAAATCCTATTAAGGTCAACGGAACAACTTCTAAGGCGCTAAAAGTAGCTCCCAACGCCATTATAGCGGTTGGAGTTCCTGAGAAATACAAATGATGAAAGGTTCCTAAAATTCCTCCTGCCATAAAAATAATAGTAGCAAGCAAAACGTTTAACGTTGCTGTTTTTGTTTTTAATAGTCCCAGTCTAACAAACAGAAAAGCAATAACTACAGTAGCAAATACTTCGAAGAAACCTTCAACCCAAAGGTGTACAACCCACCATCTCCAATATTCTGCAATTGCCAAATTGGTTTGTCTACCCCACATTAATCCTGCTCCATAAAACATAGCGATAGCGGAACATGAAACCAGAAATAATAGGATTAGATTTTTTTCTTCTGTTCTTTTTTTCAGAACCGGAATTAGCGGACGTACCATTAAAGCAAGCCATAAAAACAATCCAACTAATAAGAAAATCTGCCAAAAGCGCCCTAAATCAACATATTCATATCCTTGGTGACCAAACCAAAAGTTTTGTACCAAATTCAGTTTTTGCATTACCCCAAACCATTGCCCTGCCATTGAACCCAGAACGATAATCAACAAGGCAAAAAATAAGAAGTTGACACCAAAGCACTGAAATCTGGGATCTTTGCCCGAAACTGCCGGAGCAATATACAATCCTGTTGCCAGCCAGGCAGTTGCAATCCAGAAAATTGCTAATTGTGTATGCCATGTTCGTGTTACAGCGTAGGGTAAAATCTGATCGATCGGGATTCCATATAAACCATTTCCTTCTACTCCGTAATGCGCTGTTATAATTCCGAAAACCATTTGCAAGATCATCAACAAGCTTACAATCCAAAAATATTTGGTAATTAGTTTCATGGATGGCGTTTTGCCCTGCTTCAAAATCGGATCTTCACTTGGAAGTGGAAATTCTTCGTCTTCTCCTGATTTTGCATGATAGAAAACTAAAATTCCGATACTCAGAATCAGTAAAATAATACTTACTCCAGACCATGCCAAAAGTTCTGTTGTGGCAACATTGCCAACCAATTCATCTGAAGGCCAGTTGTGCGTATACGAAATAGTGGCATCAGGGCGATTGGTAACCGTTGCCCAAGTTGCCCAAAAGAAAAATGCATTCATTTTATGCATTCTGTCTGTATCCTTAATAGAATTTTTAGGAATAGCATATTCTTCTCTCAGTTTGTCGAACTTAGGATCATTCGTAAAAAGACCTTTATAATATTCGCTTAAACTTTGAATAGCTGCCACACGATTTTCTGAGATTGTCAATATTCCTGAATTGGCATTATAACGATTGGTTCTCAAATCTTTTTGTAAACGAACTTTCAAAGCTGATTGTTTCTCTTCGTCTAATGCCTCAAAATTTTTGCTAAAATCTGCCTGAGCATATTTGTTCAATATAAAAACGGCTTCTCTATGCAGCCAATCTGCTGTCCAGTCAGGAGCAACATAAGCTCCATGCCCCCAGATAGATCCTACTTCCTGACCTCCTATACTCTGCCAGATATTTTGTCCGTCTTTAATCTCTGCTTCAGAAAAAATAACTTTTCCGGAGTCTGAAACAATCTGTTTAGGAACCGGCGGTGCCTGTTGGTATATTTCGTAACCATAGTAACCCAGCACTGCAAATGAGATACTCATTACCAATGCAAAAATGATCCATAATTTTTTTTCTCTTTTCATTTTATTTTTAGTTAATAAAAGATGTTTTTGTCTTTTATTGTTGTTTAAAAAAACTCTAAACCTGTCAGGATTCAGAGTTTAAATTAATTACTCAACGATCAAAACACCTTTCATCATGGCAACATGGCCAGGAAAAGAGCAAATAAAGTTGTACGTACCTTTTTTATCAATTGTAAATTCTATCGTATCTTCTTCTCCGCCACCTAATAATTTAGTATGAGCGACAATTGAAGCTTTTTCAGACTCCGGAATATAGTCAGTAGCTTTTGCTTCATTTGCTTTTAATGCAAAAGCACTTTCATCTGTTCCTTCCTGAAGAATTACTAAGTTATGTCCCATAGCTTCCTTAGGAATTTTACCAACGTGCTTTAATGTAAGTGTAATTGGTTTTCCTGCAACCGCTTTTAATTCTTTTGTATTAAACTGCATTTGGTCATTTCCTTCGATAACCAACACATTTTCAACAGTTACAGGAGCAGCTACTCCTTCTCCTTCCGTAGTCGTTTCAATTACATCTGCTGGTTCTCCGTCTCTTGCAGGATCTTTTTTTCCGCAAGAAGTTATTGTTAAAAATCCCATTAGGATTAATAATGAAAATTTGTTTGTAGTATTCATTTTGTGGTATTTATTGATTGTTTTTATTGATTGTTTTTATTGATTGTTTTTATTGATTTCTATTGCTTTTAGAAAAAAGTCACCTGATTTTACTCCTAAAGCCAACTGTTCTAAAGTTGTTTTAGTAAGCATTTCCAGCAAAAGGCCTCTTATTTTCTTGAATTCATTATGCACAGGACACGGATGTTGCTCTGAACACTCTTTTAAGCCAATGCCACATCCTCTGTATATTTTATCCCCATCTATTGCATCAACTATCTGAATTAATTTGATGGATTTCAATGCTTCATTAGAAACTTCAAAGCCTCCACCAACTCCTTTAGCCGAGTGAATGATTCCGCTTTTGGTCAAAATCTGCATGATCTTGGCTGTAAAAGGCTCTGGCGAATCAATTTCTTTGGCCACATCCTTTATACCAACCCTAATTCCTTTACTGGATTTAGTTGCAATAAATATTGAAGCCCTGATCCCGTATTCGCACGCTTTTGAAAACATAAATTTCTTTATTAATTTGATACAAATGTATTGAACTTTTTAATAAAAGACAAAATTATCTTTAATTATTTTTATCTTGACCAAATCTTATTTATAACCAAAATAATTTACAGCGTGATTTACTAATTCACTATCAAATTCATATAAAAACAAATTTTAATTTTAACTTTGAGAGTATTTAATTTTTTTAACATCTAATTATGCCGTTGACCAACTCAAAAGATTTAAAACTTGCTGTTCTGATTGATGCCGATAATGTGCCATACAGCAACGTAAAAGGTATGATGGAAGAGATAACTAAGTTTGGAACCCCAACTACAAAACGTATTTATGCAGATTGGACCAAACCAAATTCAAATGGATGGAAATCTGTTTTACTGGAACACGCTATTACTCCCATACAACAATATAGTTATACTGTAGGCAAAAACTCATCAGATTCTGCCTTGATTATTGACGCAATGGATTTACTTTATTCGGGAAAACTGGATGGTTTTTGCATTGTTTCCAGTGATAGCGATTTTACACGATTGGCTATTCGTCTTCGTGAATCAGGAATGAAAGTAATTGGTATTGGAGAAAAGAAAACACCAAGCGCCTTTATTGTAGCCTGCGACCGATTTATTTATATTGAAGTTTTAGACGGCGCCATTCAAAAGAAAAAACCAAAAACGGTTGCTGCTGACACTAAGAAACCTGTCGAAAAACCTGCCGAAAAAGCATTACATAAAATCGACAAACAAACTATAGATCTTATTGAAGCTACTATTGAGGATATTGAAGATGATGATGGATGGGCATTTTTAGGTGATGTTGGAAACTTAATCGTTAAGAAAAAACCAGAGTTTGACCCTAGAAATTATGGATATTCCAAACTTACACCTATGCTAAAATCATTAACGGATATTCTTGAAATCGATGAAAGAGAATCAGACAAAAAAGGCATTAAGCATGTCTATGTCCGACTACGATTCAATTAATTATTACTTTATTTCCCTTTAATTTTCTTTTAAAACATGAGAAAAAACTTTTTTATTTTCGGAATCTTATTATTAGCCCTTGTTGCGACAATTTACTACCAAACAGAGCGTGGTTTTCTGCTGGTCATTATTTTACCTATTTTGCTGGTGGTTGGTCTTTATAATATCATTCAGAAAAAACATGCCATTCTAAGAAACTTTCCTGTCTTGGGTTATTTCAGGTATTTGTTTGAAATGATTGCACCTGAAATTCAGCAATATTTTATCGAAAGATCTACAGATGGAAAGCCTTTTTCGAGAAACCAGCGTTCACTGGTATATCAGAGAGCAAAAAATATCGATTCAAATTCTCCTTTTGGAACACAATTAGACTTAAATCACAGTAGCTACGAAGGAATAAAACATTCTATTTTTCCGGCTGTTGTAAATGAAGAACTGCCTCGGGTAATCGTTGGTGGAAAAGATTGCAAACAACCTTATAATGCTTCTTTACTAAACATTTCTGCAATGAGTTTTGGATCACTAAGCGAGCATGCTGTTCGTGCCTTAAACATTGGAGCAAAAAAAGGAGGGTTTTATCAAAATACCGGAGAAGGCGGTTTAACCGATTATCATCTTGAAGGTGGCGGTGATATTACATGGCAAATTGGTACAGGATATTTTGGTTGCCGTGATAAAAATGGTAATTTTAGTCCTGAAAAATTTTCTGAAAAAGCGACCATTCCTAATGTAAAGATGATCGAAATTAAGCTTTCGCAAGGAGCAAAACCGGGTCATGGAGGTGTTTTACCTGCTGCTAAAAACACGGTACAGATTGCTAAAATCAGAGGAGTTGAACCTCATACTTTAATTCTCTCTCCTCCTAGCCACAGTGCTTTTTCTGACCCTAAAGGTTTGATTCAGTTTGTTTCGCAATTACGTAATTTATCTAATGGAAAACCAATCGGATTTAAATTGTGTATTGGTAATACGGCTGAATTCGAAGCTATTTGCCATGAAATGATTGCTCAGGATACCTATCCGGATTTCATCACTATTGATGGTGCCGAAGGTGGTACAGGAGCAGCTCCTTTAGAATTTGCTGATGGTGTTGGAATGCCTTTTGAACCTGCTCTGATTTTTGTCAATAAAACTTTAATCAGTTTAAAAATTCGTGATAAAATGCGAATTATTGGCAGCGGAAAAATTATTTCCGGATATTCTATTTTGCATGCTATTGCATTAGGTGCAGACATGTGCAACAGTGCGCGTGGTTTTATGTTTTCATTGGGATGTATTCAGGCACTTCGTTGCCATAATAATGAATGTCCAACGGGAGTTGCAACGCAAAATAAAATGCTGATGAAAGGTCTTGTAGTAACGGATAAATCAGAACGTGTATATCATTTTCACAAAAATACGCTTCACGCCGCCAACGAACTTTTAGCTGCAGCCGGCAAGAAAAGCTTTGCCGATGTTGATATTAATATTTTTATGCGTGGCGATGAATTTGCTCATTTATCTGATCTTTATTTCCCAAACAATCTAACCAATGTGACACAATATTAGTATTCAGTGATCCGTTTTTTAGTTGTTAGTCTTTCTTAGTGGTCAGTGTTCAGTTTTTTTTAGTGTTCAGTAATGCTTCTTTAGTAATCAGTGTTCAGTTTTTTTTAGTGTTCAGTAATGCTGATTAATCAGAAACTGAACACTGATTACTTTTAACATTTCAAAATAAAACTGATTACTAAAAAACGGATCACTGAATACTACTTAACTATTTCACTAAGCGTTTCTGTGTTAATAATTTCTTTTGAAAGAACGGTATTATCTTCAGCTAAGAAATACGTATCAAATTGTATTTTATCTTCTACCAGTTCTTTAGGAATCTGATTCTTATTAATCATCTCTTTTAACAATTTTCTAAATGATGTCGCTGCTGCTGTTTTATTAGCGGCATTTTGTTCCAGATTGGTTTCAAAACGCAATTCGACTTTGTCATTATTAATATATCCTCTTGCTGTTGTAAGTGTTACATTATCTGCTTTAAAGCTTTCTGCCGTCTTATTATACTCGACAACATATTCCTGCATTTTTTGTTTGGCGTTTTTACAGCTTATCAAGAATACTACCATCATAATAGCAAACGAAATTCGGGTTACATTTTTTATCATAATTAATCTATTTATTTCAATTTTTGAAGTCTTAAGAGCGCCTCAAGATAGTAATAATCGGCATAATTAATAGAACAATCAATTTCACTTCCTGCGGGTTTGTGTCCCGTAGAGTGCAATAAAAATGCTGAATTAACTTCACGGCTTTGATAATCCTCAGAAAGCGATGCAATCATTTTTTTAGATTTCGTAAGATATTCGTTTTTAAGCGCTTCCTCTTTTGTGTACGAACTTAACTCTAAAAGAGCCGAAGACACTATAGCAGCAGCCGATGCATCTCTTGGTTCGTCAGGAATGTTAGGTGCATTAAAATCCCAGTATGGTACTAAATCTTCTGTAGTTAATTTATCCAAATAAACACGCGCCACTTTATGAGCAAAATTTAAAAACTTAACATCTTTTGTTTCTCTGTATACCATCGTAAATCCGTAAATAGCCCAAGCCTGACCTCGCGCCCACATACTATCATCGCTATATCCCTGAGCGGTAATCCCTTTTATTTTCTTACCTGTTTCATAATCATAAATCACAACATGATAAGCACTATTATCAGGTCTGAAATGGTTGTTCATTGTTGTGGTAGCATGTTTTACCGCAATATCATACAGCTTTTTATTTCCTCCATTTTTAGAAGCCCAAAAAAGCATTTCTAAATTCATCATATTATCGATAATGGTATTGTGACCGCCATACTTATTATGTGGCCAAGACAAAATAGTACCAACTTTTGGATTAAAAAGTGTTGCTAGTGTATCAGCCGTTCTTAGAATAATTTCTTTATATTCTTTGTTTTTTGTTAAGCGATAACCGTTTCCAAAACTATTAAAAATCTGAAAACCTAAATCATGGTCGTTTGCTTTACTCGTAGACAACGGTATCAAAAACCTACTGAATTTATCTGCTTGCTCCTGCCACTTTCTATCTTCTCTTAATTCATACAAATACCACAATTCTCCAGGCCAGAATCCGCTTGTCCAATCTTTATATGAGACAAATTTCCATTCTTGGCTTCCGTTAGGAACAGTTCTTGGCAAAGTTCCATCAGAAGGTATTACTTGTAATGTTTTAGAGGCTTGAGCTACACAATACTCGAGATTTTTCTTTACATTAAAGGAGCTGTTTTCCTGAGCATACGCTGTACATGTTAAGAGTAATGAAGTATGTAGCGCAATAATTAAGGTACTATTTTTTATATTCATGCGGTTAACGGTTAGTTAGATAGTAAACAAACAATAATATTATAAATATACAACAGGAACTTAGAATGTTTTTATTTTTGTACTGCAAAAAATGATCAATGACACTAAAATTAAATGTGAGTAAATCGAGAATTCTTTATTTCTGCTTATTTATACTGACCATTTTTCTAGGAATAATGTCAAGAAAATTTTCATTAATACCCCTATTCATTGGCGACTTGCTCTATGCGGTTATGATTTATTTTCTG
>Ga0247817_10001189_pt1 | contig 13923 bp, 9 predicted proteins | sample UWRJL212509R1_FD_178010 | JGI IMG/M metagenome (GOLD analysis project Ga0247817, IMG submission 178010) | Plant litter microbial communities from Arlington Agricultural Research Station in Wisconsin, United States - UWRJ-L212-509R-1 | ecosystem: Environmental > Terrestrial > Plant litter >... | reverse complement strand
TTACAATGACTCTTCACCTCTTTTGAGAAGAACATTACTTCCCATCTTAATGTGTGCTGTGATCGTATCACATTTAGCATGGCCTTCCAGTTTAAATGTGGGAGCATATTTATTTTTTTATATTTCAATTGGTTGGTTTGTAATTGGTTGTGTAAATGAGTCAGCTTAAGATGCTATTATATGTTGTTTTTTCCTGTTTAGAAAAACATTAAAAAGATTGTAAAATGAGGAATCCCGTAAAAAAAATATAAAATCCTTTTGTTTATTTGCGCGCGAAACAAATCAAAATTTTGAACTGAAAACCATGAATGAAATGGGGTGTGGTTACGAAGTAGGGAGACTTTGCAAAGTAATGGTGAATTTCTAGATGAGAGACTTTTAGAATAAGTCATACTATCCAGCCAGGTGCTATTATAATTTAAATTCAAGAGATAAAAATAAAGAAGATGAAAAAGCTATTGCTTACAACTGTTATGGGATTATTAATTTGCAGCTTAAATGCACAAAAATTAGAGCCAACTTCTCATATTTGGCTATCAGGAACTGCTGATGATTTTCGAGGAGGTTATGTTTTTTCCTATGCATCGGCTGGAACTCCTTGGAATGGTTCCCTTATTAGTTATGGAGGATTTGAGGCGAATAATTACGATACGCAGATAAGTAGTGATTATTGGCGTAATCGTATTTCTTTTAGAACCAGAAATGGAGATGCTAATTTTTGGAATCCCTGGATTGAATTGGCAACTAAAGGATCTAACGATTTTATTGGGAATCAAAGTATCGAAGGTAATTTAGGAATCGGAACAACTAGTCCTTCAAATATTCAAGGGTGGAGTAGAGTATTAGATGTTGCTGGAATACATGATTCAAAAATTTTAGCAACTTCAGAAAATGCGTTGTATAAAGTTGGTGTTTTTTCACACAATGAAAATTGGTATGGAGGTGGTGGATTTATAGGTACAGAAAGTAATCATTCATTACATCTAATTACTAATTATAATGTAAAGATGTCTATTTTAACAAATGGTAATGTAGGTATAGGAAGTTTAAACCCAACAAACAAGCTAGATGTAAACGGTACAATCCACTCAAAAGAAGTAAAAGTTGATATGGAGGGCTGGTCAGACTTTGTTTTTAAAAAAGAGTATAGTTTACCAACGCTTGAAGAAGTTGAAAAACATATTGCTGAAAAAGGGCATTTAGAAAATATTCCAAGCGAGAAAGAGGTTCTGCAAAATGGAATTAATTTGGGAGAAATGAATGCTAAATTGTTGCAGAAAATTGAGGAATTGACTCTTTATGCAATTGAACAGGAAAAGAAAAATAATGAACAATCTTTACGAATTGATGCATTAGAAAAAGAAAATCAAACTGTTAAAAATGTTCACGAACGACTGTCTAAAATTGAAGAAAAATTAAAATAAATAATTTTATGAAAAAAACATTATTTTTATTGAGCATACTGCTTAATTCGTTTTGTTATTGTCAAACCTTTGATGGTAATTTAGGGCATAATAGTTTGAATTGGAGTGAGAATCAAAAAGATTTTACAAGTCCGCCTAGGGCTGGTGTTAATCCTATGTCTGTAAAATTATGGGATAATTATAATGGTTTGGGCGCGCCCACTAATTATGGATCATTATTAGAGATAAGTGGAAAAGTGTCACATTTAGTTTCACAATTGTATTTTGATAATACCTGGAACGGTGCAAGGATACTTTACAGAAGTGCTTTTTATGGTCAGGATACCTGGGAAAGTTGGCGTTATCTTTTAGATTCTAAAAGTGATGTTGAATCTTCAGGAAATTTAAAAATTGGTGGAGGTGGCTCTAATTTTATAATAGGTAATTTAGGGATCGGAGTGACTAATCCATCAAATAATCAAGGTTGGGACAAAGTGTTAGATGTGGCTGGAGCTAATCATTCTAAAATATTAGCTACTTCAGAAAACTCTTTGTATAAAGTTGGAATTTTTTCACATTCTTCATGGTATGGAGGTGGGGGGTTCGTTGGTACAGAAAGTAATCATAATTTGCATTTCATTACTGATAATAATGCTAAGATGTCTGTTCTTAGAAATGGTAACGTGGGTATAGGAAGTTTAAACCCAACAAACAAGTTAGATGTAAACGGCACGATCCACTCAAAAGAAGTAAAAGTAGATATGGATGGCTGGTCAGATTTTGTTTTTAAAAAAGAATATAATTTGCCAACTCTTGAAGAAGTAGAAAAGCATATCGCAGAAAAAGGTCATTTAGAGAATATTCCAAGTGAAGAAGAAGTCTTGAAAAACGGAATCAATCTAGGAGAAATGAGTGCTAAGTTGCTGCAGAAAATTGAGGAGTTGACCCTCTATACCATTGAGCAAAATAAGAAAATAGAAAAGCAGTCAGATGAAATCGAAGTCCTGAAAATAGAAAATAAAAAATATCAATCAATTCTGGAAAGATTAATTAGGCTAGAAGATCAATTAAAATAAACTCTTATTTTTTTATGAAAAATACATTAACCTTTGTTATGACAATAATCTTTTCATTGACTATCAGTGCTCAGATTTATTCCCCTGGTGGGGTAATTCAAGGAACATCAAGTGATAATAATGTGGGGATTGGAACAAGTAATACAGTTGCAAAACTTTCAATTCAGGCTGGTCCGGATGGTTATCCTACACCACTAAAAGCCATTAGCATTTGGGGGCCGAACTCACCTGCGAATTCAAATTCGGCTCAAGATTTAAGCTGGGATTTTGCAGCCGCGGGATCGGCCGTTATTCGTAGCTTTCGAGGCGCTGGTTATGATACTTATTTACAATTTTTAACAAATAATGCTAATAATAGTTTATTAGGAAATGCACCTGAAATTCGTTTGCATATTCATGGAAATGGGAACGTCGGAATTGGTACGACCAGTCCATTAGCTAAATTAGAAATAAATAACGGAAATATTCTTGTTCGTAATTCAGCCAATGTTGACAATGAATCTTCTATCATGATCGCACATTCAATTAATGCAGGTAATCTTGATGATTTTGGAACATCAATTCGTACAATTACTCAAAATGCAGGTAATAATACTTATGGTATTCAATTTTTTACTAAAGAATCCTATATGACACACCAAACAGAAAAGCTGAGAATTTTGGGGAATGGGAATGTAGGAATTGGAACAGTAAACCCAATAAACAAATTAGACGTAAATGGAACAATCCATTCCAAAGAAGTAAAAGTGGATATGACAGGGTGGTCAGATTATGTATTTAAAAAAGATTATAATCTGCCAACACTTCAACAGGTTGAAAAGCATATAGCCGAAAAAGGTCATTTGGAAAATATTCCAAATGAAGTGGAGGTTTTGAAAAATGGGATTAACCTCGGCGATATGAATTCTAAATTGCTGCGGAAAATTGAAGAACTTACTCTTTATATAATTCAACAAGAAAAGAAAAATAGTTTACAAACTTTAGAAATTGAAAATTCTAAAAATGAGATTGAAATATTAAAAAAGGAAAATGAATCTTTTAAAAACATTTTATATAGGTTATCTAAAATTGAAGAAAAATTAAAATAAAAGCATATGAAAAAAACTTTACTATTGATTATTATTCTCCTTCATTCAGTTGTAAAAAGTCAAACATTTAATGGCAATTTAGGCTCTCAAAGTTTAAACTGGGCAACAGAGCAAAAAGATTTTAATGCTTTGCCTAGAGTAGGTGTTGCTCCAATGTCATTAAAACTGTGGGATAATTATGGAGGGACTAATGCGCCGTCTACTTATGGAACATTAATGGAAATCTATGGAAAATCAGCCCACTTAGTTTCTCAAGTATACTTCCAAAGTACCTGGGAAGGAGGGAGGATGATGTATAGAAGTGCATTTTATAATCAGACTGCATGGAGTGATTGGCGCAAGTTACTAGACTCTAAAAGTGATGTTGAATCTTCTGGAAGCTTAAAGATTACAGGAACTGCTAATAATTATATTATGAATGGGAATCTGGGTATTGGGACAACTACGCCAAATAGTCTCACTATCTTAGATGTAAACGGAAGGGCTGCTGTAAGATCTATCTTCTATGTTAATGATGTTATGGGAGGAAATGGAGGAGACATTAGAATTGGTCCAAATACAGGTCAGGCATCTTCGACAATTTTTATGATAGGCGGAGTAGATGCCTCGGAAGTAATGAGAATTAATTATAATAAAAATGTAGGGATAGGTACAACAGCACCAGACGAAAAACTTACTGTAAAAGGAAAAATCCACGCACAGGAAGTAAGAGTTGATATGTCAGGCCCATTAGTTCCTGATTATGTTTTTGCAGAAGATTACAAACTTAAATCATTAAAAGAAGTTGAAGATTTCATCAAAGAAAATAAACATTTACCTGAAATGCCCTCTGCTCAGGAAATAGAGAAAAACGGTTTGATGCTGGCAGAAATGAATATGAATTTACTGAAGAAGTTGGAGGAATTGACTCTTTATATGATCGAACAACAAAAAAAGAACAAGGAACAAACTACTGAAATTGACATCCTAAAAAAAGATAATCAAGATATAAAATTGATTTTAGAAAGGGTATCAAAACTAGAAAATCAGTTAGAAAAATTAATATTGCTGTAACCTAAAAAGCCTAATAAATGAAACAAAAATTACTTATTCTATTCCTTTTACTTGCAAATACAATTTGTTTCTCACAAGACCTTGTTAGTGGTGGATCAAATAATTGGATATTTCATACACCTGATGACGGAAGGACAACTTTACATATTGCACCATTAACTAATAATATTTATGATTTTTCTCATCAAACTGTGTTTTATAGCAATGGAGATGTAGTCTATAGTGGCGGTATAGGTATAGGAACTACACAACTCACATCTCAATTTTCAATTGGAACTAATCATGGTATCAAATTATCTGTTGGAAATTCTTCATGGGCAAATCCTAATATAATAGAGACTGGTTATAATTATCAAATTGGAGATTTTACCGAGATTAAAGTTCCCGGTTATGGCACTAATAATGCAAACATTCGAATAGCGCAAAATGGAAACGTTGGTATTGGCACATCAAACCCAACTTCTAAGCTTACCGTTGCCGGCAACATAAACTCTCGTGAGGTTAAAGTAACGGTTGATGCTGGAGCTGATTTTGTTTTTGATACCAATTATAATTTACCATCTCTGGATTCAGTTGATAAATATATTAAAGAAAACAAACATTTACCTGAAATAGCTTCAGCAGATGAAATGAAAAAGGATGGGATTAATTTATCTGAAATGAATATTAAGCTTTTACAGAAGATTGAAGAGATGACTTTGTATATGATTGAACAAAATAAAAAGATTACTGATTTAGAAAATAGATTAAAAAAAGTTGAAAACAATTAAAATGAAAAAAAATCTAAAAAAAACAATTTTACTTTCTACAATGTTTCTCATGTTTAATAATCTAAGTTTAGTTTCACAAAACTTAAATCCCACATATGCTATATCAGCGTCAGGTTCTGCTAATACTTTTACTGGTGGTTATACTTTTGCGTATGTAGCGTCGGGTACTCCCTGGAATGGACCTCTTATCAGTTATGGTGGGTTTTCTAACCAATATGATTGTCAAATAAGTTCGGATTATGGACCACATGGAGGTAATCATATATCATATCGAACTAAAAATGGTGATACTAGTACCTGGAATTCCTGGAATGAATTAGCTACCCGTGGAGCTAATGATTTTATAGGTAATCAAAATATAAATGGAAAATTAGGTGTAAGAAATAACATTACTCTATGGGGCAATAACCCAAGTATTCCTGAAGAACATGGGCAGATTGTTTTCGAAAATACAAATCATGGTGTTAGAAGAGTCGGAAATGTTGTTGATGTTTTTACATCTGGTGGTCCAGAAAGTGGAATCACATTCACTCCCAGAGCTTATAACGGTTCTACGGGATCTTATTCTATTATGAACGTAGCTATGAAAATTGCATATAATGGAAATATTGGTATCGGAACATCAAACCCAACTTCAAAACTCACCGTTGCCGGAAACATTAATTCCCGTGAAGTAAAAGTAATCGTTGACGCCGGAGCAGATTTTGTCTTCGCAAATGATTACAATTTACCAGCTCTTGATGCTGTTGAAAAATTCATCAAAGAAAACAAACATTTACCTGAAATCGCTTCTGCAGAAGAAATGAAGAAGGACGGAATAAATTTATCTGAAATGAATATTAAGCTTTTACAAAAAATTGAGGAATTAACCCTTTACACAATCGAGCAACAAGAAAACACGGAAAAATTAACTAAAGTTATTGAAGCACTAGCTAAAAGATTAGAAGTTGTTGAAAGAAAATAACCCAAGTATTAAAAATATAAATATGAGAAAAATAATTACCCTTCTACTTTTTGGAATAACCATTTTTTCAAACGCCCAACAAAAAATAACTTTCAATTATGACGCTGCTGGCAATCAAATCCTTAGAGAATTATGTCTTACGGGATGTAATCCATTAGCAAAACCAGCGAAAGATGAAGCAAAAGAAATTGAAGCTTTAGTCGATGAAGACTTACTTAAATTCTCCCAGGAAGATGTAATCTCTTACTATCCAAATCCGGTTAAAGAGGAACTCTATATAAAATGGGAGATGAAGGATGGTAATTATGTCAATTCTATTCAGATTTTTAATATAACCGGACAGTTGTTAAGAAGTTATCAGCCTACTGCTCGTAATGATAACCAGAATATCAGATTTCAAGATTATCCAACTGGAATTTATGCCGTTATGCTTTACTACAGTAATGGCGACCAAAAATCTATTAAAATTATCAAACAATAATATATGAAGCATTTTTACTTAACATTCCTATTTATCGGTTTATCATTTTTTGCTTCTGCTCAGGACTCAGGGGGTACACCTGTTGAAGGAGTAACTCTTATAAAAAGAGACAATAGAGCAGTAGAAACTACAGCTAATAGTACCGAAAAAAATAGTAATAATTTATCAGCTGTAAGTGCAATACCTGGACCAACAGGGACTTCCACTGAAGTAGGTATCACCGAAGGGCAGTTGTCAGTTTCACTTAACGGTGTAGCGGGGTATTCTATTCCAATTGCAGTACCGGCAGGAATTAATGGCGTAGTTCCCCAGGTAAGTTTAGTTTATAGTAGTCAGGCAGGAAATGGAATTGCAGGTTATGGTTGGAACATTTCGGGGGTGTCAGCTATAAGTAGAATTCCCAGGACAAAATTTCATGATGGAAATAGGGGAGGAATTAATCTGGACACCAAAGATCGTTTTGCTCTTGATGGACAACGGCTGATTTTAAAAACTGGTGCACTTTATGGTGCTGCGGGATCGACTTACGAAACAGAGAACTTCTCCAATGTAAAGATTACCGCTGTGGGAGTATCGCCACTAGGTGCTAATTATGGACCAGCCTCTTTCTTGGTAGCGTATCCAGATGGTTCTATTGCAGAGTATGGTGCTACTTTAGATTCACAATCCATTACAGCGTGGACTATAAATTATTGGCAAAATCCACAAGGAGTGCGAATTTCATACAATTATACTAAAGTAGAAAACAATATTGTTGTAACTACTATAAAATATGGAAGTATAACAACTACAGGACCAATAAACGAAATTCAATTTGTTTACGCTACACGCGCACGACCAGAACAATCTTATATAGGAGGAGTAAGTATTCTGAATAACAAAATTTTAGAAAAAATTCAAGTAAAAGGCAATGGAATAGGTTTTAGAAATTACAATTTATCATATATTTCCAGTCCTATAGGATACCAACGTTTGGAGAAAGTATATGAATTAAGTGGAGACGGTACTAAAAGTTTTAACCCAACAGTATTCACTTATGAAACCTCCAGCGAATCAGTGTCATATGCAAATATTACTACAAAATTAAGCATAGGAAATGTATCCAGTCAAACTGCAGCTACTGTTTCTGGAGATTTTGGAGGGGATGAAAACATGGATTTCTTAATCTACCCTGTAACAGGATCAGATGCCAAGTCAAAGTATTGGCTGTATTCGGACATAAATTCTGGTCAATATGATAATATTGGTTTTGAGCATAAGGTGGGAGCCTTCGAGTCTATCTTTCCTGTTAGTTGGCTAACATGGAACAATAAGCTCTGGTCAAAACAAGGCTGGACTGTAGTAAAAAAGACAGATACAAATTACACTTTTAGCGTTTTTTCTGCAGGAACAGTTCAACCTGTTTATTTTCAGTACGAAAAAATAGTTAATTTCCCTACTGTATCAGTACAGGACATTGTTTACTGCAGTACACAAAATAGTGAAAAGATTTTTCCCAAAAAAATACTTTCCGGAGATTTCAATGGTGATGGCCTTACAGATGTAATAGCCATTGACCTGCAATTGACAGAAGCATATTTTAACGATGGGTCAAATTGTGATAATATAGGCTATGAAACAATATATTCAAAAAAAGTTTATTTTGTTGATTTAAAAAGGGATAATACAACTAATTTTTTAACATATTCAGGCGAATTAGCATCAATTATTACTTCGATTTCTAAAGTAGAAGTAGGTGATGTAAATGGCGATGGGAAATCAGACTTTATGATTTTTGAAAAAGGAAAAGTAACTACCTATACACTCAATGATAGCAATCAATTGACTCTATTATTTGAATATACAGACACTAAAATTACTTCAACTCCAGTTTTTCCTCTGTTAGGAGATTATAATGGCGATGGGAAAACAGATTTTATGATTCCTGGTGATGGAAGCAATAGGACTAATTCATGGATCATTTACACATCAACAGGAACTAGTATTGTGAAAAACCCTTTTTTAGGAATTTATTATGAACCCAATTATGGGGATTATACTTTCAATTATGTAGTTACTGATTATGATAAAGATGGAAAGTCTGATTTAATTATAACTTCAAGTGTTAAAAATACCAGTACTTTAATGGGACGAATAGATATTAGCTGTTATAACAACAAATCGGGCATTTTTTCTTATCCTGTCTCTGCTTCTGCTTCAAGTGAATATAGCCTGGATATTACTCCTAATACACTACCTATTTACTTACCCACAGGAAGAGGAGTGTCAAGTAATGGTAAACCATATAATCCAACTTTGGAAATCGCATTTTTGAGTAATAATAAAATATTTTATTTTAATTCTAAAAAAGATTACACCACAGATCAATTACTGAGAACTATTACCACAGGAAATGGCGTTAGGGAATCCATTACCTACCAGCCATTGTCTACTGCTTCTATAAATGAGCAACGTATGCCAATATACACTAGCGGATATATGGAGAATTATCCCAAAATAGATATAGAACTTGCACCAACTGTGCAGCTAGTTACTAAATTAGAGAAACAAAGCGCTTCTGTTTATAAAAAACAATTGTTTGCCTATGCTGGAGCAACTTCCAATTTAGAAGGATTAGGATTTATGGGATATCGAGCATCGATGCGAACCAATTGGTTTAAAGATGATAATCAAGCAATTAGCACAGTGTCTAAGTTTGATCCAAATTTGCGCGGCGCTATTGTCGAGAATTATACTTATCTGGGGATAGTTGGTCCTTCAATTGCACTAAACAATGCTACTCCAATCGTACCTAGATCAAGCCAAATTACGGTAAACAATACCAGAACAGCAACGGAAACTCTTTTAGCAACAAACAGTATTACGTTCAGTCCAGGTGCAATTATTACCCCCGGGCCCGGAAATGCCTTTATTGCCAAAATAACATCTGATTATGATGCTAATGGCTATACAGAGACAAATACTAGTCCTTCTTATAATTTGATAAGTAAATCCCTTTCGTTTTATGAAAGCAGCCTTTCTGCATCCAAAGTTTTTAGACTCCAAAATGTACGATCAAACAATTACGATATTCTAAATGATAGCAGTGATGAAATCAATACCGTATATGATAACTTTAACAATCCTGTAGAGTCTATAACTAAAATTAGATCAGGCGGAGTTAACCAACAAGTTACAACTAGTGTAATAGCTTATGAACCTGCTACGACCTCTCCTTATATGGTAGGAAGGCCTACAAGCAAAACACAAAATGTAACAGCTTTTGGCGATAGTATGAATTCTAAGGAAACCTATCAATACGGCTCGGGATCCGAAAGTAATTTGCTAAAAGTAATCCAAAAATGGGGTCACAATACAAATGCTATTACAGAAACCAATGGATATGACACTTTTGGGAATATCATAGTAAAAACAATATCGGCGCCTGGCTTGACAGATAGAAAAACTAGTTTTGTGTACTATCCAACCGGTATTTTATTAAAAGAAAGTACTGATATTGAGGGATTCAAAACAGCATTTGACTATTATCCTAACGGTACACTCAAATCAGAAAGCAAACAAACCGAACTTGGTGTCTGGAACAATACTTTGTTAACCGGTTACGAGTATGATTCCTGGTTCAGGAAAACTGTAATTACAGATTATTTGGGTAAAACCCATACCTATGGCTATGTAAAGGAGAGTGAAAAAGCTAAAATCACGCTCACTGGAAACACGGACGATTCTTATAGTGAGGAGCTATATGATGAATTGGGCAGAAAAATTCGTACTAGTATAAAAGGCTTACAAGGCATTATGTCCTACAAAGATTTTAAATACGATATTTACGACCGCAATTTTAGTTTTAGCGAACCCAATACAGGGAGTCCATTATGGAATACCACTTTGTATGATGTGTACGGTCGTCCCCAAACTGTTACAGATTATAAAGGTAAAACATTGGATATAAAATACGATAAACGAACCACTACAATAACCGATGGCAGCACTGGTCAGATTAAAACATCTACTAAAAATCCTATGGGTAATGTGGTTAGCCTGCTGGAAAGCCCAATAGGAGGTACTATAAATTACAGTTATTTTGCCAACGGAACCCCTAAGGAAACTAATTATAATGGTAATAAAATAATTGTAGCACAAGACGGTTGGGGACGTAAAATCAGTTTGACAGACTCTTCGGCAGGTACATACAAATATGAATATAATGAACTTGGTGAAAGCACAAAAGAAACCACTCCAAATGGTACTACTACCTATAAACTGAACGATTGGGGCAAAATTGAAACCAAAACCGTATCAGGCAACAATACTAGCAGTACTACCCAGTACACTTATACTCCAGACAGTAAATTGCTTATAAGAGCGTTATACACAGATGATGGCGATGCAGGCAAAACAATTACTACCGATTACACCTACGACTCTAAAAAACGACTAGAAACCATTACAGAAACCACAGGTTATGGAGCTGTTTTTGCAAAAAAACTAGAATATGATGCCTGGGGCAGGGTAGAAAAAGAAACCAAAACAGCATCTTTAAACGGAAAAACCAGCACCTCTGGTACACAAAATGAGTACAAAAATGGCCTTGCATATAAAATATACGAAATAAAAAATGGACAGAAGACCAAAACTCTTTGGGAAACAACTGAGGTAAATGCTCAAGGGCAGCTGACCAAAGCGATACTAGGTAACGGAATTGCTATCAGTAATATATATGACAGTTACGGCTATATAACCAATATAAAGCATACTCTGGGTGCCACTACTACCATGGAATTAGGTACCAATTTTGATACTCAGCGAGGTAATCTTAAGTGGCGCAAAAACAGCCTTTTTGGAAATGTAACCGAAAATTTTGATTATGATAGCCAAGACCGTCTTATACAATACCCTAATGCACAAGGTGTGCAGGAAAATCAGGTGTATGAAGACGATGGTCGTATTAAATCTAACTCATTAGGAACCTACAATTATGGCAATTCAAATAAAAAACAACAAAATACCTCGATAACATTAACTGCTGCGGCTTTATCTGATTATCAAAGCAAACCTTTACAGGCAGTTAGCTATAACACTTTTAAGAGTCCCGTAGAAATAATGGAAGATGGTATAGACAAAATAAGCTTTGTGTATAATGACAATAATGATCGTAGCGTTATGTTTTATGGAGGATTAGGGCTTAAAGAAACACGAACCTACCGTAAACATTATAGCGCCGATGGCTCTATGGAGATCAAAGAAAATACCCAGACAGGAGAAGTTGAGTTTGTGACTTATATAGGTGGTGATGGGTACTCCGCTGCGATTGTTTCTAAAAAAAAATATAGTAGCGTTGGAACTACGCAAGAACAAACGTTATATTTGCACAGAGATTATCAAGGTAGTATCGTGGCAATAACCAATGACACGGGAGCTATATTAGAAAAAAGAATGTTTGACGCGTGGGGAGCAATTGTAAAAGTAGAGGATGGCGCTGGTAATATATTAAATGGCCTTATTATTCTTGATAGAGGTTATACAGGGCATGAACATTTGCAAAGCGCAGGTCTTATACATATGAACGGACGTTTGTATGATCCGAAACTACACCGTTTTCTGCAACCAGATAATTATGTGCAAGATCCAAGTAATACTCAGAACTATAATCGTTATGGTTATGTGTTAAACAATCCTCTAAAATACACAGATCCAAGTGGGGAGTTCAAAATTAATTGGAATGATATAATAGCCGGAGTTGCAATAGTTGTTGGAACAGTTTTGGCTGCAACTGGAGTTGGAACCGTAGTTGGGGCTGCATTGATTGGTGCGGGTGTTGCCCATTTTGGTGCTACATATGCTGAGTATAGCAAAACTGGAGATTGGAATGCTGCTTCAAATAATGCAGGGATTAGTTTTGGTGCAACCGTCACTACCGATTTTGGTTATGATGATTCGAAAAATCATATTCCTGGTGTTATTCAAAATGATCCTATTGTGGGCTCTATTAGTGAAGGTAATGGTGTTGGAAGCAATTCAATACAAGGGCCAAGTGATCGTGCAAAGGAAATTATGTTGAGATACAGAACAAAATATGAATTCTACGGGGCAAACTTAAAACTGGATGCTTTTAAATATGGTAGTGATACTTATAATTCCACATTATTCGGTACGATACATACTTCTTTTGAGTTTTACAATGACTATAAGAAAAATGGTTTAGATTCAAAAGGCGGACTGCTTTTAATTCACGAATATGGTCATTACCTTCATGCTCAAGCCGCACCATTAAACTTTTATAGTTATGCTATGTGGTCAAGTATTGTTACAGCAAGTTCTGCCTCAGCGTCATCTAATTGGACAGAAATTAGGGCAAATACTATGGCATATTATTATTTTGGGCAACCTAAATATAAATATTGGGATCCTAAAAAATACCCGATAGATTCAAATTATTTAAGTAATCAAGAAATTTATAACTTAACACACCATCTTAAACCTTTTAACCCTTAGTATGAAAAATTTAATGTTATATAGTACGATTTTGCTTTCATTATTTACATCTTGTATGGATATAACTGATAGTAGAGGTATTATTACCCATAACAAATCTAATAATAGTATATACTGCTTTTATCTCCAATATGATTTAACTAAGGATAGCGTTCCTCAATATTCTTTTCCTCCTCATGAGACAAAAGCCAATGAGGATGACATTAATTTGATCGTGAAACCTCATTGGGAAGAGTATATAAAGACTTGCGACAATCAAAAACTAAGATATTATATTATTGAAAAAGATACAGTAGATAAATATGGTTGGGAAACAATATTTAGCAACAATATTTACAATAAAAAGTATCTTTTTACAGTTGAAGAATTAGATCATTTGAATTGGACAATAATTTATGAAGGAAACTAGAGGTTCTGTCGCATCTAAAGCTAAGTTTTATCTTTACCTTTTTTAAATTCTTAAACACATCAATATGAAAGGTCATTGCTATCCGAAGTCGATTATACTGTAGGCTGTATATTTTAAGCTTAGATTTACATTAAGCTATCGGGATGTTGAAGAGATCATGAAGATGCGAGTAGTTTCTGTTGATCAT
>Ga0247817_10001188_pt1 | contig 13925 bp, 14 predicted proteins | sample UWRJL212509R1_FD_178010 | JGI IMG/M metagenome (GOLD analysis project Ga0247817, IMG submission 178010) | Plant litter microbial communities from Arlington Agricultural Research Station in Wisconsin, United States - UWRJ-L212-509R-1 | ecosystem: Environmental > Terrestrial > Plant litter >... | reverse complement strand
GACCGTGCGGGTGATCGGTTCCCCTACGCCGGGCAGCAGCCCCGGGCCCGGTTCGCCGTTGTGCACCGGGCGGCTAAGTCGCCAATAACCCGATTCGGAAACGTACGGGGTCACGGCGTCATCGAGCGACCAGGTGTACGAGGAGTAGTTGAGGTAGGGCAAGCCGTCGTGGCTGAAGCTGACCCGCTGGCCGAATTCATGCTGGAGGGTGTCGTCGCCGTCCTGGTAGTGAACTACCCCGGTGCCCTCCCACACGCCGAGCAGCCACGACAGCGGCTGGATCTCTGGCGGAAGTGTGGCGTCGATTTCGATCATGATCGCTTCGATTCGGTGGGCGAGCTCAGTCGGGAAAGACTGCCCCGCACTTAGCGCTGGCCGCGGAAGAGGTTGTACAGCACGACGACCGACACGAACCCGATCGCCAGCGATGCGAGAACGAGCAGTCCGACGAAGAACAACTCAAGAGCTAGGTACGACATACCTAAACTCTAGGCGATCACGAAGAGCACTGCAGTGGCCGCACCGAGCACAATTGTGGCTCCGGTGATGCTTGTCATCGCCCGGAAGACGAAACCTTCCTTACGTTGGATGCCCAACTGGATAAAAAAGGTGAGAATAACAAGGCCGGCGAGCACGATCGGCAGCCAGGTCAGATACTCATCCTGCGGCGTAACCACACCGATTATGACCGCGCCAATAAGCGCGAGGATCCACACGGGAAGAATGCTTGCCAGCTGCCAGGTCACTTTTCGATTCTTTCACGCTTATAGACTGTCGGTAGGCACTTTGGAGGACATGTGGCGCAGCTGTTGATCCTGACCTCTGCGGTCGACAGCGATGTCTTACCCGCATTGGGGCTTCTCAGCCATAAGACGAGACAGATTCCTGCCGAACCTGCCTCGCTCATCACCGCGCCCAGCTGCGACCTGATCCTCGTTGACGCTCGTCACGATCTCGCCAGCGCGAAGTCTCTCTGCAAGATTCTCAATACCACCGGCGTGACGGTTCCGATCATCCTCATCCTCACCGAGGGCGGCCTGACTGCGGTCAGCGCCGACTGGGGTGTCGACGACGTGATCCTCGAAGGCGCGGGACCCGCAGAGGCGGATGCCAGAGTGCGTCTCGCACTCGGACGTCACGCCCAGCAACAGTCGAGTTCCAAGATCCAGGCTTCCGGTGTCGTCATCGACGAGGCGAGCTACTCGGCGAAGGTCCACGGTCGACCGCTCGACCTGACCTTCAAGGAGTTCGAGCTCCTGCGCTTCCTCGCGACCCACCCGTCGCGCGTTTTCACCCGCGAGCAGCTGCTGAGCGAGGTGTGGGGCTACGACTACTTCGGAGGCACCCGCACCGTCGACGTTCACGTGCGACGCCTGCGCGCCAAGCTCGGCGACCTCGAGTCCCTCATCGGAACCGTGCGCAACGTCGGTTACCGCTTCAACGTCTACGAAGACGACAATGAGCGATTCCCCTCTGCCCTCAGCTCCTGAATCGGCGCTGTCTGAATCTGCGCTTCCCGCCTGGATCGATGAACTCGCCGACCGGGCTCGTTCCGTCGACGGCCAGCCCCCGTTCTCCGATCAGGCCATCGTCGACGCGCGCCGCGGCGAGCGCCGCGTGCTCGCGATCGGCGAGGATGCTGCAGCGCTGCTCGCGACGCCGGCCGACGGCGCGGCAGAGGCCGAGTTCGTCGTCGATCCGGATGCCAGACGCCACGGCCACGGGACGGCACTCGTCCAGACCCTCATCGAGCAGGCGAACGGCGACCTGCTGATCTGGGCGCACGGCGACCACCCGGCTGCCCGCGCGCTCGCAGCCCGCTTCGGTTTCGATCCTGTGCGCACGCTCCTGCAGTTGCGGGCGGAGGTCGACCCTTCGACAGGCTCAGGGAGCGGTGGTCGGGCGGAGGTCGACCCTTCGACAAGCTCAGGGAGCGGTGGTCGGCCAGTCGAAGGTGTCTCACCTTCCGCCCGGGCATCGACGACGCCGACTGGCTTGCCCTCAACGCGCGAGCCTTTGCTGGCCACCCCGAGCAGGGCAGCGTCTCGCAGTCCGACCTCACCGACCTCACCCGTGAGCCCTGGTTCGACGCCGACGATTTCCTGCTGGTCCGGAGTAACGGCACCCTGATCGCCTACTGCTGGCTCAAGGTTGAGGACGACGTCGGAGAGTTCTACGTGGTCGGTGTCGACCCCGACCGCCAGGGCGAGGGCCTCGGACGGAAGCTCGTGGGAGCCGGGCTGGCGCGACTGGCGAGCCGTGGCATCCGCACCGCCGCGCTGTATGTCGAGGCTGACAACGAACCGGCCGTGCGCCTCTACCGCTCGTTCGGCTTCGCCAACCACTCGATCGACATCCAGTACGCGCTGCGCCGATTTACCTCCCGTTAACCCGGAGGCGCGCGCTCGGCTCACCGGGGATGCAAGGATGTGGTGATGGACAGCGAAAACAGCATTGCCGACGGCACGATCGATGTCACCGACTCGCTCGACGAGTACGACGTCGATGAATCGTCGAGCATCGACGACGGCACCCTCGACCCCGATCGCTACCTCGACCGTGAGCTCAGCTGGCTCGCCTTTAACCAGCGCGTTCTCGAACTCGCCGAAGATCCGTCCCTCCCGCTGCTCGAGCGCGCCAACTTCCTCGCCATCTTCGCGAGCAACCTCGACGAGTTCTTCATGGTGCGGGTCGCCGGCCTGAAGCGCCGCATCATTACCGGCCTTGCCGTTCCGACCAACGTCGGTCGCGCACCTGCCGACGTGCTCGAAGACGTGCGCGCAAAGGCCCACGAGCTGCAGGACCGCCACGCTGCGGCATTCCGCAACCTCGTGAAGCCCGCCCTCGACGAAGCCGGGATCCACATCGAAGCGTGGAGCGACCTCGGCCCAATCGACCGCGAACAGGTCTACGAGATCTTCCAAAACCGCATCTTCCCGGTGCTCATGCCGCTCGCCGTCGACCCGGCGCATCCGTTCCCCTACATCTCCGGCCTTTCACTCAACCTCTCGGTCCGCGTGCGCAACCCGAAGACCGAGAAGGTCGAGTTTGCGCGCCTCAAGGTGCCGACCGTGCTCCCCCGCTTTGTCCAGCTTCCGGATGACAGATCCGGCCGCCTGCGCTTCATCCCGATCGAAGACCTCATCTCGAACCACCTCGGAGACCTGTTCCCCGGGATGGAGATCCTCGAGCACCACGAATTCCGCGTCACCCGCAACGAAGACGTCGAGATCGACGAAGACGAGTCGGAGAACCTGATCCAAGCGCTCGAGAAGCAGATTCTCAACCGTCGCTTCGGACCCCCGATCCGTCTCGAGATCACCGACGACATGGACCCGGTGACCCTCGACCTTCTCGTGCGTGAGCTCGACATCACCGAGGAAGAGGTCTACCGCCTCCCGGCGCCGCTCGACTTGGGTGGGCTGTTCCAGCTCATGCGGATCGAGCGTCCGACCCTCAAGTACCGCAAGCACGTTCCGAAGACGAGCGTGAGCCTTCTGCCGAGCGAGGCGAACGCGACACCCGACATCTTCAAGTCGATCTCGCGCGGCGACGTGCTGCTCCACCACCCCTACGAGTCGTTCTCGACGAGCGTGCAGACCTTCCTCGAGCAGGCAGCGGCCGACCCGAACGTTCTCGCCATCAAGCAGACGCTCTACCGCACGAGCGGTGACAGCCCCATCGTCGAGGCACTCATCTCGGCCGCCGAGGCCGGCAAGGCCGTGCTCGCACTGGTCGAGATCAAGGCCCGGTTCGACGAGACGGCGAACATCAGCTGGGCACGCAAGCTCGAGAAGGCCGGAGTGCACGTCGTCTACGGCCTCGTCGGACTCAAGACACACTGCAAGCTCGCGCTCGTGGTGCGCCAGGAGAACGGCGTGCTCAAGCACTACAGCCACATCGGAACGGGCAACTACAACCCGAAGACGAGCCGCATCTACGAAGACCTCGGCCTGCTGACCGCCGACGACCAGGTCGGCAAAGATCTCACCCGCTTGTTCAACGAGCTCTCGGGGTACGCGATCGAGAAGAAGTTCAAGCGACTGCTCGTTGCACCGCTCCACCTGCGCAAGGGACTCCTCAAGCGCATCAACACCGAAACGGATAACGCGAAGGCCGGACTGCCAAGCGGCATCCGGATCAAGCTCAACTCGATCGTCGACGAAGCGATCATCGACGCGCTGTACCGCGCGAGCAATGCCGGAGTGCCGGTCGACCTGGTCATTCGCGGCATTTGTGCGCTGAAGCCCGGCCAGCCGGGGCTCAGCGAGAACATCCGCGTTCGTTCGGTGCTCGGCCGTTACCTCGAGCACAGCCGCATCTTCTCGTTCGTCAACGGCGGCGACCCGCAGGTCTACATCGGCAGCGCCGACATGATGCACCGCAACCTCGACCGTCGCGTCGAGGCTCTTGTGCGCCTCGTCGACCCCGACCACCTTCGCGAGATCGACGAAAACTTCGATCTCGCCCTCGCCGACGACTCGTCGTCGTGGTGGCTCGATGAGTCCGGCGAGTGGACGCGTCACAGTGTCGGCGCGAACGGTGAGACCCTTGGAGATGTGCAAGACATTCTGATGAAGCGCATTTCACAGCGCAGACGGTCCTCCCGGTGACGGGTTCTACCGGTCCCGTGCTCGCGGCGGGTGCGGTCTGCTGGCGGCTTGTCGACGGCAAACCCCGCATTCTGCTCGTCCACCGCGGAGATCGAGCGGATGTCTCGCTGCCGAAGGGCAAGCTCGACCCTGGGGAGACGCTCCCCCAGACCGCCCAGCGCGAGATCCTCGAAGAGACCGGGCTCAAGGTCACCCTCGGCGCCAAGCTCGACGTCGTGGAGTACCGCCTGCCCAATGGTCGCGACAAGGTCGTGCACTACTGGACGGCCGAAGTCGACGAACACGTGCTCGAACTCGCGACGTTCACCCCGAACAACGAGATCGCCTCGCTCGAGTGGGCTCCCCTCGAAAAGGCACGCAAGAAGCTGAGCTTCGCGCACGACGTCGCGCTCATCGACACCTTCGCCGCCCGGTTCGCCGCCGGCAACGCCCGCACGTTCGCGATCATCGCCCTCCGCCACGGCAAGGCGGTGTCGCCCGATGCCTGGGACGGCCCAGACTCTACTCGCCCGCTCATGCAGCGCGGCAACGACCAGGCTGTCAGCGTCACGCCGGCCATCGCGGCCTTCGCGCCACACAAGCTCATCAGCAGCACCGCCGTTCGCTGCCTGTCGACGATCGCACCGCTCGCCGGCTACCTCGGTCTCGCCGTTCGGGCAACCAACGACATCAGCCAGGACGCCTACGAATACGGTGAGGCGGATATCGCGAGCGTTGTCGCGAAGCGCCTGCACAAGAAGCGCACCACGGTGCTCTGCAGCCACGGCCCGGTACTCCCCGACATCCTCGCCGAGATCGCGCGCCAGACCGGAGCGGTGCCGTCCGCCTCGCTCCGTCGGGCATCCGCTCTGTCGACGGGCGACTACGCGGTAGTTCACATCTCGCTAGGAGCTAGCGCAGAGATAGTCGCAATCGAAGCTCACGGCCCCGCTCTGCGCGGATAGTTAACCGCCAGTTAACCTTCCGTTTACCCGGTTTCCCGAGGGTTGTTAACCGGGAAATTTAGTCTCTTCGGAGCGGGTCAGCACCGACCTGCAACGAAACATGATCTCCCCGAAGGGAAAACTGTGAACTTCAAGCGTCTTGGTAGCGTTGCTGCCATTGCCGTCGCAGGAACCATCCTCCTGTCCTCTTGTGCAGCAAACGAGGGAACCGCAACCCCCGGCGACGACGAAAGCGCCTCGAGCCTTTCCGGCACCATCGCCGGCGCCGGCGCATCGTCGCAGGGCGCAGCTCAGGAAGCCTGGCAGCAGGCCTTCCAGACCGCCAACGACCAGGTCACCATCGACTACGACCCCTCCGGCTCTGGTGCCGGCCGCGAAGCATTCATCGCCGGTGGCGTTGCATTCGCAGGAACCGACTCCTACCTCAGCGAAGAGGAGATCGCGGGCGGCTTCGCCGCTTGTGTCCCCGACTCCGGCTACATCGAGGTTCCCGCCTACATCTCCCCGATCGCCGTTGTCTTCAAGGTAGAGGGCGTCACCGAACTCAACCTCGACGCAGTGACCCTCGCCTCGATCTTCAAGGGTGACATCACCAACTGGAACGACGACGCAATCGCCGCTCTCAACCCCGACGCAACCTTCCCGGACGCCAGCATCACCGCTGTGCACCGCTCGGACGACTCGGGTACCACGAAGAACTTCGCAGACTACCTCGGCAAGAACGCCACGGACATCTGGACCGAAGAGGCCTCGGACACCTTCCCCTACGGCGGAGAAGCAGCAGCGAAGACCGCTGGTGTCATTGACGCGGTAACCAACGGCTCCAACACCATCGGCTACGCCGACGCGTCGCAGGCCGGAGACCTTGGCGTTGCCAAGATCAAGGTTGGCGAAGAGTTCGTCGCGTACACCCCGGAGGCAGCTGCCGCCGTCGTCGAGGGCTCGCCCGCAGTCGAGGGCCGCATCGCCACCGACCTCGCGATCGACCTCGACCGAAACACGACCGACCCGACCCACTACCCGCTCGTTCTCGTGAGCTACCTCATCGCGTGCGGCGAGTACGCTGACGCTGAAGAGGGCGAAATCGCCAAGCAGTACCTCACCTACGTGACGAGCGAAGAGGGCCAGGCTGCTGCAGCTGACGCCGCCGGCGCCGCTCCGCTCGCTGGCGACCTTCTCGCCAACGTTGCAACGGCCGTCGCAACCATCAAGTAACACCCTTTAGCTGTCGGGCTGCGGCCGCCGCGCAATTGCACGGTGGGCCGCAGCCCGACAGACTTAGGTCGGCGGGCAACCGCCACCCCATCCCCACGTTTCACCAGCACAGCACCACCAAGCAGACGGGTCCAAGGAAAAGGAATGACGACAGCTAGAACGTCGCCGAAAACCACACGTCGGCTTGGCGATCTGATCTTCTCCGGCAGCACCGTTACCGCGGGAGTCATCATCCTCGCGGCCCTCGCTGCCGTCGCCATCTTCCTCATCGCCCAGAGCGTGCCGGCCCTCACCGCCGACCCGACGACCCTCAAGGGCGAACCGGAGAGCTTCTGGGAGTTCGTAGCCCCTCTCGCGTTCGGAACCGTCTGGGCGGCCTTCCTCGCCTTGCTGATGGCCCTTCCGATCTCGATCGGCATCGCGCTCTTCATCTCGCACTACGCTCCGCGGCGCATCGCCCAGGGCCTCGGCTACATCATCGACCTGCTCGCCGCCGTGCCGTCGGTCGTCTTCGGTCTCTGGGGCATCAAGGTTCTCGCACCGGCGATCACCCCGCTCTACATTTGGCTGACCGAGAACCTCGGCTGGTTCCCGCTCTTCTCCGGCCAGGTGTCGGGTACCGGAAAGACCATCCTCACCGTCGCCATCGTGCTCGCCGTCATGATCATCCCGATCATCACCGCCGTCAGCCGCGAAGTCTTCCTGCAGACCCCCGTCCTCCACGAGGAAGCGGCTCTCGCCCTCGGCGCAACGCGCTGGGAAATGATCCAGATCGCCGTGCTTCCTTTCGGTCGCCCTGGCGTTATCTCGGCCGCGATGCTCGGCCTCGGTCGCGCGCTCGGCGAGACCATGGTCGTCGCAATGGTGCTCTCCCCGGCCATCGTCATCAGCTTTGTGCTCACGAGTTCTGAGAACCCGTCGACGATCGCGGGAAACATCGCCCTCAACTTCCCCGAGTCGCACGGTGTCGCGGTCAACGCGCTCATCGCGACCGGCCTCATCCTCTTCGTCATCACCCTCGTGATCAACTCGATCGCCCGGGCCGTCATCAACAGCCGCAAGGCTTTCTCTGGAGCGAACTGATGTCCGCTACGGCAACAACGACAACGGGTATCACCAACTCGCTGACGACCGGCCGCCTGCCCAAGTGGGCACCCTGGGCTCTTCTCGGCGTCAGCTGGGCCATCTTCATCGCGATCTTCGCGATCGTCGGAGCGGCCAACGGCACCGAGGTGAACGTCCCGGTCGCGATCTTCCTCGGCACGGTCGTCTTCGACATCCTGCTGTTTGTGCTCGCGTACCTCGTCGAGGGCATCCGCCAGGCGAAGAACCGCCTCGCAACCTCGCTCGTGCTCACCGCGTTCCTCATCGCGCTACTTCCACTGGTGTCGCTGCTCTCGACGGTCGTCATCAACGGCCTCGCCCGCTTCGACCTCCAGTTCTTCAGCGAATCGATGCGCAACGTCGTCGGTGAGGGCGGAGGCGGACTCCACGCCATCGTGGGAACACTGCTCATCACTGGAATGGCGACGCTGATCTCGGTGCCGATCGGACTCCTCACCTCGATCTACCTCGTCGAATACGGCCGCGGACACCTCGCCCGCACCATCACATTCTTCGTCGACGTCATGACGGGTATCCCGTCGATCGTCGCCGGCCTCTTCGCCTTCGCGTTCTTCGCGCTGATCCTTCAGGACGAGGGAATCCGCTTCGGCTTCGGTGGATCGATCGCGCTCTCGCTGCTCATGATCCCCGTCGTTGTTCGCTCGAGCGAAGAAATGCTGAAGCTGGTTCCGAACGAGCTGCGCGAGGCATCCTATGCACTCGGTGTACCGAAGTGGCTGACCATCCTGAAAATCGTCATCCCCACCTCGATCGCCGGCATCACGACCGGTGTGACGCTCGCCATCTCGCGCGTCATCGGAGAGACGGCCCCGCTGCTGATCATCGCCGGCTTCACGGCGAGCATGAACTACGACCTGTTCGACAACCGCATGATGTCGCTGCCCGTGTTCCTGTACACGCAGTTCCAGAACCCCGGCGCAATCCCGCAGCCGTACATCGACCGCGCCTGGGCTGCCGCACTGACCCTCATTCTCATCGTCATGCTGCTCAACCTCATCGCGCGCCTCATCGCCAAGATCTTCTCCCCCAAGCTCGGCCGCTAAACGCGGCAAGGACGAAAAAAGGAACCCCGTGTCCAAGCGCATCGAAGTTAACGACCTCAACGTCTACTACGGCAAGTTCAAGGCCGTCGAAGACGTGTCCCTGAAGATCGAGCCACGTACCGTCACCGCCTTCATCGGCCCGAGTGGTTGTGGAAAGTCGACCTTCCTCCGCACGCTCAACCGCATGCACGAGGTCATCCCCGGCGCCTATGTCGAAGGTGAAGTGCTTATCGACGGCAACAACCTCTACGGCCCCGGCGTCGACCCGGTGCTCGTTCGTCGTCAGGTCGGAATGGTCTTCCAGCGCCCGAACCCGTTCCCCACGATGTCGATTCGCGACAACGTGCTCGCCGGCGTCAAGCTCAACAACCGCCGCATGGGTAAGACCGAGGGCGACGACCTCGTCGAGAAGTCGCTGCAGGGCGCCAACCTCTGGAACGAGGTCAAGGACCGCCTCGACAAGCCCGGATCGGGCCTCTCCGGTGGACAGCAGCAGCGCCTCTGCATCGCCCGCGCGATCGCCGTCTCGCCCGAGGTCATCCTGATGGACGAGCCGTGCTCGGCCCTCGACCCGATCTCGACCCTTGCCATCGAGGACCTCATTGAGGAGCTCAAGCAGGAGTACACGATCGTCATCGTTACCCACAACATGCAGCAGGCCTCGCGCGTCTCTGACCGCACCGCCTTCTTCAACATCGCGGGCACCGGTAAGCCCGGCAAGCTCATCGAGTACGACGACACCACAACGATCTTCTCGAAGCCCGGAGTCCAGGCCACCGAAGACTACGTCTCCGGCAAGTTCGGATAACCACCCCCCCCTTCGCTTTTCGCAAAACTCAGGCCCCAGCTGCCGGTCGACCTCGTATAGAGGTTGGCCAGGCTCTGGGGCCTGAGTTTTGTCGCGAGACGGGAAGGAGAGACGGGGTGGGCGGGTGAGCCCGGGGTAACGACGAAACCGCCCCGGCCGTGAGGCGGGGGCGGTTTCGGTGAAGCTGCTACGCGGTGGTGACCGCGACCACCGGGTCGGTGGTCGGCGTCTCGGATCCGCCAGCCGGCTCGACGGTGACACCGATGGTGTCGCCAGCCTGCATTTCGCCGTCGAGCACCCGCCAGGTGCCGTCGTCGTCCTGCTCGGCGGTGAAGGTTCCGGCCGGGCGTGCGCCGTCTTCGTTGATGTACCAGAGCTCGTAGACCTTGTCGGCGGGAAGCGTGGCTACACCGTTGGCAACAACGACCGAGCGTGCGAGTTCGTTCGACCAGGTCAGCGTGACCTTGCCTCCGCCGGTGACGTCAGCCTTTGCGGTCTGCGAGTCGTCGGCGCCGAGGATCGCGGCGAGCTGGTCGGCCTGGCTGGCCGCGAACTGCGCCTGCTGCACGTTGCCGGTCACAACGATGCCGCCGGCGATGAGCGCGACCGCTGCTGCCATGGAGGCGAGCAAGGTGGCCGGACGAGTAAACCAGCGCGAGCTGGCCTTGCGCTCGGCAGCGCCTTCGCTTGCAGAAGGCGTGTGGAAGCTGGCGGCGGTCGGGGCGCCGACAAGTTCTGGCTCCGTCGTGGACGCCGGTGTGGCATCCGCGATGGAGGGAATTGCCGGAGTCGACTCGATGACGGGAGCAGCCGGTGCGGCCGGTGCCCATTGCGGGGTCTGAGCGATCTTGGCCATCAGCGAGGCCTTGAGGTCTGCCGGTGGTTCGATCGGGTCTACGGCGAGACCGAGCACAACTGCGGTGTCACGCAATTCGGTCACCTCGTATCGGGTCTCGGGCGAAGCGGCGATGTGCGCTTCGAAGGCCTCGGCTTCGTCTTTGCCGAGGGCGTTGAGCACGTAGGCTCCGGAAAGGTTCACGGGTAGGTCGTTCTTTTCATTGGTCATGATGCAACCCCCAGCTCGTCGCGCAAACGAATCATTCCGTCTCGCAGTCGAGTTTTCACCGTGCCGATTGGCACACTGAGCATCTCGGAAACTTCGCTGTGGCTGTACCCGCCGTAATACGCGAGGGTGACAGCCTGGCGCTGTAATTCAGTAAGTCTGAGCATTGCCTTCTCCACCCTTTCGTGTTCGATGCGTACCTGCACGGATTCTGCAACGTTGTCGTAGTCGGGAGTGAAATCCCGGATACCGATCTTCGTGTCGCGGTCACGCGAAGACTGTGAGGCCCTCACACGATCGACGGCACGGCGATGGGCCATGGTCATGATCCAACTCGATGCACCACCCTTTTTCCGGTCGTACCGCGTAGCTGACTGCCAGATCTCGAGGAATACCTCTTGGGTCACTTCCTCCGACTGTGCGCGGTCACGCAGCAGGCGGGTGATGAGACCGAGCACACGGGGTGCTACCTGGTCGTACAGTCGACCGAACGCCGCCTGGTCGCCCTTGGCGACGAGTCCAAGAAGTTCATCCTGGGTTGCCGGCGCATCGGGTTCATAATCTCGGCGGCTATCAGTCTCGCGGTTCACGAGCTTAAGCATGTCAGTGATTCGGAAGAACGGGCGAAACGGATTGGTGCTCACAGAAAAGAGCGTTCGGCCTGTGGTAGCCAGCCGACTTTGCGGGGCGTTCACGGGAACTTCGCGTTTCACTACCTGAGAAGAGGTAGCGCCGGGCCGCAGAACGCCTCTCGGCGCAAGGCCGCTCGAAGCGGCTATTAGTGGAGCCCGGGGTTACCGCGGCCCGGCGGTTTCTATTTTACAGAGCTTTTTCGATGATGCGATCCGGATGCCACGAGCCGCCGTCCACGCACGCTCAGTCCAGCGCGCCCTGGCGGTACAGACGTGCGCACGCCGCGAACTCGTCGGCGGTGATGGTGAGGCGCAGTGCGCGTGAGGTGAGGTCGGTTGCACGCTCCGGGGCCGTTGACTCCGCGTCATCCGCAACGCTCGTGCAGCCAGCGGAGGTGACGCGGCAGAACGCTGCGGCGCGATCGAGGGCGATCGCGAAGTCGCCGGTGAAGAGTCCCCTGAGAATCTGGTCCGCAAGTTCGGTAATTTCACCCGGGCCGGTCGGGAGCGGCGCGCCAGCGACAATCGTGTCAATCGTCGGCAGCACTTCCGTGCCCCGCTGGAACAGGAAGCTCAGGCCATCGGGGTCTTGCCGGATGAGCACGCGAATGAGGTAAATGCGCCACAGCGCGCCCGGAAGGCTGTTCGGGCTCGAGCGCGCCCACAGCTCGGCAATAGCGTCGATGCCGTGTTCATCGGTGTAGGCGACCAGTCTTTTGATGACGGACGGGTCGTCGCTTTCGCGGGCGCGGTTCACCAGCGCGTGCGCCGTGTCTCGCGCGGCGCGCAGAATCTGAGCCGGATCTTCGCCACCTTCGTAGGTGTCGAACTTGTCTCCGGAGTACTGGGTGGGCTTATGGAACTCATCGGTCACCAGACCACGGTACATTTATTACTGAGGGCCTCTAGCTCAGTTGGTAGAGCATCGGACTTTTAATCCGCGGGTCGTCGGTTCGAGTCCGACGGGGCCCACCCTTTTACCGTTCGTCATCGGGTCAGCACGAGACGGTCGTCTTCGGTCTCGACCTCGCGCTGCGGTGTGTCGACAACAGGAGCTCCGGTCGATCGCCTGGCGATCCCGTTGCCGGGTCCGATCCAGTTCCAACGGCCAAGCAGCGTCATCAGCGCCGGCAGCAGCAGTCCCCGAACGATCGTGACATCGAGCAGGATCGCGATGGCCATTCCGATACCGACCTCTTTCATCGCGAGCAGGCTGCTCGAGGCGAAGCCGATAAACACCACCGCGATCGCGAGTGCCGCCGTCGTCACGACCGGTCCCGTTGCCGTTATTCCCCGCAGCACCGCGCGGTCGTTGGCGACTCGCGGGCTGATCGCCCGATCGCGGCCGTTCCATTCCTCGTGGATCCGGGCGAGCAGGAACACCTCGTAATCCATCGACAACCCGAATGCGAGCAGTCCGATCAGCAGCGGAGTCGTGACATCCACGGCTCCCCACGGCTCGAAGCCGAGCAGCGTCGACCCCCACCCCCACTGGAAGATCGCGACCACAGCACCGAGGGTTGCGGCAACCGTCAGGGTATTCAGGATCACCGCCTTCACCGGGATCACGACCGATCTGGTGAGCACGAGTAGCAGAGCGAACGTAGCGAGAAGCACCAGGCCACCGGCGAGTGGCAGTCGCGAGAGCAACTGCGCCTCGGTATCGACGACCTCGGCCGCAGGGCCGGTCACCCGCAGGTCGAACTCTGTCGGCATGCTCCGGATGTCCCGCACTAGTGCCTGCGCGTCCGCACCGGTGACGTCGCCCGACGTCGCGAAGTCGACCACGGTGACCTCTGCGGGAAGGTCGAGCACGAAGTCCGCGTCAGTCACCAGTTCGTTCGCGTTGATGGCGTCGAGCAGGCTGACGACTCCGGGGTGGGTGACCGGCGCCTCGATGACGACTGTTGCAGCGGTCTCGCTCAGGTCGGCGAAACCCTCGGTGACGAACTCCTGAGTCTGGCGTTGCTCCGAGTCGACCGGCAGCGAGCGGATGTCGGAACTGCCGAGAGTGAGCGTCGCGAGCGGCGACGCGAGGACGACGAGGAGTGTGCCTGCGCAGGCCGCGACCACAACGGGTCTGCGCTGGGCGAGGGAAGCCAGGCGGGCGAGCACACCGCGCGTCGACTGGACCGGGGTCGAACGAAGCGGCCACCGCCTCTTGCCCAGCGGCGGAATGTGGCGGGCGAACACCGCGATAAGCGCCGGAATGAGTGTCAGCCCTGCGAGGGTCGCGAGCAGTACAGCGGCGGCACCGCCGACCGCCATGCCTGTCAGTAGCGAGTTGCCGAGAAGCATCAGGCCGAGAAGCACGATGAAGACCGCGAGCCCGGAGACGAGTACCGCGCGGCCGGACGCTCGCACGGTACGTGCCATAACATCCGCAACGGATGCCGCGGGATCCCGGTGCCGCTCCTCCCGGTACCTCGCGATCACCAGCAGGCTGTAGTCGACCGCGAGGCCGAGGCTGAGAATCGTGACG
>Ga0247817_10001187_pt1 | contig 13927 bp, 8 predicted proteins | sample UWRJL212509R1_FD_178010 | JGI IMG/M metagenome (GOLD analysis project Ga0247817, IMG submission 178010) | Plant litter microbial communities from Arlington Agricultural Research Station in Wisconsin, United States - UWRJ-L212-509R-1 | ecosystem: Environmental > Terrestrial > Plant litter >... | reverse complement strand
TTACTTTAGAGATAAAAAACTGATTTATAACTGGATGAATTGCAATGAAAAATTTACGATGCCGGTAAAAGTAACTTTAAATGGAGTCGAAACCTGGTTGAAACCTACTAGAAATTGGCAAATGCTTGATGCTGGTAGTGATAAACCTTCACTTGTGGTAGATAATAATTTTTATGTAATACCATTTAATATTACAGATTAATAATTAAAATAATTGGAAATGTAGCCCAATACGCTCAAAGCAAATGCGATGAAGTGTATTGGGCTTCTTTTATTGCATTGTTATCATAAAATTTCAGAAAAAATAATCTGATTGTTTACTTTTGCTTCAGATTAAGCTGAATTAGTCGCTATTATTTCCAAATTCTTAAAATTATGAAAAATTACTTTGGAGGCATTTTTGTTGCCTTTTTGGTTAGTTTTACTGCCAATGCGCAAGGACTTCTTAAAAAGTCTGAAACGGTTTTTACACATCAGGACACATTACGTGGAAGCATTACGAAAGAAAGAGCCTGGTGGGATTTAAAATACTATCACTTAGATGTAAAAGTAAATCCGGCTGAAAAAACCATTACGGGATCAAATACAGTTCGCTATACTGTTTTAACAGCATACAACAAGATGCAGATTGATTTGCAGGAACCAATGCAGATTTACAAAGTAACACAGGATGGAAAAGAATTGAAATTCGAAAGAGATGGAAATGCTTTTTTTATTGAATTAACTGCAGATCAAAAAGTGGGCGAAACAAAAGAAGTGGTGATTTCTTTTGGAGGAAAGCCAAAAGAAGCTGTTAGACCACCTTGGGATGGTGGAATTACGTGGAAGAAAGATAAAAACGGAAAAGATTTTATAGCTTCCTCTTGTCAGGGTCTGGGTGCCAGCGTTTGGTGGCCAAATAAAGATCACATGTATGATGAAGTAGAAAATATGCTGATTAGTGTAAATGTTCCTGGACATTTAACAGATGTTTCTAATGGAAGATTACAAAGTGTAAAGAAACAAAAAGATGGTACCAAAACATTTAACTGGTACGTTTCCAATCCGATTAATAATTACGGCGTAAACATTAACGTTGGTGATTATGTTAATTTCTCAGAAAAGTATAAGGGAGAAAAAGGTGATTTAGATTGTAATTATTATGTTTTAAGAGATAATTTGGCTTTGGCTAAAGAACAATTTAAGGATGTCCCAAGAATGCTGAAAGCACTTGAAAACTGGTTCGGACCTTATCCATTTTATGAAGACAGCTATAAATTGGTTGAAGCTCCTTATTTAGGAATGGAACACCAAAGTAGCGTAACATATGGTAATGGTTATAAAAACGGTTATTTAGGACGTGATTTAAGCGGAACAGGCTGGGGTTTAAAATTTGATTTTATCATTATTCACGAATCAGGCCATGAGTGGTTTGCAAATAACATTACAAACGTTGATATCGCTGATATGTGGATTCACGAAAGTTTTACCAACTATTCAGAAAGCCTTTTTCTGGAATATCATTATGGCAAAGAAGCAGGAGCAGAATACGTGAGAGGATGCAGAAAAGGCATTCAGAATGACAAACCAATTATTGGTACTTACAACGTAAACAGCGAAGGATCAGGAGATATGTATCCAAAAGGAGCAAATATGCTGCATACTATCCGTCAGATTTTGAATGATGATGCAAAATGGAAATCGATTTTAAGAGGTTTAAACAGTACATTTTACCACCAAACGGTTACGACAAAGCAAATAGAGGATTATATGAGTGCTCAGGTTGGAATTGATCTTTCTAAAGTTTTTGATCAATATTTGAGGACAAGTAAAATTCCAACTTTAGAATATTATTTCAAGGATGGATATGTAGGTTACAGATGGACAAATGCAGTACCTAAATTTGATATGCCGGTTAAAGTAAAATTAAACGGAGCTGATGTTGTGTTAAAACCAACAGGAACATGGAAAGTTGATAAAATAACTTCAGAAAAACCGACTTTAGAGGTTGATAAAGATTTTTATGTAGCGTCTTTTAATATTACAGAATAAGGATAAGAACAAATCATAAAAAAGGCTTCCAGAATATTGGAAGCCTTTTTGTTTTTAGCGATTGTTGTGTTTTGCTTTTTCTTTTATAATATCTGAGATTTTTTTATTCTCAATTTTACTTTCAAGCCAGGAAATAATATCCAGATATAAAAATGCTCTTTTCTCGTATGGAATTTTCTCCAATTCAATAAAACGCAAACGCATTTTTATAAACTCCTTTTTGATGTCTGCAGGATATAGGTTGTTTAAGTTTCTTAAAAATTTAATGATTTCCTTTTGAACTTCATGTAAATCATTCATTTTAATAAGGAACTTATACGTGTTTTTAAGGTGATTTTCTAAGTAATAATCTTTTCCTAACTCATAATGAGCTATTAAAGACAAAAGTCTTGCAAAACACATTAAATCCTCTCTCATGGTCAGATTCTTGTTGTGAATGATTTTATCAAGATACTGAATACATTCTGTATATTTTTCATTTCCAAAATAGATAGAAGCAATCTTGTAATAAAACAACATTTCGTGATGTTCGTCAAGATGCTCACTATGAAGTCGCATTTTATCCAGAATTTCGGGAATTAAATGTTCGCTTTCCGCAAAAGTACCTTCTAGTACGTGTAAGTTTAATTTGTTGTTGTAAACATACAGAAATGAAAGTGATGCAATATTGTCATTTACCGGAAATTTTTCATCATCAATTGTATTCTCTAAAAGTGTAAGGTATTTTTTGAAGTTAGATTTATATTTTAACATATAAAGCGATTCTAAAAAATAATGGTTACCCTTCAGGAAAAATACAGGATTCTGGTAAATCATATTGGGATTGTTGTAAAACAAAGTAACCCATTTATAGGCATATTTATAACTCGCTAAAAAATCCTGCACAAGAAAGCTGCGCCATAAATTAGCATTATAAAACCAATACTTCTCGCGGAAACCAAATTTACTTTCGTCTAATTTCGCTATGTGTTTATTGAAATAATCATCAATATACTTGTATTCATCATCATTTTTTACATAACCTGTTTTTAGCATAATGCCGTAAAGCTGTAGCGATAAATTTGATAATTTACTTGATATGGTATTACGATAATTCAATTCTTTAGCCTGAATAACCAATTCATCGGCACGTCCCTGAATACTTCGTGTAATATATTGCGATTCTATTAGTTTTTCGAATTCTACAATTTCATACGCCATATATTTTTCATCATTCTCCAGCGCAATCATTTTGGTCTTATCCAGAATTTTTAGACTCTGCTTATAAAGACCTTTATTATATAGAATTCCGGCAAAATCAATCTGTTCACGCAGTTGGTACCGTATGTTCTGACTTGGAATGTTTAATCTGATGCTTACCAGAATTTGTTTGTATAAGTATGATTTTAAGTTAGATAGTTGTATTTTTTTTATTATGCCGTTCTTAAGGATAAGTTTTTCATCATAGGTTTCAGATTTATCTAAAATATTGAATAGCTCGATGAATTTAGTATTTGAACTCGTCTCTAAACGGCTTGCAAAAATCTTAAACTGTCTTTTTTCAGATTTAGAAAGTGATTTAATTAATACAAATAAGAAATCTTTTTGATGGTTAGCCATTGTAAAATATAATAATGTAACTTATTGGTTTTTAATTGTTTAATAAGCTATAAATTGTTTTATGAACAGTATAATTTCATTAAAATGAATTTCCTGATGAAGAAGTACAATATATATTTGTTATCAAGATGTGAAATTACATTAAATAAATGAATATGAATAGAGAGAAAGTTCAAATTTTTGACACCACTTTGCGCGATGGTGAACAAGTTCCAGGTTGTAAGTTAGATACTAAGCAAAAATTAGTTATCGCAGAAAGGCTTGATAAAATGGGAGTTGATATCATCGAAGCAGGTTTTCCTGTGTCAAGTCCGGGCGATTTTTTATCGGTCTCTGAGATTTGTAAAATAGTTGAAAATGCAACGGTCTGCGGACTAACAAGAGCAGTTAAAAACGACATAGACGTAGCAGCAGCAGCCCTAAAACATGCTAAAAGACCTAGAATCCACACGGGAATCGGAACTTCTGAATCTCATATACTCCATAAATTAAACACCACAAGAGAAGATATTATTGCAAGAGCAAAATATGCTGTATCACACGCAAAATCTTATGTAGAAGATGTAGAGTTTTATGCAGAAGACGCCGGTAGAACAGAAAATGCTTTTCTTGCAAAAGTTTGTGAAGAAGTTATAAAATCAGGAGCAACAGTATTGAATATCCCTGATACTACAGGTTATTGCTTACCGGAAGAATACGGAGCAAAAATAAAATACTTAAAAGAAAATGTAAAAGGTATTGAAAATGTAATTCTTTCATGCCACTGTCATAATGATTTAGGAATGGCAACTGCCAATTCTATTGCAGGTGCTATAAACGGTGCAAGACAAATAGAATGTACTATTAATGGTATTGGTGAAAGAGCAGGTAATACGGCACTTGAAGAAGTTGTAATGATCTTCAAACAACATCCTTACCTAAATTTAGATACCAACATAAATACAAGAGAATTAAATGAAATGAGCCGTTTAGTTTCTGAAAGCATGGGAATGATTGTTCAGCCCAATAAGGCTATTGTTGGAGCAAATGCATTTGCGCACAGTTCAGGAATTCACCAGGATGGTGTAATCAAGAACAGAGCAACTTACGAAATCATGGATCCATTGGATGTGGGAGTAAATGAATCTTCAATTATTTTGACAGCAAGGAGCGGAAGAGCAGCTTTAGCATATCGTGCTAAAAAAGTAGGTTACGAGCTGACAAAAGTACAATTAGACATAGTATATCTTGAATTTTTAAAATTCGCAGATATTAAAAAAGAAGTCGTAGATGCTGATATTCATCAGATTATTGAAGCTTCTAAAATTGAAGGTGAATTGCTAAGAAGTTAATAAGAAACAAAAAATAAATAAATATTTAAATACATAAAGAACGAGACGTTATGAATTTGAAAATAGCAGTTTTACCAGGAGACGGAATTGGACCAGAAGTAATTTTACAAGCCAAAAAAGCTTTATATGCTATTGGTGAGGTTTACAATCATGAATTTGTTTTTGAGGAGGCACTCATGGGAGCAATCGCAATTGATAAAACAGGAAATCCTTTGCCAGAGCAAACACTAAACCTGTGTTTAAATACAGATGCTGTTTTGTTTGGAGCTATTGGGGATCCTAAATATGATAACAATCCAAGTGCAAAGGTTCGTCCTGAGCAAGGATTATTGAAACTGCGTAAAGAACTGGGATTATTTGCAAATATCCGACCAATTAAGCCTTATAAAGCATTAATTGACGCTTCTCCTTTAAAAAGAGAAATTATTGATGGAGCTGATTTTACTATTTTCAGAGAATTAACAGGTGGCGCTTACTTCGGGAAAAAGACATTAAACGAAGAAGGAACACATGCATCAGACTTATGTGAATATTCAGAAGAAGAAATTACACGCATTGCGCATTTAGCTTTTAAATCGGCTCAAAACCGACGCAAAAAGTTAACAATGGTAGACAAAGCAAATGTTTTGGAAACTTCAAGATTATGGCGAAAAGTGGTTCAAAAGGTGAGTGTGAATTATCCGGATGTTGCTTTAGACTTTTTATTTGTAGATAATGCGGCCATGCAGCTGATTTTGAATCCTAAGCAATTTGATGTGATCCTTACAGAGAATTTATTTGGAGATATTTTATCTGATGAAGCAAGTGTTATTACAGGATCAATAGGTTTATTAGCTTCGGCGTCTTTGGGAGAAAAAAATGCTTTGTTCGAGCCAATTCACGGTTCTTACCCTCAGGCAAAAGGAAAAAATATTGCCAATCCAATTGCTTCCATTTTATCGGCAGCGATGTTGTTGGAACATTTTGGTCTGTTTGAAGAGGCAAATGTAGTTTACAAGGCAGTCGAAAAAGCAATCGAATATGAAGTAGTTACAATTGATCTGAAAGCTGATTCAAAATTTGGTACAAATGAAGTAGGAGAGTTCGTTTCTAACTTTATTTTTAGCAAAGATGATTTGTTGTATTTCAATAATGACAATGTTCATATTGGTCAGTCAACAATAGTTTAAAGTTTTTATTAAAATATTGAATTAAATAACAAGAAGTATATGAAATGTTGAGATTTTATTTTTTTAGTCCTATAAGTTTTCATACTTTTGTTTCACTAAAAAATAGCTAATGCAAATCTCAATTATTATTACTTCTGTCTTTATTGTCAATGTGATTCACACATCTGCAATAGGAATGGTATAGATATAATTGAAAAAATATATTAAAAACCTTCCAAGTACTGGAAGGTTTTTTTTTGAATAAAAAATAAAAAAATAATACATAATGGAATTAAATAAGTACAGCAAAACCATCACTCAAGATCAAACACAACCTGCAGCGCAAGCGATGTTATACGGTATTGGTTTAACTGAAGAAGACTTGAAAAAAGCACAAGTTGGAATTGTGAGCATGGGGTATGATGGTAACACGTGTAACATGCACTTGAATGATTTAGCGAAAGATGTAAAGAAAGGTGTTTGGGATGCAGATCTGGTCGGACTTATTTTTAATACTATTGGTGTAAGTGACGGAATTTCTAACGGTACAGAAGGAATGCGTTTTTCTTTAGTATCTCGCGATGTTATTGCAGATTCTATTGAAACAGTGGTTGGAGCACAATGGTATGATGGTGTAATTGCAATTCCGGGTTGTGATAAAAATATGCCGGGAGCATTAATCGCAATGGGAAGATTAAATCGTCCGGCGATGATGGTTTATGGAGGATCTATTCACTCTGGAAAATGGAAAGGAGAATCTTTAAATATTGTATCGGCTTTTGAAGCTTTAGGAAAAAAATTCAAAAACGAAATTACTCCGGAAGATTATAAAGGAGTTATACAAAATGCATGTCCGGGAGCCGGTGCTTGCGGCGGAATGTATACTGCAAACACAATGTCTTCTGCAATTGAAGCATTAGGAATGAGCTTGCCGTACAGTTCTTCTAACCCAGCTTTAAGTCAGGAAAAAAGAGACGAATGTCTGGCTGCGGGAGAAGCAATGAAAATTTTACTAGAAAAAGATATTAAGCCAAGAGATATTATGACTCGTAAGGCTTTTGAAAATGCTATTACAATTGTAGCAGTTTTAGGGGGTTCTACCAATGCAGTAATGCACTTAATTGCTATGGCTCACGCTGTTGATATTGAAATTACGTTAGATGATTTTCAGGCAATAAGTGATAAAACTCCGGTTCTTGCTGATATGAAACCAAGTGGTAAATACATGATGGAAGATATTCATGCAGTTGGAGGAATTCCATCTTTGATGAAATATTTATTAAAAGTGGGATTGATTCATGGAGATTGTTTAACTGTAACAGGTAAAACAGTAGCAGAAAATCTGGCAGCGACTCCAGATTTACAAGACGGACAAGAAGTAATTCACGAAATACAAAGAGCATTAAAACCAACAGGAAATATTCAGATTTTATATGGAAATATAGCTTCAGAAGGTTGCGTTGCAAAAATCAGCGGGAAAGAAGGAGAATATTTTGAAGGTCCTGCTGTAGTTTTTGAAGGAGAATTTGATGTAATTCCGGGTGTTCAGGCCGGAAAAGTAAAACCAGGCGATGTAGTCGTCATCAGGAACTGTGGACCAAAAGGTGGTCCGGGAATGCCTGAAATGCTAAAACCAACATCTGCAATTATTGGTGCTGGATTAGGAAGCAGTTGTGCTCTTATCACGGATGGCAGATTCTCTGGAGGTTCACATGGCTTTGTGGTAGGTCACATTACACCAGAGGCTTATGATGGTGGTGGAATTGCACTGATAAACGATGGCGATCTTATTGCTATCGATGCAGTAAAGAACACAATCAATCTGAAAATATCTGATGAAGAATTTGCAGCTCGAAAAGCGAGTTGGGTTCAACCTCCTTTAAAAGTTAACAAAGGAGTATTATTAAAATATGCAAGATCGGTTTCTAGTGCTTCTACAGGTTGCGTAACCGATAAATAGCAGTCAATTATAATTTCAATAATCCAACTCAGAGAATCATACTGGTAGATTATTGAAGACAAATAATATACAATCTCACAACTCTCAGCATTACAAGAGGGTTGGGGAGATAAAAAAAATACCAAATGGGAAAAATAAAAATATCAGGCGCTGAAGCCGTTATAAGATGTTTATTAGCAGAAGGTGTAGACTTAGTTTACGGATATCCTGGTGGAGCCATTATGCCTGTTTATGATGAATTATATAAATTTCAAGATCAATTGCATCATGTCTTAGTACGTCACGAACAAGGTGCTACACATGCTGCTCAAGGATATGCAAGAGCTACAGGAAAAGTAGGAGTTGCTATCGCAACGTCCGGACCTGGAGCTACAAATTTAGTGACCGGAATTGCAGATGCTCAAATCGATTCTACTCCAATGGTTTGTATTACAGGTCAGGTAGGGAAACATTTGCTGGGTTCTGATGCATTTCAGGAAACAGATATTATCGGAATTTCAACTCCTGTAACAAAGTGGAATTATCAGGTTACAGAAGCTTCTGAAATACCGGAAATTATAGCAAAAGCTTTTTATATCGCGCGATCTGGTCGTCCTGGTCCTGTGTTAATTGATATTACTAAGAATGCTCAATTTGATGAGTTTGAATTTAGTTATGAAAAATGTACAGGAATCAGAAGTTATGTTCCGGTTCCAAAATTAAAATTAGATAAAGTTGCAGAAGCAGCTGCAATAATTAATCAGGCAAAGAAACCGTTTATTGTTTTTGGTCAGGGAATTATTCTTGGTCAGGCCGAAGAGCAGTTAAAAGCTTTTATTGAAAAGTCAGGAATTCCTGCAGGATGGACTATTTTAGGACTTTCTGCTTTACCAACAGATCATCCTTTGAATGTTGGCATGTTAGGGATGCACGGAAATTACGGTCCAAATATGCTAACAAATGAATGTGATGTTCTTATCGCATTAGGAATGCGTTTTGATGATCGTGTTACCGGAAACTTAAAAACGTATGCTAAAAAAGCAAAAGTTATTCACTTTGAAATTGATCCTGCAGAAGTTGATAAAAACGTAAAAACAGAAGTCGCAGTTTTAGGAGATGTAAAAGAAGCATTAAACGCGATATTACCTTTAATTGATCAAAAAGCACATGAATCATGGCATAATGAATTTAAGGAATTACTTAAAATAGAAGTTGAAACTGTTATAAACGAGGAGCTAAACCCAACCAATAACAAAGGGATTTCTATGGGTGAGGCTATGGAAATGATCAATAAACATTCTAAAGGTGATGCTATTATTGTTTCAGATGTTGGACAACACCAAATGTTTGCCTGTCGTTATGCAAAATTTAATTCAACCAAAAGTAATATTACTTCCGGTGGTTTAGGAACAATGGGATTTGCTTTACCAGCTGCAATTGGAGCTAAAATGGGAAGACCGGATCGTGAAGTAGTTGCGATTATTGGAGATGGTGGTTTTCAGATGACCATTCAGGAATTGGGTACTATTTTCCAAACGAAAGTTCCTGTAAAAATTGTAGTTCTAAACAATGAGTTTTTAGGAATGGTACGTCAATGGCAAGAATTATTCTTTGATAACAGATATGCTTCTACCAATATGATTAATCCAAATTTTGTTGCTATTGCAGAAGGATATTACATCAAATCTAAAAAAGTAGTAAAGAGAGAAGATCTGGATGCGGCCGTTGCAGAAATGCTGGCTTCACAAGATTCCTATTTCCTGGAAATTATGGTAGAAAAGGAAAACAATGTCTTTCCGATGATACCAACAGGAGCATGTGTTTCTGAAATTAGATTAAGCTAGAAAAAAGTTTCAAGTTCCATGTTTTATAGTTTCAAGTTCTTAGACGTGAAACCAGAAACATGAAACAAAAAAAAACTAAAACAAAATGGAAGATAAAACATTTACCATATCGGTATATTCAGAAAATAATGTTGGATTGCTAAATAGGATATCAGGAATATTCTTAAAGCGTCACATTAATATATTAAGTTTAAACGTTTCAGAATCAGAAATAGAGAATGTCTCAAGGTTTATTATTGTTGCTAATACATCTGAAAAATGGGTTAAGAATATCGTAGGTCAGATAGAAAAACAAATCGAAGTGATAAAGGCCTTTTATCATACTGATGAAGAAACAATTTATTTAGAAAATGCATTGTTTAAAATTGCTTCAAGTTTACTGTTTGATGAAAAACAAATTCAAAATATCATAAAAGACAGTCAGTCGACAATTGTAACCGTTTCGCGTGATTTCTTCGTGATTTCAAAATCAGGAAGACGTTCAGAAATAGAAGATTTATACAATAAATTCAAACCGTACGGTATCATGCAATTTGTACGTTCGGGAAGGATATCAGTTTCTAAGGAAAAGATGGAGATTTCAGCTTTATTAGAATCGTATCAATAATATTATTTTAATTACCTAACAATCAATTATTAAGTTACATATTCATTAAATATATTAAAAAAAAATGGCAAATTATTTCAACACATTACCACTTAGATTACAATTAGAACAATTAGGCGTTTGCGAATTTATGGAGCAATCAGAGTTTGCAGATGGAATTTCTGCATTAGCCGGAAAAAAAGTTGTCATTGTAGGTTGTGGTGCACAAGGTTTGAATCAGGGTTTAAACATGAGAGATTCTGGTTTGGATATTTCATACGCATTGCGTGCAGATGCGATTGCTGAAAAAAGAGCTTCATTTAAAAATGCTTCTGAAAACGGTTTCACTGTAGGTACATACGAAGAGTTGATTCCAACTGCTGATTTAGTTTGTAATTTAACACCAGATAAACAACATACTGCTGTAGTTACTGCCATTATGCCATTAATGAAAAACGGATCGACTTTAGCTTATTCTCACGGATTTAATATTGTAGAAGAGGGAATGCAGATTCGTAAAGATATTACAGTAATCATGTGTGCTCCTAAATGTCCTGGTTCTGAGGTTCGTGAAGAATACAAAAGAGGATTTGGAGTGCCAACTCTTATCGCTGTTCACCCGGAAAATGATCCAAACGGTTTAGGTTTAGATCAGGCAAAAGCGTATGCTGTGGCAACAGGAGGACATAAAGCAGGAGTTTTGAAATCATCATTTGTTGCTGAAGTAAAATCAGATTTAATGGGTGAGCAAACTATCCTTTGTGGATTATTGCAAACAGGTTCTATCTTGTGTTTCGACAAAATGGTAGAAAAAGGAATTGATGCTGCTTATGCTTCAAAATTAATTCAATACGGTTGGGAAACTATTACTGAAGCTTTAAAACATGGTGGAATCACCAATATGATGGATCGTTTATCGAATCCTGCAAAAATTGAAGCTTATGAATTAGCAGATGAACTAAAAGATATTATGCGTCCGTTGTTTCAAAAGCACCAAGACGATATCATTTCTGGAGAATTCTCAAGAACAATGATGATTGACTGGGCTAATGATGATGTTAACTTGTTGAAATGGAGAGCTGCTACAGGAGAAACAAACTTCGAAAAAACAGCACCACAAGAAGCTCCAATTTCTGAGCAAGAGTATTTTGATAACGGAGTTTTAATGATTGCAATGGTAAAAGCGGGTGTTGAGCTAGCTTTTGAAACTATGACAGAAGCAGGAATTATTGAAGAGTCTGCTTATTATGAGTCATTACACGAATTGCCATTGATTGCTAATACAATTGCAAGAAAGAAATTGTTTGAAATGAACCGTGTTATTTCTGATACTGCTGAGTATGGTTGCTATTTATTTGACCATGCATGTAAGCCTTTATTAACAGAATTCATGAAAAAGGTTGAAACTAATATCATCGGAAAACCGTTCTCAACTTCAAATGGTGTTGATAATGCAGTACTGATTGCTGTTAACAAAGAAATTCGTCAACATCCTATTGAAGAAGTAGGAGCGTGGTTGAGAGAATCAATGACAGCAATGAAAAAGATAGGATAATAAATTGGGAATTACCACACATTCGACTGTGATGGGATTTGCACTGTATCTCTAACGTAATATTTTGAATTAGTAAGCACTTATTAAAAAAATATGGATATAGTTGCATGTTGCATTCGTTTAACTTGTTTAATTTAAATGGGTTAAGTGAAGGTAATCCCGAATAATGGGGTATGTTTAGTTATAAATATACTTGTAGAGGTTTCTATATTAATTAAGTAAGATGTTGCTGCTTTCAAAAATAGCACATCGGTATGTAATCAGGAATTACAGATTAATTGTTATCGAAATTGTTAAATTTAAAGGCATAATAATTTATTTATTGTGCCTTTTTTGCGATTGCATATTTAGCGAAAAAAGCTAAAAAATATATTAAATACATAAAAAAACAAATTTTAATTTGTTATGTGTATTTTTTTTATAAAATTTATAAATTAAATAGTTTTAAGAATACGTGTAGATTTAATACATTTATAAAAAAATTCCATTACCTATGAGTTATTATAAAATTGAAAATTTAGAACAATATTTTAAACATTACAATAAGTCAATAAGAGAGCCTAGGAAATTTTGGGGAAAAATAGCTGAAGAAAATTTTACTTGGTACCAACAATGGGATAAGGTTGTAGATTTCAATATGGCAGACGCTGAAGTAAAATGGTTTACAGAGGCTAAAGTCAACATTACAAAAAATTGCATTGACAGACACTTAAGTAAAAGAGGAGAAAAAACGGCTATCATTTTTGAACCAAATGATCCTTCTGAAAGTGCCTTACATATAACGTATAATGAATTATACGATAGAGTATCAAGAATGGCAAATGTTTTGCGTGATCAGGGCGTTCGCAAAGGAGACAGAGTTTGTATTTATCTTCCAATGATTCCTGAATTGGCTGTAGCTGTTTTAGCTTGTGCCAGAATTGGTGCAATTCACTCTGTTATTTTTGCAGGATTCTCAGCTTCTGCAGTTTCTGCGAGAGTAAACGATTGTGAATGTAAAATGGTAATTACCGCTGACGGTGGTTACAGAGGAAACAAAACGATTGATTTAAAAGGAATTGTAGATGAGGCATTAGAAACTTGTCCAACAGTTTCAACAGTTTTGGTTGTTAAAAGAACAAAAACTGAAATCAAAATGACTGAAGGTCGTGATGTTTGGTTGCAGCCTTTGTTAGATGTGGCGATAGACAATAGTGTTGCTGAAATTATGGATGCGGAAGATCCGTTGTTCATTCTTTATACATCAGGTTCTACAGGAAAACCAAAAGGAATGGTTCATACTACTGCCGGATATATGGTTTATACGGCTTATACATTCAAAAACGTTTTCAGTCACGAAGAAAATGATATTTTTTGGTGTACAGCTGATATCGGTTGGATTACAGGACATTCTTATATTTTATACGGGCCTTTGTTAAACGGAGGTACAACTGTAATTTTTGAAGGTGTTCCGTCTTATCCTGATTTTAGCCGTTTCTGGGATATTATCGAAAAACATAAAATCACACAATTCTATACAGCACCAACAGCTATTCGTTCGTTAGCAAAAGAAAGTTTAGATTATATTCAAAAATATCCTCTAAAATCGCTTAAAGTAATCGGATCAGTTGGAGAGCCTATAAATGAGGAAGCATGGCACTGGTTCAATGACCACGTTGGAGATAAAAGATGTCCCGTTGTTGATACATGGTGGCAAACGGAAACGGGTGGAATTATGATTTCTCCTATTGCTTTTGTAACACCAACAAAACCAACTTATGCAACTCTGCCATTACCAGGTATTCAACCTGTTTTAATGGATGAAAAACGCAATGAAATTGAAGGAAATCAGGTTGTAGGAAGTTTATGTATTAAATTTCCGTGGCCTGGAATCGCCAGAACTATCTGGGGAGAT
>Ga0247817_10001185_pt1 | contig 13937 bp, 3 predicted proteins | sample UWRJL212509R1_FD_178010 | JGI IMG/M metagenome (GOLD analysis project Ga0247817, IMG submission 178010) | Plant litter microbial communities from Arlington Agricultural Research Station in Wisconsin, United States - UWRJ-L212-509R-1 | ecosystem: Environmental > Terrestrial > Plant litter >... | reverse complement strand
TATCTTTAACTATCTCGTAAGTTCCTAATACTTCTGTATTACTTATACGCTTCTAATAATATTTGTAGCAAATTCCTAAGGATAAGCTACCTCCGGCGGTAACCTCCGTATCCGACTTTAATATAGGTTCCTTCTTTTCGTATACGCTTCTTTCGCGCTTTACTAACCCTTGTAGTAAATACTAGTTTATTAGAAAGTAGGAGGGTAAGTAGGTTTGTAAGGCGCGCGTGTTACGCGGGCGAAGAATAGGATAAATAGGTAAAATCCCGTAAAATATTAATAAAGTAATATCGGCGTATACGTTACGTCCGCGTAAATAGGATAAGTTCTTCGCGCCTTACGCCTTAGTTAGTAATTTTTAATAGTTATAAGCCTATACGTATTCCCCGTTACGTATACTTTACTTTTACGTTTATAATTATTATTTATAAATAACGGCTTCGTATTCCCGGATTATAGGTCCGTCGTCGATATACCTACGCGGCTCCTACGAGTCGTTATCTACCGTAAAGCCCCTTTATCGTACTAAAAACTAACGGTTATTCTTTAACCCCCGATAGTTTAAAATAACCTTTACGTCGTAGTACTCCTCCTCGGGTTCGACGTTAACGGTCTTACGTTACGCCTCCGCGTCGCTATCGCTCCCTTCGAATAGTTTTAATACCGTAATTAGAAACGTATTATAGATTCTATAACGTAAAGGTAAGGCGAGTTTATATACCATCTTCTTAACGCCTACGACGCGCGTAATTTAGAAGGAGCCGATAAACTTATCGGATAACTTACTACTTAACCTACGCTAATATAGGTTACGCGTTAATAACTAAACCTATTAATTAACCTCGAAGGCTTTATCTAAACGCTTCCGGTTATACTACTTCTCGTAGGTTTTATTAACTATCTCTAGGAGTATTACTATAGTCGTACGTTAATTAAGAAGGTCCTTTATACGCTTATCCGCCGTAAGGGCTATTTACAAGCGTACCGCCGGTACGTTTGTTAAGCTATAAAGATAGAAACCGAAAAGGAGGTTTATAAAGGTATCCCTAGTAGCCGAGTACTACGAGTTATTATACGTATACTCGGCGAGAAGGAGTTGGAACGCTTAATTAACTTATTCGTAGGTACAGAAGGTACGTAGGTAATATTCTAAGTTTTAATTTTACTTCTCGGTTTAACTATTTATCTAAGGGTAATAGGCGGTACTTAGGCGTCGCGAAATCGTAAGGTAGAAGTATAAGGTTAACTAGAACTTACTCGTAAAGAGGGAGCCCTTATCCGAAGTAATAGTTACTAGTAGACTAAAAGGGCGGAAAACGTACTGGAAGAATAGGTCCGTAAACTTAAAGGCTATAAGCTTCTTATACGTTACGATATAAAGCGCGTACTTAGTAAACTTGTTAACTATAACTAAGATAAAGTCGCTTAACTTACTTATACAAAGGTCGATAAAGGTAGGGAGGCCGGTAACGAAATCGACGGTAATATCCTACTATAGCGATAATAAAATCGGTAACGTTACAAGTAAGCCGTATAGGCGATAATACCGCGGCTTCGTCTTTTAGTATAGGATATACTTCCGGACGTAGTTAACGACGTCGTCTCGAAGCCCTAGCTACTAGTATTAACGTATAACCTTCGTAGTCGTTTTCTTACCCCCTAAATAACCCGTAGTAGCTATATTATAGTAGTACTTAAGTATCTCCTCCCTTATAGCCTTTAGTACAAAGACCTTACCTTAGTAGTATAATATACCCTTTATTAACCTTTTTTATATACGCCCTTTACGCCCGACCTACTTTTACTCACTACTTTATACAAAAGGGTCTCTCTCTTATACCTATAATAAGCGCTTTTATAATAGTAACTTATTTACGATATCTGGGCGGGTAACGGTAATTAGTTTAACAAAAAGCCTTAAGTCGTACTTAAAGTCGTTACCCTAACACAGACGTAGCTTTAAACCTTCGCCGGGCCTAAAGTCTACGTTAGCTTACCTTATTACGCCGGTCGGCTACCCTCCTCTTAACGGTACCTATCCCTATCGACTATTCCGTTAGCGACCCGTAAAAGGCGCGTTTACGTCGCGCGAAAGAAATAACTCTAGACTTTGGACTTTGGACTTTAGACTTTGGACTTTAGACTTTAAAATAGAAGGGAAATTAGGTACTTTAACGGCTAACTCTAAAGCGTAATTAGGCCTTACGGCGCGCGAATCCGCTCGGATCGTTACTACTTACTTCTCCGTTACGCTTATAAGCCGTACTAATAGCTTAGTATTATCTCCTAGTTCTCGTTAGTTTATAGTAACGCCTTTCCTAACTTTAGTTTCGATTAGCTAAAGTAACGGGTACGTAGATACCTCCTTTAACTACCTTTTACGTATATAATCTGGCCTTCTTAATAGGTTATCTACTAGGTTTTACGGCCTAGGCCGATACTTAAGAACGAAGTTATACGTAACGAGCTCTTCGCTTTAACGTAGCTACCGCGTACTTAGGCGTTTCTTCGTCTTTAAATACTCGAGGTTAAGATAGTCGGTTAAAATTAATACTAACGTAGGCGTATAAAGAAGGTAGTAACGTTAGTAATCGTAGGCGTCGACGATTATAAGTAGCTCCGAATCGCCGGTAACGTAGTTCCGCTCCGCCTAAGAGAGCTTACGTAAGCGGAACGTAACAAGATACTATACGCTATTACTAAGCTACGATAATACTACGCCTACTACCTATGTAGAAGTATTAGTCTCTAAGCGAGTAGGTAAGTCTAGGTTAAAATACGTAAGAATAAGGGCCTTTTAAAACCGTTACTTTAGGTTCTTAAACGCTTCGCGTACGGCGGGTATAAGCTGGAAAGGCTAAGGGTTAGTACCGCGGAGGAGGTTGGTTAATAGTGTTGTTAACTTGGAATAGTTACGAATAAAGCGACGATAAAAGCCGGTAAACCTAATAAAGACCTAGATATCGTAGACGTTTTACAAAAGCGGCTACTACGTAATGGCTTTAACTCTCTCCTTCTTTATAAAGATCCCTTTAAAGGTAATAACATAGTTAAGGAAGCCTACAATAGTAGTGTAAAAGTCGTACTTCTTTAAGTTAACGTATAAGTCGTTACGACGTAAACGTTCGAGGACTTAGTATATATACTCCGTATACGACTCGCGGTCGTTATTGTAAATAAGGATATTATCTAAGTAGATAATATAGATAAAGTTAACTAGTCCAGCTAAGGTACGGTTAATATAAGTTTAAAACGTAGTAAGCGAGTTAGCAAGGCCTATAAGTATAACGAGGAACTCGAAATAACCGTAACGCGTACGAAAGGTAGTCTTCTACTTATCGTTAACGCGTAGTCGGACCCGATAATACGTATTACGAAGGTCGAGTTTGGTATAAATCTTAGTTACTAATAAACGGTCGATTACAACTAACTAAACGAGACGGAACTAGTACCCCCCCCCTACATTCGAAACTACGTCCAAAATCGCTAAAACCAACGCTATTGGAATTAGCGTACTCGACTCTCCTAGGAGGCGATGTCGCATCGAGCGCGGGAGGAGGGCGCGGATACTAACGGCGATAAAGGAGGAAACTACGGTCGCGAGCGAGGGTTGGACGCGAGTTAATACGCGACGCGAAGTAATACGACGAACGGCCCCTAAGGCGACAACGGTACGCCGTTATAGTAACGAAAGCGGTACGAAGCCGGCGAGATCGAAAGAAGGGCGAAGACCGACAATAACCTAAAGCGACTCTTCGAAAAGTTCTCCAGCTTAGTATTAAAGGAGGCGTTCGTAAGAGCCGTTTAGGAGGTTAATAACCTTTTCGGATACCTATTTACTAAAGATCGAATCGATATTATACCGACCGCGATACGCGATAATACCGATAGTAGACTACGCGATATCGAAAACTTAATTAAAAAGATGGATAAGAAGTTGGATGGAATAAAAGGAGACTAGGAGGGCGAATAGGCGCCCTACGGGTAAGGAGCCCCCCCCCTTTAGTCCGAAGTCGTTGCGAGGGCGATATAGAACCGGGACGGGGGAGTAACGGTATAGGTTATAAATAGGATAAGGGAGTTCGTATTACTAAAGAAGGTCCTAAGGGATATTATAGTAACGGTACTAGGAGGATACTTCGATAATATAGGGGTAAACGTAATCGTGGAGAAGATTAATAAGGCTAACGTAACCGCGACCCGAAAGTAGGTTTGTAAAGCCGCGACGATCCTAGGAAAGAGCCGCGACTTAGTAATATACTTCGAGAAGGATATATAACGAGCCTTTAACGATCCGGCGAACGAATACTAAGTAAAGGAAGTATTCTTAGACTTAGGGGCTAGGATTAAAAGAAAAACGTTACTACTATTAGTAAAGGGAGTACTGAGGGCGGTACTAATGGACTACGAAGAATACCTAGCGATATTCCAGACCGAACTCGAGGAAACGAATAAAGTAACGTTAGCTAAGGTAATACTAAGAAATATAGGATATACGAACGAAGACGGTACTCCCTCGTATACGGTTTAGATCTTAGTCGAAGTAATTTGGCTCGAAGACGCGGTAAGGATATTAAAGGAAGGAATATACCTCGGCGCGAGGCGATTCCCTTACGAGAGGTTCGAGGGAGACGCGAAAGCGGTATAGTACTACAACTACGGGTAATAGGGACATAAGGTTAAGTACTACGCGACGAAAACGGTATATATACTTTACGGAACCGGTATACACTTAGAAAGCACCGACGTTAAAGCGAGGGAAGTAATATATAAAGTCCGGACATACCCAAAGGAGTATAAACTATCGTACGTAAACTGTAACAGGAGATATACTACTTTTAGTACGGAATACCTAGTAGCTAGGGAGTATAGAAAAAAGGCGAAGGAAAGATTCCTAACCAGACCGACCTAATACTCGAGGCACCCTCTCGGGACGACTATAACGATAACGGGAAAAGGTTATATCGTAAGCGCGACGAGATAAATATAGCCCCTAAAAAGGCTACACCTACACTCGTAATAGTAGCAGCAGTAATAGTAATAACAATAATAATAACAACTATAACAATAATAATAACAATAATAATAATAATAACAACAGGATATAATACCGGCAAAGGCTAACGCCTAACTAATTACAAAAGAAATAGCTAATAAGAGACGTAGGAGAGCAGAGAGCATACCAATAACGGAAGTAAACGGAGAAGCCCTTAACTAAAGGGCAACAAGCCTACCGGCTACAATAAGAATAATACAATAGGCCGCTAAAGCTACGACGACAACTAGTACGGCCCAGCTAGTCGGAATCTCCAAGGCTACGAAGGGCAGGCCTACAACGATAATAGTACTAAATAAGGTAGGAAAGGCAAACGGCTTACAGCTTATACTATACCGGGTCGAGAAAGGGGAGAGGAAGGAGCGAGAAAATAACGAGGAGAGCGGAGAGAGTAGCAGAAGTAAGGAAATAATAGTAAACCTTACTAATAATAACAACTAATAATAGATAACATTAGGATACTATACTAAAACGTAGATAATAACCAGACTAGACTTAAACTAGCGTTAGAAAATAAGAAGCGATACGAAGTAGTAGCGATCTAGAAGCTACTTAAGGATGTAGGAATAAGGGTACCGAAATACCTAAAGGGAGGGAGATACGAGATAATATATAGTAAAGGAAGGGTAGTACTATATATAAGTAAGGAAATCGATAAAAGGACGTAAACGGTAAAAGGAGGGACTAACTAGGCGTCGATTACGATAAGAGGAGGGACCGAGGTAACAACGATTTATACTATTTACTTAAAAGGGTATAAGTAGAGAGGATAGACGTCCCCTTTAGTAAACCTTTTATAAAAGGCGTTATCGGGGAGGGATATCCTTATAGGAGATATAAACGCGTATTACCCTATATAGGATAGGGAGGATAGGACGATACTAAAGGTAACGTACCTTCTTCGGCTCGCGGACGCCTAAAACCTAGACCTATATACGCTAAGAGGAGAACCGATAAGAAGGGGAAGAAGGATAAGGGAAAGAGACGGTACGATCGATTATATCTAGGTAATATAAGACCTCCTAGTAGTTTATAATAGAACGGAGGACTACGTAGGATCGGACTATATACTATAAGTCGCGATAATACTCAGGACGAAGGCGATTAAAACTTAGGAATTCGACGAGGCGGGAGGTTATAGTTAAACGAGGATAGATTAGGAAAAGGTAGGGAGGGGAGTAAGGCTACTTTCGAAACTAAACCAGATTATTACGGTAAAAGAGCTAGAGAACGTTACAAATACTATAATAAAGGAGCTACTTCGGATCGCGGAAGAGTTAGTATTAAAGAGAAAGAATAATACAGGGAGTAAGGTAATATGGTAGAACTATAGGGTAGGGGAGGTAGTTAAGGAGGTAAGAAGGGCGGAGAGGAGATAAAAGAGATATAGAAACGATTACTTGTACTGAGAGAGAAAAGAGGCGATCGCGAAGTAAGATAAGGAGATAGCGGTAGCGTAAAGGAGATACTAAAGGAATACGTTAAACGTTACAGGGAGGGAGACGAACCTTAGAAATATATGGAATATCGAGAGGTAGGCGAGGCTAAGGAGTTACTAAAGACCGGACCCCCTTACCTTACTAACGTTCCGAAGAAGCCCCGAAGGATTATAGGATACGATAATATACGAGTAAAAAGTTAAAGTACTTAGGGAAAGATTCTTCCTAAAGGCGATAACTGATATATTTACGATCCCGGACCAAGACTAGGGCGAGGACTTATTTACGAACTCGATCCGGCTTCGGTAGGAGGATACTAAGGGGGAGATTAACGAAATTATTAGTAAGCTGGCTAGTAACAAGGCACTAGGCCTAGATAACCTTTTAAATAAGTTCCTAAAAGTATATAACCAGGAGGGGAAACTGGCCGATATAATAACGTATATCGTCGAGGCGAGCTACGAGCTCAGCTATTACCCGAGCCGATGGAAGAAGGTTATAGTTTACGTACTAAGGAAGCCAGGGAAGATAGTTAATAACTAGAAGGAGGCCGGAGCCTACAGACCGGTCGTACTACTTAATACAGCCGGCAAGATAATAAAGGCGTTAATAGCGCTAAAGCTAAGCGAGGCCGTAAAGAAAGCGAGGACTCTCCCGAAGCTATAGATAGGCTTTAAAGCGAAAAGGTTAATAGACCTGGCAATAAGAGTAATTACGGATATAGTTTATAAGAGCTGGAGCCGAGGCGTTATCGCCTCGCTCCTATAGCTGGATATAACCGGGGTATTTAACAGGGTAGATTAGATATAGCTTTACTATATCCTAAAGGGCTAAGGATTCGAGAAGAAGCTTATCGACTAGCTAAGAAGCTACTTCGACTAAAGGACGGTTCGATTAAGATTCGACGGAAAGACCGTACTAAAGTAGTACGTTATATAAGGAATACTACAAGGATCGCTACTCTCGCCAGTCCTTTTTATCCTATTTATTACGCCGCTTTATACAAGATTAGACGGAGTAGAGGAAATTATATTAGTAGGCTTCGTAGACGATACGAATATTATAACGGTCGTATACGATACGAAGACAGCGTATAAGAGGTTAAAATAAGTATACAAAGTCTGTAACGAATAGGTAAAAAAGGTCGGAATAACCTTTAACCCGAAGAAGTCCGAACTCCTTTACTTTATAAGAGGGAAGGTCGTTACTAATAAAGTTTACCTCCTCGGACTAAGGGAGGAGGGACTAATACTAGTATTATCTGCGAGGTTCCTCGGAGTTTAACTCGATAGTAAGCTTAGTTTTAAAGTATACGGGAAGTAAATAAAAAGGAAGCTTTAGACGTAGTTACTAGTACTATCGAGACTCGCCGGGAAGACCTAAGGGGTTAAATTACTTAAGGTACGCGAGATTTATACGAAGGTAATCCGAAACGTAATCTTATATACGGCTATATCGTAGTATACTCTAACAGCGATAGGGGGAATACTAAAAGGAATAGCTAAGGTAGTAGATATAACGTAGTCGAAGTGCCTAAGGACCGTAATAGGGGCGTATAAAGCCGCCCCTATTAGGAATATAAAAACGGAAGTATAGTACCCGTTAATCGACTTATACCTGTTACAGTAAGTAGTAAAAATAAAGTAAAGATTCCACAAAACGGGAATAACGAGACTTTTTAAGGAGCTCGGGCCGAAGGTAGTATCGATTTTAAAGATAAGGAGAACTAAGGCGGGTAGAGAAAGGGTAAAGCTACGACTAAAGAAGTTACCAAAAAATAGTAAATTAACCAAGACGGAGTAAGCTAGGGAGTGGCTAAAGGCTTACGTACCTACCGGCCCGAGACCGGAACGACTAAAACCGTACAAGTTATAGCCACCGCCCTAGTACGAATTAAAGGCGAAGGAATTAACGTTTACAGAATGGTACTAAAGAAGGGAGAAAAAAAAGGGAGAGTCGACGGCTAAAAACCCGAGAAGTATCGAGGCTGTAAACCTCTTCGTAATAACCGAAGGAGAGACGATACTACTTATATAGCTATATACGAAGATATCGAAAGCGAAAAGCTTTATACTTACGTAAATAAGGATTAAAGCGATAGGACTTAACGCCTTACTGTTTAAAATAAAAGTATTAGGAGTAAACTCCCCGAGGTACGAGAGAGGTTGTAGAGAGGAAACTACGTTATATATAGTCCTTAAGTACGAGAAGTAGGAGGAGGAAAGACGAAACCTAGAGATAAGGGAGCTAGTAATAAACGGGTATAGTATAAGGGCGGCTTTAGGGAGATAAGAAATCGCGTAGGGGGTGGTAATATAGCTAATAAAGACTAAGAGACTAAAGGAGTACTTACTAAATAAGGAATTCGAGGAGAACGAAAACGAAAGAGATAAGGAGGTTAAAAAGCGGAACGAGGTATATATAGTAGAGAGAAAAAACAAAAAGGTACTTATAGGAGGAAAGAAAACTTAAGGGAGGGAGATTAGGAATAGGACCGAAGAAAGTACGAGTATAAAGAGAAGAAGGCGGTAAAAAAGCTCTTTTTACAGTTACCTAGCTAACTACTACCGAAAAGGCGTAAGGCCTAAAAGGAAAATAACGCGAAAATAACCCGGTTAAAGGGATAAAGTATACTACGAAGGAGGCCTAAGGTTGATAAAAGTAACTAACTACTACTCGAAGAGATTAGTAAAGTTATCAGTAGTATTACCGCTATTAGTACTACCGTCGTTATTATAACCAGAATCGTTATCGGAAACCTTACTATCAGAATCGACCTCTAGTTTAAACTTATAATTAAGGACGACGAAGCTTCTGTCGTTATTTCGCTTCGAAGAAGCGTCGTCGTCGGCGCGATTAGCGAGCTCCTAAATAAGATCGTTAATATCCTCGACGCGACTAACGAAACCTTAAACAAGCTACTTAAGCTTAACAAAGCGAGAGATAAAGGACCGTTGGAAGAAAGAGGTTAGAAGGAGTATAAAAGGAGAAGGAGAAGAGGGGATAAACCTGGACGTTTAGAAGGGTACTAACCTAAGCCTTAAAAGAAGTAATAATATTACGAACGTTAGAGAAAAGGGAGTCGAAATTCGGACGAAGGAGTTCCGAAAGTAAACCGACGTTGGGGAGAGGAGCGCCGTAAAAACTGTTACTAAGACCGCCGAAAAACTAAGCGACGGAAGAACCTAGGCTAATACCGAGAGCGGGAGCGAAGGGAGTAGGAGCGAGGGGAAGGGCCGAAGGAGCCGAGGTAACGGTCGAGACGGGAGCCGAAGGAGAAGCGACGTCGGTTAGATTAATAACAAGAGCTAAAGCGGGAACTTAACTAGCGTTAGCGTTTTAGCGAGCGGTTTAAAGAAGAGGCTTTAACGCGTCCTACGTACTTAGAAAGCGGGACTTTAAACCCTAGGGAGGACTATCGGAAGAAATAACGTAGGCCTTTTTAAGCTTAGCTAAAAGGGAGTTATACTTATCCACTTAAGACTAAAGGTCCAAGGGAATTTAAACGAAGTTAGCTAAAAGTAGGGGAGAAAATAGGCAGAAAGGAAGGAAGCAACTTACGAAAATACACCAGCCGCGAGCAAGTTGGTAATTCTTATACTTAATTTAGTTAGGAAGCTTCTAATAAGGACGAGTAAAGCCTAGGCGGAACTCGGTACCAAGGAAGGCCTTACCAAGAGTTATAACGTAGGTAAAGTAAGATAGCTTACAAGGAATTAATATATTACTAAACAAAGTTAGTAAGAGAAAGGACTAAGGAAGAAACGGGGACGAGGACTTATAAATCGATAACCGCCTTCGTAGTTTTCGTAAGAGAAGCTTACTTAAGGCGAGCGTTTTTAACCTCGAGGTTAACCTTAGTTAGCTTCGACCTCTTCTTAATAGGAGTTAAATTAATAGCCGTAACAGGGGAAGAGGCGGAAACGGTACGCTTACGGGCCGAGGAGAGAGCGGAGGCGGTAACGCCGCCCGTAAAACTAGAAGTAGAAGCTATAGTAAGAGTAGTTAAATAGCCGAAGCCGGGGCGAAGTAAAGTAGAGATAGAAAAGGTTAGTTGGTAAAAGAGGGAGGGGGTGGAAGAAGGTTAGCGAAAAGGTGGAAAAAGAGAAGAAGGGAGAGTCCCGGAGGAAATAAAAGGCCGATTAAATAGGTTAGCAGGCGGCCGGATCGGGAAAAGTAAGGCCCCCCGAAAGTAGGGCCGGCTAAAACCCCGGGGCTAGGCCTTACGGCCTAAGCTCCAAAACAAAGGATGTACGAATATTAGAATACTAGCAAAAACATACGATAAGTAGTAGATATAGCGACGAGGGCGGACCGTAAAAGGGGAGAGAGGACGCCGCCCTTATACATACACATACATATCCGTATACATATTTCCTTTGTAATACGCGCCTAAATAGGTAAAAACTCCTTTATCACCAAGCTGGATAAACGAGATCTAGCATTTTGGATGGATAAAGACTGAAGAAAGAGGTCGACCAGACCTCGCACAAAGACCCGCACGCGCGGTAAAAGAGATTAAGAAGAGGGACCGCATTTCTATATAGAATAGCTATAAGCTAAACGGAATAAGAAATATAATAATAATAAGCGGTCGAGGATTTCGGAAATTAAGGGCAGGGGGGTACGGTTCTTACGGGTAAGACGATTTAACGTACGGAAGTTAATAACAAGGCGTAATTCGCCTCCCTTCTTCGGTATAAAAAGGATAGGCGCGCCGGTAGGGCTAATAAATAGCCTAATCTAACCCTTTACTTCCGCCTTAGTTAGCTACGCCCTTAGGATATCCAGCTCCTTCGTACTAAGGGCGTAGATTAAGCCTTACGGGGGTTACGCCCCGTTAATAAGGTCGATATAGTACTTTATCGCGGAGAGGATAGGGAAGTTATCCGTACCGTTAGGGTCGAATACGTTAACGAACTTAGTATATTCGGGTAGGAGTTACGGAAGCGTAACGTTTATACTATTAAGTATCGCCTCGCCCTTTTTTATCGTTACTATTCCCTCCTCTTCCTCCGGCTCCTTTAGAATTACCGGGTATATACTAGCCTAGAAAACGGTACGCGTTATCTTTAGTTCCTCCTTCGTTACGCGTACCTTACTTAGGCGAAAATCCTTCTCTTTAAACGGAAACCTTTAAATCCTTATACTTTATTAAATAATAAGGTCGGCTTATACTAGCTAGGGGAAGCCGAGTACTATTTCCTTCGGTATATCGACGACTACGAAGGGTACTTATATTATCCGCGTTAATCCGTTAAAATCGGCCGTCCGGATAAAAAGGGGGTAGGTACTATAGACGTATAAGGGCTTCTTATTAAAAGTAATTATCTCGGGGCCGGGTTTAAGAGTATAAGATTAATACGTATAAGTTGTAAAGAAGGAGTAACTAATTAAGTTCGCCTTAGCTCCGGAATCCACGATCCCCTTTATATATTACCATCGTAAGTCCAATCTAACCTTTAGGCGAATCGTTAAGGATCGCCTTACCTACCCCTCCTTATCCTAACTAATCTCTATTACTTTGTTAACGCCGAAAAGGACGTTATTCGTATCCGTTACGTTAACGGGCGCGCGGGCGACTTATAAGTACTAATAAGCTATATAACTATTCTAGTTACAAATACGGTAGCGGTTTAGGGGGTAAAGGGTAGATATATACCCTGGCTATCCGTAGGTTTAGTAAAGGCTACGCGGCTTTAGCTTAATACAAGCGCGGTAAAGGTAACCGTTATTACCGTAATTATTATAACGGCTAACTAAGGTCGTAACGGCGATACCCTCGGAGGTAGGGGTAAGTCTAGCTAACGTTAACGTAGGTACTACGACCGGAATAATAGGCGTAGTAGTAACGCCGCCGGCTACAGGTATAATAGGAGTAATAGGCGCGATAAAGGCTAAAGGTATAATAGGAGTCGGGGTAACGTACGTTAGTTATTAGTAACGGCCGTAACCGTTATAACGGGGTTATTAGTTTACCTTCTTCGCCTACTTATATATCGAAATACTATATACGCGTTATATACTTTCTATACGTTTAACTAAGTTAACAAGGTCTCGTATCTACCGAAGAAATTTAACGGTACTACCGATAGTAAGGCCTAGTTTAGGGCGTAGTTTGTTAAAGAAGCGTAATATACGTAGCTCCTCCGGTATACCTACGGGTAGATCGGCCTTAAGGTTAAGAAAGTATTCGTAAAAGGTCGATACTAACTCGTTAAGGCGTTGTTTAACTTCTTCGTTATTAAGACGCGTAGCCGTAATAAGGGAGCGCGACTAGGAGTCGGAAAGGAGGTTTTAAAGGAACTTAGTAAACTCCAGCTATATAAATTGTACGTTAAAGCTACATCGGCGGTACTCCTCCTTAACGTACCGTACCTACGCGTTCTTAAGGGCTCCCCTTAGGTAGTTAACGGTAAAGTAAATCCGATCCTAGTCGGTACGGAAGACGTCGGTCGTTTCGAACTAAATACAGTAGTCGTACAGAAAGTTCCGAAGAAGCGTAAAGCTACCGTCGGCGTAGCTCAGGAGCTTTAGGCGCGGAGGGCGAAAGGGCGATAAGGCGTAGGAGGTAAGGTTTCTGGTAGTAAGATCGAGGGAGACTCGAAAGGGCGTAACTTACGTTACTATAATCGACGTAATAGGTAAAGTTATATAGTCGAATAAGGGGACGGGCGGGCGAAGCTTTAGTACCGCGGGTACGATATTATAACGTAGTAAAGTCGTAAGTCGGGCTCTCTTCTACCGGATCGCTTCTTCCTTTTCCGTAATTCGAAGTTCGGCTTTAACCTTAGCTTCCTTTACCTTTAGGGCTATAAGTCGCGCGCTTAGGTTCTTTACTACGCCTTCGCCGCTTTAGCCCGGACCAGCTGTTAAAGGGCCGGCTTAGTTACCTACGGGAGGTTCGTAGGTACCGTTACTACCTATCGAGGACTAAGTACGTAAGCCGCTTTAGGTAAGGTTAAGTTAGGTTATATTACCGAGCGACTATTAAGTGGACTTTTATATAGCCGAATCTTAGGTAATAGTCTGGGTCGAATCTTAAGACTATTACGTAGCCGTTACGTCGGTAGGCTCGTGGACTAACGCGGACGTTAATCTTTTAGTCTAAACCGGCATCTTTACCCTAAACGGTCTAACTCCCTTAAAGGGTAAGAGAGTTTAACGTATTAGGGCCGATTCTTGCTAGTTAGAGTAAATAGGTATGGAGTACGGACACGTAGCGTAGAAGTAGTATAGGAGGGGGGTAGACGTTATATTAAACTCTAGCCCTCTTTAAGTCTAGGGCCCTTGCCTAGTCCTTATAACCCGAACTCCCGGAGGGGCGCTTACTTAGCGTACACGTAGCTCTCGCGATCCGTAACTACTTTAGGTTAGACCCTGCGCCTACGCGTGGAGTACGCTCCGACCCCGGCTCCCCGCACCCATGGCTCCCATGGCCT
>Ga0247817_10001184_pt1 | contig 13940 bp, 13 predicted proteins | sample UWRJL212509R1_FD_178010 | JGI IMG/M metagenome (GOLD analysis project Ga0247817, IMG submission 178010) | Plant litter microbial communities from Arlington Agricultural Research Station in Wisconsin, United States - UWRJ-L212-509R-1 | ecosystem: Environmental > Terrestrial > Plant litter >... | reverse complement strand
CACTGCATCGAGCAAGTTTGACGAGGCCCCTCTCGGCTTCTCGGTCCTGGCCGCCATGCCTTCATGGGCACCCATCGTCGCCAACACAATTCTCCAACCACATTTACGCGCCATCGGGTCCGGGACACTAGCGACAAGACAGACGCCCGTCCATGCTCTCCTATACCACGCCGCCAACAACCTTGACACGGCATTTGGCAAGCCCCTTGAGCCCGCGCTCTGGGATCTCACTTGCCAGCATCCCCATCTCCTGGCATCCATCCTCGCCGTCTCGGCCTGCGATATGCGCCTGCTCGCCCCCGCGGACCCCCTGCCACATCGGATCGCCGAGTGTTCGCTCCTGTCGGTGGCCCTGCACTTGTTCCAGCCGGCGCTGGAACAGCCGCTCAATCAGGCGCGGAGTGACGCCCTACTCCTGACATCCATGTTGCTGAACCATCTTGCCTTCGCGTCCGTGGACATGGACGAGGGGGGCAGGCCCGCAGCTCACGGCTTGGCTTTCTGCGGCAGTAGTAGCCTTGGCAGCGGCGGGTTTGGCTGGCTCGCGCTTTCAATGGGCCTAAAACCCCTGCTGATGGCTACCGAAGCCTTCCGCGAGGAAAGTCTTCTGATGCCCATATTCCAGGCATCGGGTGATCAGGACCAGACATTTCCGCCGCCGCAAGACAGTCTCGACCATGTCCCAGCGGCCTGGTCTCGCCTCGCCTCAGGCGTCGGATGCCTGCAGGAGCCGATCAAGAGTCTTGCTGGCATACAGGCTCTCCCCCCCTCACCGCAGAACGCCCTTGGATTCGTTCAGTTCGTTGGGACACTGGAGCCCGAGTTTCTCCAACTGCTGTACGACGGCGATGAAAGGGCAATGTGGGCCCTCGGCTGCTGGTTGGGGCTGGTGGGTCACCTGGATACAAGCTGGTCCAGGGGGCGAGTACGGCGGGACGGGGCGGCGATTCGAAGCTTCCTCCTATCCAGTGGAGTGTGCCAGAGGAGAGGCGAGGATGGAGCGATGTGGAGAAAATTGATACATGATTATGACTGTATTTACACCTCAGCATCCAGTAACGTAGACCAGAAGGCTGCGTTACCCCCCCACCCCTAGAAATCAACAAAATTCTTCGTACGGAATCGTAGCAAGATATTGTTTTCACCAAGAAAGAAGACAAGACAGTACATGTACCGAAGGGTTTGAGGCACGAGCAGGCCGAAGCTCAACTGTAGAGCAGCCACCTTGGAGCTCCACATCTCCGGGACCGCCGCCGCGGCCCCATCGTTCACAGATTGCCATAGCCATAATGATGAAACGTGTTTCTCTCCAATAACCTCTGCCCCCAAAACATGCTAACAACTGCAGGTATTGCATGGCACCGACAGGCGAGGTGCAGGTCATTCTTGCCCATAAGACGGCAGCACCTCACTCCGTCCCTCACACCACTCCTGCAGGGTCACCCGCTGCAAGTTTAACTGTCTTGTCGGACTGTCACTTGCCCAAAATATCTGTTTATGTGTTGTTGGCATGACTGACCCTGGGTCGTGGCCCACGAACATGGGGTCGTGACATTTTACGAGAGGCTCTAAGTGCGTCGCAATCCAATGGCATGTCGTTCTGCCCAGAACCGTTGCTAATGAGATCTCACCGGGCAGGTCTGGTGTGCATCAAATGTATTTTACAATCTGCTAAGACTCTTGGCAAGACGCAGCCTCACTCTCCGAGACGGCGTTGCTGCAGCTTTCTAGGTTTAAACTCTATCCTCCGAATTCGCAAATATAACCGGCGAATAGCAAGCATTAGACTCGTCTCGTAACTAAATAGTCTACATAGGCGAATATAAAACTTACTATTCTTAGTTCCGTCTCGAACCCATCACTTTTTTAGGAGGCTCAGCCTTAATATCAGCAAAAGGGAGAATGGGTATATCTTAAAGGGGCGCATCATTGACTCGGGTCATATTACGCCGATTAAAAAAAATGCATTGGAACCTATAGATGTATAAAAGCGAGAAGATAGCGTTTGACTATTCCAGCTAAGCTAGTACCCTTAGCATCAAAGTCTCCAGGACGAAAACCAGCTGCTACTAAGAATATCACCCTAACCATGAGGGCTAACACCATCCTCTTTACCAATCTTCTCTCCTCCCTGGCTTCCATCGTAGCAGGCCTTCCAGCGGAGCACGCCCTTGACGCCCTAGTGTCGCCCCGCGACATTGTATATCTCACTATTTACAGTCAAGCTCATTACATGGGGGACAGCCAAAGGCTTCAACTTTCCACGGACTCTTGCCGTAAGCTCGCCTTTACGGTTTCTGCGATGCTTTCTATATAATTCTGCTAACGAAACTGTTTGCTTTCAGATAATCTCGGCAATGGCTGGCGAGATGCTGTCGCCTCTGCCTGGTCGGCCACACTGTGCTACTACTACGGGTAGGCTTTTATGTTACTTATTATAAGGACATACCTAATGTTATGCCAGGAGAGTCGATTGCCGCGGAGGGGACGTTGCTTGGACTAATAATGGCGGCGACCCTATCATGAGTGGGGTATACTCCGTTCGATGCCCGCGCTGATACCAGGTGGAAGAAGGGGCAGATGATGGTAAAGCACAAGGCCTTGTTAAACCACGAGCTACAGAAAGTGTTTCCGGAAGACTTTATCCCGAAATAGGCCTATATGCTAGAGGGTGGATAGCTTTACGCTGTGAGGGAGAAGTTAATAGTAAATGCTGTTCTCCATTGCCAATCCGGGGTCGGTGCAGGACGCGCCCTGATGCACTAAATGAACACCGGGACCCCGGGTGGACAAGATGTGCTTTTCCTGGGCCAGGGGGTGCATAGCATCGGAAGCTTTCCCTAGCATTAACTGTATCGTCTTTGCAGATGTGATTTTTCTACCGACATATAGCCGTGGACGACCAGGAGTTAACCTTAAAAGATTAATGGTGTATGTTTTAATCTTTACTAACGTAACGTGATAACGATATTACTAACATACGACGTCTTATCCAAAAACCCTATTATAATACAAAATTCCATTGTTAATACAGCGCCGGGTATAGTATTGTAAAAGGAACTTTTTAGTTCGACTTAGGTTTTACCATACATAAAATGACAATAAACTTAAAGGGAAAAACGTCCTATCTTAATTCCATTCCCTCCGAGTTAAGTATCTTTATCGAACGTTGTCTAAAAGTAAAGCTCTTCCTCCTTCTTCCAATCTATCTAGCATAGCATTTCCCAAATAAGGAATTCTTAGGGTTCCAAATAACCACCAAGTTTGCTAAGCAGATAACGGCGAATATCACCCACCGGTTTCGCCAGTAGAAACCCGCTAGCAGATTAAAGATCAACATGTTGAATAGGAGCCAGCTGAGAATGCCGATGATTGTATAGCGAACGACTGTCGGCAGGATGTTGCTGCCGATCGTCGCTAAGAGCTCCATGGTGCCCGGAGAGACGGCCTTTGTAACTGACGAAAGACCGGTCGTGGTAAAGTAATAGAATAGTGTTTTTAGGAAGGATGAAGGGCCGTTTCTTAGTTGCTGGGAGTTTGAGAGAAAAGCTGTGCGTTTGCTTTTAAATTGCAGGAAGTAGTTAATGTCTGTAAGATTCGGAGAATTCGATTAAGTCAGGAAATAACAAGGTAAATGTTGGAACTGGACTTGGCGTATTATTGAAGAATGAAGTGATTAAGTGCGAAGAATCTTAGAAGCGCTGCACGGTAAAAATATCCAACATGAAATTGGTTTAGCATGTCCACTTTATACTAAGGAAAACAAGGATGTACTAAGCGTTAGGATGGGGTATCTATTTTAAGTTTTTTACTCCATTGTCTATGAAATCCATTGTAATCTTTTTGTATCCTAAATTAGAACAAAGAACTCGACGACCTATCCTTTTTCTTTTTTTAAACAGTTAATAGAGACCCGAATATTTCCATTCCTTCGCCAAAGAACATATTACTTAAGGCCCACCAAAACTCCTTTGTTATCACTCGATATTCGACAAGTTAAATTTAAATATAGCAGCCAATTAACGCTCTAAATCTACCTTAACATCTACCGTACTATAATACTTCCAACCAGCCGTTATACCGCCGCCGCCGCCTCAGCCTACGTAAGCTTGTTAACTGCCGCCTTGTTTATGTTAGTATAGCCGAAGGTACCGCGCTTTCAAGTTCTAGGAGTACTTGGTGATGTGCTTAAAGATAACTTCGCGCGAGAGACTTTAATAACGTAATTAAGAGGTTTTCGTTCCCTCCTTTGCGTATTAGGTAATAGCTACCGCAAACTTAACACACCACAGAATATAATAAAGGGCGGCTAACTTGCGGCAGTACCTAAGCTGGACTTATTTACTAGGTATGTCGAAATACTAACGGTAGCTTAACGAGAACTAGGGCAGCGCGGAGCTCCAGACGCTCCCCGGGAAGCGGTTCCCATACCTCCTAAGCAGCCGAGCTCTCGAGCTGTCTTTCGGAAATCGGTGCTATATATGCACACACATTTGGCACCGTCTCCTAGTAATTATAGCGAGACCGAGAGGGAAGTGGCTGGATACTTTAAACTACGAAGTATATAAAGAGACCCTTAGATCTAGGTCCGCCGTTTAAAATTAATGTGCACTGCTATGGGGATTCCGTCGACATGCCGGCTGGAACCTGGTACGTAGGCTTAGAGGGGCGTAACCTCGCCGTTCTTCTTAGCCTGGTTAAGATAAACCCCCTACCAATCCCGTACGAACTAAAGGGCGTCGTGTATATATCGTCCATGATGAAGTCCCCTGAGGTAACCGCGATTGTTATTGAGTCAGGGCACAGGGTGCGGCTGCACCATGTGTGGCGTTCTCGCTCATGGGCAATGGATGTGGCGTTTTTTTGGCTGGCTAAGCTACCTACGCGGTGGTGCATTATTCGTTTCTCGCGCCTCGACAATTTTAGTCTAGACATGAACACCACTCCTCTCTTGCGTGCCACAGCAGCCCACACAACGCCATTGCGTGCAATTGAACTTGTCGGGCCCTCTGAGCATGGCAAGAAGAGCGAGACAGCCAATTTAATTTGCATCTTTTGCCATCTTTGCGACCGAACCCCTGACTTGCACGTCCCACTGATACGGGTCGAGCCGCCTGCTTCCGCAACCACGACCGGCACTGCCTGCAGCGGCATACACCTCCTGGAACGGGGGTAAGTTATTTGTTTAAGGGTGCGGAAACCCCTATTTATTATGCTTTGGACTTTGATGACAGAGCCTCGTTAAGTACTTGTGGCATTCAAAGGCTGATAATCGATAGCGAAAGTGGCTGGAATCGAGGATTACTCGGCCGCGACTCAGCAAGACGAGCCGCTTCCCATTGCGGCATCCGTCATTGGAGCTCCGGGTATGAAATTCTATTAAAGGCGGCCACACTCGAAGTCCTAGCGTACATATATTTTCACTCCTCCTACTTTTCTCTAACCCCCCCTCAGTCATCCTCGCTCTCATCCTCATCTTCCAGTTCAGCCTCATAGTCAAAGCCATCATGCTCTTGTGCCCGGCGGACGACTTGATCCGCTACGATGGCGAGACCTGATGGATCTGGTTCCCGATCAGCAGGCCACCCCTCCTCCTCCTCAATGGCGTGATCCATAATGGACTCGTCGATACTGTTGACATCGTGTCCAAGCTCCTGAATAAAGCCAAGAAGCATGTTTTTCTTCACGTATTTCCCACGAGTCCCCCAATATCTTGTCCCCGTAAGGACCTCCTTCTGGATCAACGAGTCGGTGTTTGCCATCGACCCCTTCCAGGTCAACTGGGTAACAGCGCTGAGGAACCCCCACCAGACATATCGAGCCCTGGGCCGCGTATCGTTGAGGAATGTAAGACGGCGTCCGTGAAGCCCTGCTAAAGTCTCCGACTTGAGGCCGTATATCTCCTTGTCGAAGACCGGCTCCTTCATACAATGCGGCGTGGCGTCTAGAACTGCGATGCGGTATTCTCTTGGGTTTGTCATCTCCCACTCTCCCAAAGCCTTGTGTCGTTCTTCTCGATCTTCCCATGGGGCCAAAGGGTTTTGTGCTTCCATCTTGGTATCGGGGACAAAGACCAAAAAGCCCCTGCCGAAAGCCTTCTCAATTAGGGGATGAAGGAAGATTCCGTTGGCCGGGGAGAAAAGCTCGTCACGGGTGCCCGTACCAAAGATAGGCTCCATGAAATCTGCTGACTGCCATGGGAAGAGATGCGCAGCAATGGCGCAGGATGGATCGATCCATGTACCAAGTACCGGTTCCCAGATGGAAAGACGGTTGCCAGGGCAATACGCCTGCTTCATCAAGTGTCTCATCCTCGATTGATCGTGGGTGTATCGCCGACCTTTGGAGGCAGCATTCTCTAGCGCGAATCCTAGTTTCGATGAGTTGAATAGCTTGACGAATGCGCTAGAAATTTCGTGGAAGCGAGACCCCTCCATCTTGTTGGCCTGGTCCCTCGCGATTTTGGCTTGTTGCGCCAATGCGACCGACTCTAAAAGGCACACTCTCGCCGTCGGATTAACATCCTCCCATTGTTCCCTCGACAGGTGTCCACCTTCCTCTTGGTACTCGTGAAATTGAAGGGAGGTGTACAGCTTTATCCGCTCCGCGTCCATGGTGAGGAGATCGGCTTTGCTGGACCAGAAGGCGGAATCAAACGATGACGACGGCCTCAGCTTTTTGCGGACGGCCTTGATCTGATCCACGAGCTTCCTTAGCTGCGTCTCCTTTCAAATGACGATTTCGTGGAGAGGGTGGAAGCAAACGACAAGGATGTGTTGCGGTCGGCCTTAATCTGGTCCACGAGCTTGCTGAGCTGCTGCTCAATTTCGAACAACGACTTTGCAGATAGAGTGGAATCGAACGGCGGCGGCGGGCTGAGCTTCTTGCGGGCGGCCTTTATCTGGCCCAGGAGTTTGCTGTGTTGCTGCTCCATTTCGAATGGCGATTTCACAGAGAGGAACTTCTGTTTGCTGTTTGACGACGTATTTGGGCAAGCTATAGACGATTGCCTTCCGGGAGCGGTTGGTCTGCAGCACAAGCTGTCAGTTATTGGTGGGACTGGATTCTTGGGCAGCAGCACTTACAAAGAAAGACCAAAACCTAACAGACTGGTGCCGAAGCAACTACTATAACGAGTCTTGTTGTGTGGTGAAGAGAGAGAGAGAGAGAGTGCATGTGTGTATGGACGAGGGGAAACAAAAAATCCTTGGTGTGTGTTTGTAGTGGGACCCTACCTTAGGCTAGTCTCAGTTTTCAGACCTGTAGCGGCGGTTGGGGATAACCAATTAGAAAATTCGGATAACCTATCAGAATATTCGACCATGTCGACCAATTACAAACCCGTATACAGTATACCGCGGAGGGGTCTGAGAACATGCGGAGATTTTGGACTTCCATTAGGTTTTGCCCGCCAATTTTAGTATGGGCATGTCATGACCCAGGGAGCCAGGTCACGACACGGGACCTCGGGTGCCTAGGGCACCTTGGGACCAACCAATCAGGATGTGCTTGGTGGGGCAGCCGCCAAGACCACTGAGCAGAGGAAGTGCTCAAGTGGGATCTGAGGCTCAACACCCTGAGCACACCAAGCACAGTACCAGGATACACCGCTCTAAAGCATAGACAGTTTACTACATAGATAGGTAGACAGCACCCTTGAGTAGGTAAGGAACCGGTCTTGTTCCTCACGCAAGCAAATTAGGTATGTTCCCGTCTACAATCTTGCAAGCACCTTCTTCAAGCTCTTTGTAGAACACCCTGTTTGAGACGGTACATGATGCATCTGCGCAAATGGCCTCTTTACAAGCGTGGCTTGGTTTTTAAAGAACGGCGCCTCTCTCAGCGTACCATCGGATTTGGCGGGATTTCGTCCTGGGTGTGCAGAGAGGTCCTGGAGAATGAGTTCGTCAAACTTCCAATTCACCTTGACCGCGAAGGAATAACGTCTTGGCTCGACGCTGAGAAAGAAGGTGTGACGGATATCGAGGAGACGTGAAAGAGGGTTGTCTCGGGATATTGTGTGTGCGATTCGACGGAACCGAGAGATCGTTGGGTTGCCATCTCCGGTTTGACTTCGGCGGTGCCGTTACGAACAAGGTGAGAGAGTTCCGGAGGGTTATGGCTCCCTGTTACGTACAACCAGCTTCGGTAGGAGGCCGCAGGCAATAAGGACGATGGAACTTCCGCAACCTACGCGGGGCTGCGGCCTCACAGGTCGTGGATTTCTGTCCGGAGCATGGTTGCCTATCAGAGGTATCTTGAGGGTGATACTTCCTTTGTTACAAGGCTTGCCAAAGTTGCGGTGCCCTTGGCAGAAGAGATGATATACATCGTCGAGGGACGAGACGCCGAAGTCCTTTCCCACCTGAGGGTATCATGTGTCCCGTTGAGAATGGACAACGAGCGACAGGTTCCCAGGGGCTGGCCTCCAGAGAACAGCAAGGACATATTTCGGGTTTCCTACAACACGTCAGCGGTTGCGTTTGGCGAACTGCTACTTCCGCTTGTCGAGTATCGGCAAATGTTGTTCGGGATACTGGTTGCGCGTTTAGAGGAATATCCGGGGGCCTTCGAGAGGGTCGGGATGGGGAGCAGCCGGTTCGGGAAGGTGAGAGGTCCGCGGACTATTGGCTAGTACCAGGAGGTGTGGAGGTCGAGGCCTGAATATTGGGATCCTGCTATGAGGCAGGCGTTTACTCTGGTTTGATTTTACATGGGATGACACTCCTTCCTGGTCAACCAAGATTTGAAAATGCTCAAGGCTGCCCCTGAGACAACTTGGGTTTTGCGGCGTGACGCAAATGAACATAGGTGGCGTCGATTTTAGGGTGGTGAAACATTGTAGTCTCGCAACCGTAGGTCAGTCAAGCCGCTGTGCTCATTGCTGATGCCTTGCTGAGACGAGTAACTGCTACAGGGGAAGAACCCAGGGATCAATGTGGTTAATATGAGTGATGAATCGATGATCCAGTATCTGAGAGCTACTTCTTATAGGTCCGCGACACTTGCAATCGTCGGAATGCCCCCAGCGGGCGAGTCATCCGCTTTCTTAAATGTCTCCACAGCAGACTCAACTGAAGCTTCCAGAGTCTCCTTGAGTTCGCGTTGGTCAGCCTCCGTCCATCCCTGACGAGATACTTAAATTGATCGTTCAACGAGGTAGTGACACCAGAGGCGCTCTCCACAGCACACCTTGATGAACCCTCGGTGTGGAAATATTTGCATGCTAGAACCCGGCTTGCGTAGCACCCCACACAGACACGACGGCTTGAGCCAGATGTCGTTGATCGGCGGCTTGTGAACCGGCTCCTGGGGGCGAGAAGCCTATTGAGACTGCTGGATGAGTTGCAGATACCTAAGATCCTGCTATGATGTCACTATTGAAGTTCCTTCACCCTTGGGCGTCTGAAATGTCTGCTTAGCCGTCTCGTCCGCATCGGCGAAGAAGAAAATTCCCAGGTTGGTGATGGAATGGGTGAATGCCTCGTCGGGGAAATCTAGCTTCTCTACGGTCATTGTCGAGCAGTAAACATTTCAGAGCTGCCCAATTCTTTCGCAGGCGATGTTGACCATATTGGAAGCGCCATCGACGAGATATAAGGTTGGGCCAACCTTCGGAGATTCCAGCGTCAGCAAGATTTCGGCGGTAACAACGCCGGTTCCGTGTCTACAGAGTTGTCGCCCATATTGGGCATCAAGTCCAAGATACACCGGGCCAGCTCTCGAGTGCAGCCGCCGGTCCCGGCCTCATATGACGCGGCATCCTGGTTGAAGTGCTCTAGCGGCGACTTGGAAACGGTGGAAGAAGTCATTCTGCCGAAGACTGGTGCTTCGGGGCGACACCAAGATACGCTAGTTGAGGAGGAAGAAATGCAACATCGCTGGAAAGGAGGATGCAGAATCTGCCGAGGTTTTCTACTTGCGGACTTTCGTAGGTAAAGCTAATACATAAAAGCCAGTCCGTCCAAACGACATTAAAATCCCGAGCGTCAGAAATCGCGCCAGTTTGCGGCTTTGAGTTAATGTGGAAAAAGAAATCCAAAAAAGATAAGGAAATAGAAAGATCGAGTTGCCTTTAATGCTGAGAAGAATCCTTCGCCTCAAGTTCGGCCTCCCCAGAGGAGACTGAGCACCTCTTCCTTTTCCGGTTGCCCGAGGTAGGAGCAGGGTTAGCGGCGGCGGTGGCGTTGGCGTCGGCGGCGACATTGCTGTAAGAGCCGAAACCGTTGAAAGCGGGGAGGACCTTGCCGGCAACGTCGGGAGCGGGGACCGGGGGTTGAGGGAACCCGCGTTTAGGATCGGGGACGGCGATGGGGGTGGCGAGGCTTCCCGACACGGCGTCCTCCTCGTCAGCGTAGCGACCTGTGGCTAGGAGGCGGCGGGTTGGGTCGACCTGGGATTGAGATGGGCGGCCCCAATTCAGCGTGGGGCGGCCAAACCTCCGGCGCGCCCAGTGTTCATCCTCGCAGAGATCGCGTAGATAGCCCCTCTCGGTCGAGACCTCGTCCTTGAAATGGCTATCTGGCCGGGAGAGCATCGGGATCTGGCGAGATGTTGGTTTCTTCGAGGTTGACCGGGGCAAACCGCGGCGCCTCTTTAGCCAGGCTGCCAACTCGTCATAAAAAATAGCGACGTCGTGGTCTAGCACCACGTCGGGATGCTTGACCCACTTGTCCCGGGCGCGCACCAGCTCGTCCGCCTCGGCATCCGGCAGAGCAACGTCGTACTTCTCGTCCTTGGTTATGATCCGGTAGAGGAAGGCGGCTGCCGCGTTGACGTCGTCTCTGTGGTAGTATGGCCACATGGGGTCGTGGACGCCAGCCAACCCAAAGTCGATGAGCAGCAGCTTGTCGGTTTCCGGATCGATGAGCATGTTGCGGCCCGAGATGTCGTGGTGGTGGATGCCGTAGACCAGGTGCAGCTCGTCCAGCACGCCCATCAGCTGCTGGAACCAGCGGAGCTTGAAGGGGCGCGATGGCGGCCAGTTGCCCATGGACGGCGAGTCGACAGCGCGCATGGTGTAACCGATGACGCCCAAGCCCGTGAGCTCTTCCAGGATGAGACAATCTATCCCAACAATGTGCGGATGGCCAGCAGGCAGATGCGTGAGCACCTGGATCTCGGTCCACGGCGACGGCTCCGAGTACTTGGACACGACCGTCTTTTCGTCTCCCCACGGGGAAATCGGGTACGTGGCCTTGTCGACGAGGGGCCCCAGCCGGGCGACCACGGTGAGCTGCGATCGGAGGAGCGTGGGAAGAGGTCGTACAAGTTGGTACTCGTGCACCGAAGGCTTGTAATGCTGTTGTGGATTCCAGCTGTCATGGTCCCATTTCGAATTGGTCGACGTCCATAAGATCTTGGCGTGGTTGTCCAAGATGAGGGCTCGAGTGCCGGTCGGAAGGTTGTCGGCCACGGCGCACAGGAGTCCACCTATCGTGTCGAGCTCGGCGTCTTCACGCTGCCTTTCGTCGTCCGAGTAGTCCGCTAGCGAGGCCCCCTCCTCGTACACGCGAGGAGAACGAGGCGGGGGAGGGGGCGTTCCCCTCACGTACAGAACGTCAATCGTGCGGTTGGTTTGGCCGTCAACCCAAACCGCCGCTGAGAAATCGCTGCGGTACACATCGTCCCCTAGTTCGCGCAGCAGTTTGAGTCGCTCATCTCCACTTGCGACGCCCCGGCAAACCTGGAAGAAGCGGCAATACATCTTGCTACTGGTTTGATCTTGCAACAAGAAGGAGAGAGTGGAACGGAGGGAGGGAGAGTGGGTGCAGCTGAGGAGGAATGTCGGGTTGTTGGGGTTTGGTGGATGAAAACGGAAGTGGATGGGGGAGGAAGAGAATGGGGGAGGGCCGGCGCCATGTCTGGCGTGGTGCTGCGAGAACAAAGAGAGCCCACCGTCTGGGGGCTGACCAAAACCGGCCACATCTTTATGGCTGCACGCGACCGTTAAAACGATAGCTCGGAAAATAAAATAACAAAGCCCCAGATTGGCCTCAACTGTCCGAAAACCCCCCTTTCCCCTTGGAACAAAAAAAATTAAGGACGAGCGACACCGCCAGGCCACCACAGGACCGCCACAGCCCCGTTCAGCCGCGATACCCACGGTTGCAACCAGAGTTGTCACAATTCTCCGTCAAACTGTTAACAAGCTTGGAGAGAGTATCGTCAGCTCGGAGTGTCCGCGATTGTGAGAGAACTCTCAGCTTCCCCTGCAAGGAGCTACAGGGATCCTCAACGACTTCGTTTCCTTCGTTTTCCACGTCTGTGAGGTGGCCATGATGCTGCGGCCGAGGCGATCAAGAACTTTGTACAAATACATCGTCCCATCCGCACCAAGAGCTTGAACTTCGAGGAAGAAACACAACAATCCCGACAGACAACCTGCGCAAAAATCTCAAGACAAACAACCCAACGCCCTTCCCACAACTCCCATAACTCCCTCGACCAAACCCCAGTCGCAGAGACAAACCCCAACTACCGACCCTACCGCCATCACCGCTCAACCTCAACCATTGTGATTACCCAGCCGTTTGGAAGCCACAATGCCTATCGTCATCCCTTTCATTCCGACGCTCCTCAAACTGCGGAGCAACCTCTTCGCTCTGCGCCGTCACAGAGGCTTCGCCTGCACATGCGGACGCTACTTTTTTCGCTTCGAATGTGGCCATCCCAAGGAGTGGAGTCACGTCTGCGGCAACACATGTCTCGATAGCGGCCGCGACGGCTTCTGCTACCACCCGGCCAACATTTACCACGTCAACCATATTGTTCTCGAAGGAGCGTGCAGGGATTGCATGCGCAGGATCTAGTAGCCTGGACATCATTCAGGGTTTTGATGCAAGAGGGGGGCGGCTAGGGTTATGGGATTGCATCGGACGCTGCTGAGCGCTGTCCATTGGATGGGATGGGGTGCGGCAGATACATTAGGTAGATTGTTGGGAAAGTTGGACGTCGACCGGCAAAGATTGGATTGCGCGTCGTTGCTCCGAGGCATCGTATGTCGTCGGTCGGCGGGCGTCGCGGGCCGGCATGGCGAGATCGTCCCGGTGCGTCTCGCGAATTGGCCCGGGGATGCAACATGAAGGGCGCTTGCGCCTCGATCCGCTGCCTTGGGACTGCCCTGCTGCCTCGGACCTGCAAATTGGAACCGACACGGGGCTCAAACCATGCGCGGCCGGTCACGGGACTTGGGAGAGAGCGAGGAGTCGGGCGCGGAGGTGGGTCCTTGATGTCATTGGCCCGGCGGTGTTGGGCGATTTCACGTGATTGGGAACCCTCAACCTCACCTCCTCGTTGTCGCGGCCACCGAAACGTGATGGTGGAACGGATTCACCGACAACCTCGCATCCCAGAAGTACCACTGAGGCCACGGGGCTACTGCAAGTATTTGTGCCAGTCCGCGGCACTGCAGCGCCGGGGGGGAGATCAAGAGGGCGTGTCGACGCGGTGGTGGCTGCGAATTCTGCCTCGGCCCTCGTGGCTGGCAAGTTGGCAACCGCCAAAGATGCCAAAGATGTCAAGGGTGCCACGGCGATGCAATAATATATTAGTGCAGGCATCTGCCCTAATACGGATACCTCATCCCTTACGCCGTCTTCCATTTCCAATTTTCCAGCAGTGAGCCACATGTGACCTCGGGCACCGCCCACCGTTAAACCTTCGCACCTTCCACCGGCCGACAACACTCGGCTGGGCGCGCTCCATTTCCTCCCCAGAGCGCGGCGCATTCTTACCCTCTATCACGAACGCTGCCACACTTTGGTCTGTCGATTTACGGACTTAACCAATCCCAATCTCATTCTCAGCAATCCCATTCCTATTAGGTAACTAGACCGTCTCTAGTATCGACCGAACCCCCCAATCCTTGCCACGCTCCTAACCTTCAACCTTCCGAGTCGTCCGACATAACCCATCCCCTTGTCTGATAATATCCAGCA
>Ga0247817_10001183_pt1 | contig 13942 bp, 7 predicted proteins | sample UWRJL212509R1_FD_178010 | JGI IMG/M metagenome (GOLD analysis project Ga0247817, IMG submission 178010) | Plant litter microbial communities from Arlington Agricultural Research Station in Wisconsin, United States - UWRJ-L212-509R-1 | ecosystem: Environmental > Terrestrial > Plant litter >... | reverse complement strand
TATAACTCAATGTGGTTGTAATACCTCCAATAAAATCAGGTGTAAAATGTCCTAATACCTTTTTATTTGGGTCAGCTCTCGGTAATCCGTTTGCTCCTACTACAATGTTTCCATTTGTATCACGTAAATAAGCCGTTCCGTAAAGTGCTCCATAAGCTTGTCCAACAGATGCTAATACATCAACACCTCCTGAAGAACCAATTGTATAGTTTTTGATTTTTTCATCATAATCAAGAACCTCAACTTTACTGATGTTTTTAGAATAGTTCAAACCTACGTTCCATGAAAAATTTTCAGTTCGAACAGGGCTTCCGTCTAATTGAACCTCTACTCCACGGTTGTTAATTTTACCTGCATTAATTAATTGCGAGTTATAGCCGCTTGAAGCCGTAGTTTTGATTTCTAAAATCTGGTCGAAACTATTTGTGTTATAATATGCTGCATCGAAATGTAATCTGTTTTTCCAGAAAGAAGCTTCAAGACCAAATTCAGTAGAACGTGTCGTTTCAGGTTTCAGATTCTCATTAAGTTTCTTTTGCGAAGAAGTCTGAATTGGATTTCCGTCGAATGCAGCCTGAAAATTATAAACTGTAGACAATTGATACGGATCTGCATCGTTACCTACTTCAGACCATCCTCCACGCACTTTTAAATAATCCAGCGTATTGCTTTTTATATTCAAAGCATCAGATAATACAACACTTGCATTAACAGAAGGATAAAAATAAGAACGGTTATTACTTGGTAATGTCGATGACCAGTCATTACGTGCTGTAAGGTTTAAAAACGCATAATTTTTATAACCAAACTGTGCCGAAGCATAAGCACTGTATACTCTTAATCTTGACAATGCATTAGACGAAGTCAATGGATCGCGTGAATTTGTTAATGTGTACAAATCAGGTACTGCCAGACGTAATGCTTTTTGGTAGTTGTTTGCATCACTACGGTTACGGATATTGAATCCTCCAAGAGCATCTAAACTGAAATCATCATTAAGCTTTTTATTATAATGCAAAATACCTTCTGTATTTTGTTCGTTTACAGTGTAAGCATCTTCCGCATAAGATCCGAAAGGAGTTCCGTTTGTACCATATTTAATAGTGTACTTTCTACGATCATTATAGTAATCAACTCCTGTACGGAATTTAAAATCAAGTCCGTCAATGATCTTAGCTTCTAAGTGAATATCTCCAATTAAGCGGTTACGTTGTTGGCTTGTAGTATTATAATAAGCATTCCAATAGGGGTTGCTGTAGTAACTGTTATTCCAGTTTACGTCTCTGTTATTTCTAAGTTTGTTGATATCTACCTGACGTCCGAACCAAAGAAACTGAAGCATTACACCAGCAGCACGGTTACCGGATGGACCTCCAGGCAAAGTTGGAGAATTTGTAACAATGTAGTTACCTGTTACTCCTACTTTTATACTTTTGTTTATTTGATAATTAGAATTAATACTAAAGTTTGTTTTATTTACTTCACTATTTGGCACTACTCCTGTTTGTTTTTGGTTCCCAACTCCTAAACGAAAATCTGATTTCTCATCTGATTTGGCAACAGAAACATTATTATCAAAAGTAAGACCTGTATTAAAAAAATCCTTCACGTTATCCGGATTAGCTACAAAAGGTACTGCTTCTCCATTTGAATAAAATTGAGGAATAAGTCTTCCGTCCATTTTTGGCCCCCAGCTTTCATCAACTCCATCATTAATTCCGCCACCTTTACCGTCTACGAAACTAAATCTTCCGTTTGATCCCTGTCCATACGAATCCTGAAATTTAGGTAAAGTAGCAACCTGAGATACTGTAATACCAGAACTTACACTGATTCCTAATCCTTTTTGATTTCTTCCTGATTTTGTTGTGATAAGAACAACTCCATGCGCAGCACGTGATCCGTAAAGAGCCGCTGCATTAGGTCCTTTTAGTACACTCAATGACTCAATATCCTGTGGATTCAAATCTGCAATTGCATTTCTAAAGTCACGCGTTGCACCACCAACACTTCCTAATTGTGAGTTATCTACCGGAACTCCATCTACCACAAATAATGGCTGATTGTTACCTGCAATAGAAGTTTCTCCACGAATAACAATACGGGATGATCCCATATCTCCCTGAGAATTGGTAATACGTACACCCGCCACTTTACCGGCAAGGTTATTGACAAGATTTGTTTCTTTTGTATTTTCTAAGTCTTTGCTTTTAAGTGACTGAATAGTATATCCTAAAGATTTCTTTTCTTTAGAAATACCAAGCGCTGTAACAACTACTTCAGACAAATTGGTCTGATCTTCCTGAAGTTCTACGACAACTGAATTTCCATTCACAACAACTTCGGCTCTTTTATATCCCATGAAAGTAACTGCCAGCGTATAAGGAAATTTTTGCCCTGTTTGAAAGTAAAACTTTCCATCAAAATCTGTTATTACACCGTGTGTGGTTCCTTTAATATTTACTGAAGCCCCAATAACAGGTTCTTTTGTAACAGCATCAACTACTGTTCCGGTTAGTTTAGATTGTATTAAAGGTTGGGTTTCCTGGGCATTAACCCCTATGGCAATCAATAAAATGCATAACCATGTATATCTTTCTAATTTTTTTTTCATTACTTTTTTTAGTTTAATAAATAAGGTGAACTGAAAAGGTTTATTTTACGCTACTCTCGTTTCCCTTACAGAGATGTACAAATTCTTTAAGCTTTACCATTTCTGTTCTTTGCAGAAATGTTTTTTTATCTGCAACACATTCGTTTTTTCATATTTATTTTTTTTTGAATTACTACTATTTTGAACTGAGATTTCATAACACTTCTACCCGAAAAGTCAGGTTTAGTCATTATTAAAAGGTTGGTGTGGATTAGAAATTGAAGAATTTTTAATAGTTACAACAACAATGACTAAATGTGCACATTGATCGCCGCATATATAAAAATGATTTATTTAGGATAGTCTTCAATTATATTTGTATTTGATTATTTTTAAATTCTACTAATTCCGTAGAACAAAAGTATATTAAAAATACGAACTCAAAAATTTTAATTAAACTTTTTGCAAAAAAAATGTTAATTAAAACAACAAATAACTGAAATACAAACACATAACAAGTATTCACAAAACACTATCGTGTAAGATTTTTTGTAGACCGAGATCTGAAATGAAAAAGAATAATACCTAAACAACTAAAGTTTACACATAAAAAAAGACCCAAAATGCTTTTTTAAAGTATCTCATAAAGCACTTTAAAAAAGTTTTGGATCTGTAAAAAAATAAGAAATGAAGATGCCTTATTCACTTCATTTTAAAACAAAAAAAAACTCAAATTCTAAAGAATTTGAGTTTTTTAAAACCTGAATTATATTTTAAAGCTTAGTCTAAAATAAAGCTAACACTTACATTTGCTGTAATATCAATTTCTCCAATAGCAAGTGTTTCGTTAGAAGCTCCCATTGCATCTGAAGATTCTTTCATTCTCATTGTAGCATACATTGGTTGTGGGTGATACACTTGTGTGTTATCAGAAATCGTGATTGCTTTACCCACTTTTTGTCCTAAAACAGAAACATAATCTTCCGCTTTTGCTTTAGCATCTTTAATCGCTAATTTTCTGGCTTCAGTTTCGTATTGCTTAATTTTGGACGATTCAAAAGTAACTCTGTCTAAACGGTTGATTCCTTGTTGAACCAAGCCTTCCATTACTTCGTCGTATTTTGTCAAATCTTTTAATACAATCTCAATTGTTTGAGTAGCATTGTAATTTGTTTTCTTTTTGTCGTAATCGTATTGAGGATTTAGTGCAACTTGTTTTGTTTTAAAATCTGCGGTTGGAATATTCATTTTTTTGATGAACTTCAAAACAGCATCTATTTTTTCGTCATTTTGTTTTTTAACCTCTTTAACATTAGTTCCTTTTGTTTCAACTGTAGCCAAAATACAAACCTGATCAGGTGCTACTTTTACTTTTCCTTCCCCATTTACATTAATTTGAGGAATTTGTTTTATTTCCTGGCCGTAAGACATAGTCATAAAGATAATTGTTAAAAATAATACTAGTTTTTTCATTTTTGTTTTATTTAAGTTATTTAATTTTTTAATTACAATAGTTAATAAGGTTATTTCAAAAGTTGTGCCACATTACAATTTGCCGGCTTTTGCCAGTCCAAAAAGTACTACAATTGGAATTGTAAGTAAGATTACCATCAAAGGTTCATCTACCAATAAAGAAGGCACTTTTATAAGCGTAATAAGATAGCCTCCAACAGCACCTCCAAAGTGAGCGGTGTGACCAATATTGTCATTTTTAGCTCTCATTCCATAAATGGAATACAATAAATATAAAATTCCAAAAAGATAAGCAGGAATTGGAATTACAAAAAAGATTCCCAACATCATATTGGGCTGTAATAAAATAGCGGAATATAAAACGCCTGTTACCGCGCCCGATGCACCAACAGCACGATAACTATAATCGTTTTTATGAAATAACATTGTCAAAAGACTTCCGAAAATTAGACTTCCAAAGTATACCAGAACAAATGAGAACGTTCCCAACTCCATAATAACTCCGGGAGCGAAAAAATAAAGTGTCATCATATTAAAAATTAAATGCATCATATCTGCATGCAAAAAACCTGATGATAACATCCTGATCTGCTCTCCGGAACGAATACTTCCTACATGAAATTCATATTTCCGAAAGAAAGAAAAATCATTAAAACCTTTGTAACTAATCAGTGCGTTTGCCACTATAATTCCAATCAAAATGGTATTCATAAAAAATATTTAATGTGATTTGTAAAGATAATAATTCTACAAGATAAGTGAGTACAATCGTACGTTATTCATCTTTACTTAATATTATAAAAAAAAATACCTGCAAATACAAAAACACCTCTTTCAAATTATGAAAGAGGTGTTTTTGTATTTGCTTACTTTGAAAATTAAATTCCCGCAATAGCTTTTATTTCATCTATAATTCGAAGTGCTAACACATCAGCTTTTTCCTGAGAAGGAGCTTCTGTATAAATTCGGATAATAGGTTCTGTATTTGATTTTCTTAAATGTACCCATTCTGTAGCAAAATCAATTTTAACACCGTCGATTGTACTAATATCTTCATTTTTGTATTTATCGGTCATAGCAACCAAAATAGCATCAACATCAATTTGAGGTGTTAATTCAATTTTATTTTTGCTCATATAGTATTCAGGATAAGAAGCTCTCAAAGCCGAAACACTCATTTTTTTATTCGCTAAATGCGTCAAAAACAAAGCTACTCCAACCAAACTGTCACGTCCGTAATGCGATTCAGGATAAATAATACCTCCATTTCCTTCACCACCAATAATAGCATTATTCTTTTTCATTAAAGCTACAACATTTACTTCGCCTACTGCGCTTGCTTCGTAATTTCCGTTATGACTTACAGTAACATCACGCAATGCACGTGAAGATGACATATTCGAAACGGTGTTTCCGGGTGTTTTACTTAAAACATAATCAGCACAAGCAACCAAAGTATATTCTTCTCCAAACATTTCACCATCTTCGCTAATAAATGCGAGACGATCCACATCCGGATCAACCACAACACCTAAGTGTGCTTTCTCTTTTACAACCAGTTCAGAAATATCTGTTAAGTGCTCTTTTAATGGTTCTGGATTATGAGGAAAATGTCCGTTTGGTTCGCAGTACAGTTTTACTACTTCAACGCCCATTTGTTCTAATAATTTTGGAATGATGATTCCTCCAGAAGAATTAACTCCATCTACAACTACTTTAAATTTTGCCGCTTTTACAGCTTCAACATCAACAAGAGGTAAATTTAAAACCTCGTCGATATGAATATCCATATACGCATCATTTAAGGTAATTTCTCCTAAATTGTCTACATCTGAGAAATCAAAAGCTTCTGCTTCAGCAATATCTAAAATTTTAGCACCTTCTTCTCCACTCAAAAATTCTCCTTTTGCATTTAAAAGTTTTAATGCATTCCATTGTTTTGGATTATGAGAAGCTGTTAGAATGATACCTCCATCTGCTTTTTCAAGAGGAACCGCAATTTCTACTGTTGGAGTTGTAGAAAGACCAAGATCGATTACATTAATCCCTAAGCCTATCAAAGTATTAACAACAAGGTTGTGAATCATAGGGCCTGAAATTCTGGCGTCACGACCTATTACAACCGTTAGTTTTTCTTTTTCAGTATTATTTTTTAGAAAAGTTCCGTAAGCCGATGCAAATTTTACAGCATCAACCGGAGTAAGATTATCCCCCACTTTTCCACCAATTGTTCCTCGGATTCCCGATATCGATTTTATTAAAGTCATTATATTATGTTTAGTTACCAATTACAAATATAAAAAAGTTGACTGGTACTTAAGCCTAATCTGTAAGATTTTCAATAATGTTAAATAAAGTACTTATTTGCCGAACCTAAGTTATTGTAAAAAAAATTTAATATATTTACGAGAATAAACTTAGCGTTCACGATACTTGAGAACCTTAGTAACTCAAAAACGATAATGAATTTCTTAGCTCATATCTACCTTTCCGGAAACAATGATTTAATTAAAATCGGCAATTTTATGGCCGATGGCATTCGTGGGAAACAATTAGAGCATTTTCCGGAAGAAGTGAGAAAAGGAATAATTTTACATCGCTTTATAGATACTTATACTGATTCGCACGATATTTTCAGACAAAGTACAAAGCGATTACACCAACGATACCACCATTATTCCGGCGTAATAGTCGATATATTTTACGACCATTTTTTAGCTAAAAACTGGTCGAAATACTCTGATGAGAATCTTGACGACTTCATTAATAGATTTTACAAATCATTACATGAAAACTATAATATCCTTACAGAGAAAACACAAGGACTAATGCCTTATATGATTGAGCGAAACTGGCTTTCAAGTTATCAGACTGTAGAAGGTATTCATCAAATTCTGACACAAATGGATCGAAGGTCTAAAAACACCTCGAAAATGCAATTCGCAGCAGAAGAATTGAGAGAATATTACTTTGAGTTTGAACAAGAGTTTACGTTGTTCTTTGAAGACTTAAGACAACATGCAACTCAAAAATTACTATTAATATGAAAAAAATTACACTTTTATTTGCCTTTATTTATGTAAGCTGCTCTGCACAGCAAATTAGTAACACAAGGGGAATTACCGCATCAAAAGCAATGGTTGTTTCTGCCCGTGCCGAAGCTTCAAAAATTGGTGCAGATATTATGGCCAGAGGCGGAAATGCATTTGATGCCATGGTAGGAACAGAATTGGCATTGGCTGTAGCTTTTCCTTTTGCAGGAAATATTGGCGGTGGCGGATTTATGGTATACAGAAAAGCAAATGGAGAAGTTGGATCACTTGATTACCGCGAAAAAGCGCCTTTAGCAGCTACAAAAGATATGTACCTTGATAAAGACGGAAATGTAATTAAAGGAAAAAGTACAGAAACAGCTTTAGCAATTGGAGTTCCGGGAACTGTTGCAGGTGTTTTTGCTGTTCATAAAAAGTTAGGTTCTCTACCTATGTCAGAAATTTTAAAACCTGTTATTGCACTAGCAGAAAGAGGTGTAATCGTAACCAAAAAACAAGAAAAAAATATCGATGTTTATCGTCCGTCTATTGTAAAAATCAATGGACCGGATACACCATTGGCAACGCACTTTAAAGAAAATGACACCATCAAATATCCTGAACTGGCAAAAACTTTAAAGCGTATTTCAAAAAACGGAAGAGATGAATTTTACAAAGGAGAAACGGCTAAAATATTGGTGAAGTATCTTCAAAAAAATGGCGGAATTATTACGCTTAAAGATTTATCTAAATATGAAGCAAAATGGAGAACTCCGCTTCAGTTTAATTACAAAGATTTAAAGATTACATCAATGTCACCTCCAAGCAGCGGTGGAATTTGTCTTGCCCAAATCATGAAAATGATTGCTCCTTACGATTTAGCAAAAATGGGTCATAATACCGTTGAAGCTATTCAGGTAATTGTTGAAGCCGAAAGAAGAGCTTATGCTGACAGAAGTCAGTTTTTAGGAGACCCTGATTTTGTAAAAATCCCAATCAAAGGATTACTTTCAGATACTTATTTAAAAGACAGAATGACAACTTTTAATACTGATAAAGCCAGCTTATCTTCTGAAATTAAAGAAGGAAAAGTAAACTACAACGAAAGTACTGAAACAACGCACTACTCTATTGTTGACCAGTTTGGAAATGCGGTTGCCGCAACAACAACAATTAATGATGGTTATGGCTCTAAATACTACTGTCAGGAACTAGGTTTTTTCCTGAACAACGAAATGGATGATTTTAGTGCAAAACCGGGATCACCAAATATGTTTGGACTGGTAGGAAATGAAGCTAATAGTATTGCACCGCAAAAACGTATGCTTAGTTCAATGACGCCAACTATAGTAGAAAAAAACGGTAAATTATTTATGGTTGTGGGGACACCTGGCGGATCAACAATTATTACAAGCGTTTTACAGGCAATTTTAAATGTTTACGAATACAAATTTACTATGCAGCAAGCTGTAGATGCTCCTAGATTTCACCACCAATGGCTTCCGGACATCATTAATTTCGAACCGGGTGCTTTTGAAAATACTACGATAGATAAGCTTAAAGCAAAAGGTTATTTGATTAACGAAAAAAATGCTCCCGTTATTGGTAAATTAGACTGTATCCTGGTTTTACCTGACAATTCGCTTGAAGGTGGTGCTGATTTTAGAGGTGATGACAAAGCAGTTGGTTTTTAATTTTTTATAGATTTACCTTAAATTATTATTTAGTTTCCAATGTTATCGCTTAAATTTGTGTTCCCTTAACTTTTTAATGAGATAATGTTAAAAAAACTTTTCAGAAAACTAGAAAGCGTTATAGCGCTCTCACAATCCATACTGACTCCAAAACAATTCATTTTTTTGTCTAGTGTCCTAGTTGGTATTTCTTGTGCTTTTGCTGTAATTGTCTTAAAGACATTTGCACATAGTGTTTTCTCGTTTGCTACTTATATTAACGGAATTTTAAAATTGAGTTTCATTAATAGTATTTTACCAATCGTGGGGATTCTACTAACCGTTTTTGTAGTCAAAAAAGTTTTAAACGGAACAATTCAAAAAGGGACTTCTCAAATTTTATATGCCGTTGCAAAAAAGGCGAGTATTATTCCAAGAAAACAAATGTATGCGCAGATTGTAACGAGTTCGTTAACAGTTGGTCTAGGAGGATCTGCGGGTTTAGAAAGTCCAATTGTAATAACTGGTGCCGCATTTGGATCAAATTACGCTCAAAATTATAAATTAGCATATAAAGACAGAACATTATTAATAGGTTGCGGGGTGGCTGCAGGAATTTCTGCAGCCTTCAACGCACCAATTGCGGGAGTTCTTTTTGCAATCGAAGTTTTACTGGTTGATGTAAGTATTGCTGCCTTTACTCCTATTATGATTTCTGCTGCAACAGGTGCATTGGTTTCTGCTATTATACTGGATGAAAGCATTTTATTATCTTTCAAACAACAACAAACTTTCAACTATCACAATATTCCCTTTTACGTTCTTTTAGGTGTACTTACTGGTTTTATGGCAGTTTATTATGCTCGAAAATTTCAAAAAGTAGAACATTACTTTGCTAAAATGGAAATCGGACCTTATCGAAAAGCACTTATTGGTTCTTCTTTATTGGCCTTACTTATTTTTGTTTTCCCAACTCTTTTTGGTGAAGGATACGAAACCATTAAAACCTTATCAGAAAATGATCCGGGACAATTAATGGACAACACTTTATTTGCATCTTTCAGAAATAACGAATGGGCCCTTCTTCTTTTCATAGGATGCACCATGATGGTAAAAGTATTTGCTTCGGGATTGACCCTTGGAAGCGGCGGAAACGGTGGTAATTTTGCACCTTCTTTATTCTTAGGTTCTTATCTTGGCTATTTTTTCTCAAAACTGGTTAGTTTAACAGGATTATCTCAATTACCTATCAGCAACTTTACCATGGTGGGTATGGCTGGAATCTTGAGCGGATTGTTTCATGCTCCACTTACCGCAATTTTCTTAATTGCAGAAATAACAGGAGGATATAGTTTAATGATTCCGCTTATGATTGTTTCGTCTATTAGCTTTGCAATCTCTAAGCGTTTTGAGAAATATTCATTAGATGTAAAAGGATTAGTCAAGAAAGGACATGTTTTTACCAGTAATAAAGATTCTAATATCTTATCGACACTCGATATCGATGCGATCATTCAATGCGATTATCTAACGGTTCATCCGGAAGAACATTTAACCAAATTAGTCGATCTAATTTCGCATTCTAATCAGGTGGTTTTTGCCGTTGTTAATGATGATAAAGATTTAGTTGGAATAGTTCACTTTAATGACATTCGGGAAATAATCTTTAACTCTTACCGCGTTAAATACACTTTAATTAAAGATGTAATGAAAACGCCAACTGTCACCATTTTATCCAACGATAGTATGGAAATTGTAATGAGTAAATTTGAAAAATCAAAATCAGCATTTCTTCCTGTTTTAAAAAGCGAAAAATATTTTGGGTTTATTTCCAAATCAATTGCACTTGAAGCTTATAGAACTAAGTTGCGCTCTATGACAATTGAATAAAGCTTAATATCGGATAGGTTAAAAATTTGCTTTAACCGATATTAAGAACTACTTTTGTCTATTATGTGGAATATAGACTTAACATACAGAGAAGAATTTCAATCGACTTTTGACCGATTGTACCAAAAAAGGCTTGATTTGCAAAACAGCAGACCATTACCCAATATCGCTTTGCACAAAATTCGCGAAAGCTTATCTCTCGAATGGACATACAATTCTAACAGTATTGAAGGAAACACCCTAAGCTTACGTGAAACACAAATGGTAATTCAGGAAGGTATCACCATAAAAGGAAAATCACTTCGCGAACATTTCGAAACTCATAATCACGATAAAGCTATTGACTATTTATATTCGATCGTTGATGACGAATATAAACTTAGAAGTATCGATATTTTATCAATTCATGGATTGGTTTTACGTTCTATTGAAGATGATTTTGCAGGACGTTTACGCAATGGTGGTGTTCGTATTTCAGGCGCCAATTTTATGCCGCCCAATGCGAATAAAGTTTCAGATTATCTTGATGAATTAATAAATTTCATTAATACAAATCCGCTAGGCTTAAACGATATTGAGCTGGCCACAATTTACCATCATAAATTAGTCTGGATTCATCCTTTCTTCGATGGAAATGGCCGTACAGTACGTTTGAGCATGAATTTGTTACTAATGCGTTGTGGCTTTCCGCCGGCTATTATCTTAAAAAATGATAGAAAAAAATATTATGAGGCACTCAATCAGGCTAATAATGGCAATTATCAAAAACTAACCCTTTTGATGTGTCAGGCTTTAGAACGAACGCTCAATATTTACTTAAGTTCAATGCCTGGAAACAACTATGACTACCAGACAATTTCTGATATCGTTAGCGAGCCCCAAGCTCCATACGGTCAGGAATATGTTAGTTTACTGGCGAGAACAGGAAAAATCGATGCGTACAAAGAAGGCAGAAACTGGTACACTACCAAAGAAGCCATTGAAGAATATATGGCAACCAGAAAAAGAAAACGCTAACTCAGGTTAGCGTTTTTTGTTACGAATTGTAACATAAAGTTTTACAATCGAGTACAAAAAGAATAAATCAAAGTGGTAACTTTGCTTTTTGCTCAAATTTATGTTAGAAAAAGACAATACTATTGAAGTTCTTGGTGCAAGAGTTCATAATCTAAAAAATATAGACATTTCAATTCCGCGTGAAAAACTGGTTGTTATTACCGGTTTATCTGGGTCTGGGAAATCTTCTTTGGCATTTGACACCATTTATGCTGAAGGACAGCGTCGTTATGTAGAAACATTTTCGGCGTATGCAAGGCAGTTTCTTGGCGGCTTAGAGCGTCCTGATGTAGATAAAATCGATGGACTTTCGCCCGTAATTGCAATCGAACAAAAAACAACCAGTAAAAGTCCGCGTTCAACTGTTGGAACGATTACTGAGATATATGACTTCCTTAGGCTGCTTTATGCCCGTGGCGCTGATGCCTACAGTTACAACACAGGTGAAAAGATGGTTTCCTATTCTGACGATCAAATTAAAGATTTGATTATTAAGGATTTTGAAGGAAAACGCATCAATATTCTTGCTCCGATTATTAGAGCCAGAAAAGGGCATTATGCTGAATTATTCCAGCAAATAACGAAACAAGGTTTCCTTAAAGTTCGTGTGAACGGAGCCGTTCAGGACTTGGTTTCAGGAATGAAACTAGATCGTTATAAAACCCACGATATCGAGATTGTTGTTGACAGAATGCTGATTGAGGATACTGAAGACAACAAAAAGCGCTTATCAGAAAGTATTAACACTGCCATGCATCACGGTGAAAATGTGTTGATGATTTTAGATCAGGATACTAATGAAGTACGCTACTTTAGTAGAAACCTGATGTGTCCTACAACAGGAATTTCGTATCAAAATCCGGAACCGAATTTATTTTCGTTCAACTCTCCTAAAGGAGCTTGTCCGCATTGTAACGGATTGGGAACGGTACACGAAATCAATATCAAAAAAATTATTCCGAATCCTAAATTATCAATAAAAGCAGGTGGTTTTGCTCCGCTTGGTGAATACAAATCATCCTGGATTTTTAAACAGCTGGAAGTAATTGGAGAAAAATTTGGCTTCAAAATAACCGATGCTATTGAAAAAATTCCTGAGGAAGCCATGAACATGATTTTAAATGGCGGAAAAGATAAATTTACTGTAAACTCAAAAGATTTAGGTGTTACGCGCGATTACAAAATAGATTTTGAAGGAATTTCGCATTTTATCAAAAGCCAATATGACGAAAGCGCTTCGACAACAATAAAACGTTGGGCAAAAGACTTTATGGACGAAGTAAATTGTCCTGTGTGTGAAGGCTCCCGATTAAAAAAGGAAGCTTTGTTCTTTAAAATTAATGAAAAGAATATCGTGGAATTGTGTGATATGGACATCTCCGATTTAACGATTTGGTTTCAGGATTTAAACAGCCGCTTATCCGACAAACAACTTTTGATTGCATCAGAAGTGGTGAAAGAAATTAAAGATCGTTTGAACTTCCTGATGAATGTAGGATTGAATTATCTGGCTTTAAGCCGAAGTTCTAAATCACTTTCGGGAGGAGAAGCACAGCGTATTCGTCTGGCTACTCAAATTGGTTCGCAATTGGTTGGTGTTTTATATATTCTCGACGAACCAAGTATTGGCTTGCACCAAAGAGACAACGAAAAACTGATTAAATCTTTAGAGCAATTACGTGACATTGGGAACTCTGTTATTGTGGTTGAGCACGATAAGGATATGATTGAAACTGCTGATTATGTTATCGATATTGGTCCTAAAGCAGGAAAATATGGTGGTGAGATCATTAGTATTGGTACTCCGGCAGAAACTTTGAAATCGAACACGATTACCGCTCAATACCTGAACGGCACCATGAAATTGGAAATTCCGAAGGAGCGCCGCAAAGGAAATGGAAAGTTTTTAAAACTTACGGGAGCAACAGGAAACAACTTGAAGAATGTGTCGATCGAAATTCCGTTAGGGCAATTAATATGCGTTACAGGAGTTTCAGGAAGTGGTAAATCGACTTTGATTAACGAGACCCTCTATCCTATCTTGAACGCTTACTATTTTAACGGCGTAAAAAAACCACAACCTTATAAAAAAATTGAAGGTCTGGAACATATCGATAAAGTTATAGATATTGACCAAAGTCCGATTGGTAGAACACCTCGTTCGAATCCAGCTACATATACAGAAGTTTTTACAGAAATCAGAAACTTGTTTACCATGACTTCTG
>Ga0247817_10001181_pt1 | contig 13950 bp, 8 predicted proteins | sample UWRJL212509R1_FD_178010 | JGI IMG/M metagenome (GOLD analysis project Ga0247817, IMG submission 178010) | Plant litter microbial communities from Arlington Agricultural Research Station in Wisconsin, United States - UWRJ-L212-509R-1 | ecosystem: Environmental > Terrestrial > Plant litter >... | reverse complement strand
GTACCACTTTAAATATGAACGATGGCTCTGGTGGTAACGAATTGGGTAACGCGCAATGGATGAGCCCCCTGGCTTATGTATATAACCCAGACGGTTCATTAGTTTTAAGACCAATTGAGGGCCAATTAGACGCTGCTACAGCAAACCCTTTGTTGCGTTCATCACTGCCAAATGCTTATTATAACTATACCAGAAACTGGCAAAGCGATAACATTATATATGCCGAATTAAAGCCTGTTAATCACTTAACCTATCGTTATACCGTAAATTATAACTATGGCCAATCAACCGGCAATAACTATAGTGGTATAAACGGTGTTAACGTAATAAACATTGCCGGTACAACAGCAAGTACAAACAACAGCACATCATACCGTGTAGCACAAGAGCATAATGTAACTTATGCCAACACTTTTGGCAAGCATAATTTAACTGCTACTGGTGTATTCACCGCAGAAAGGGCACACAACGAAAACTCAAGCTTTAGTGGTACAGGCATTCCTCAAGACGCTAACAGAAATACCAACCTCCAGTTGGCTTCTAGCAGCACCGTTGGTGGCGGTGGTTGGAGTGAAAGCGGTTTGCTATCATACGTTGGTCGTTTAGCTTATACTTATGATAATAGGTATAGCCTTACCGCCACTATGCGTGCAGACGGTAACTCAGCGTTGGCTACAGGCAATCAGTGGACTTCTTATCCTTCATTAGGTTTACGTTGGAACATTACCAACGAAGACTTTATGAAGAAGTATGATTTTATTGACAACCTTGCTTTACGTGCAGGTTACGGCGAGAACTCAACAACAGGTAGCATCGGTAACTACTCGGTTTTAGGGCCATTGCAAAACTCCCCTTATCAGTTTGGTGGCTCAACTGCAGGTAGCAAACAAGGTGTACGGGTTACTACTTTAGTAAATAACGCGCTTACATGGCAACGTTCGCACGAGTCTAACTTGTCTTTGGATTTTGCCTTGCTTAGAAACCGCATCAGCGGTAGCATTGATGCTTACTTTGTAAGAACTACAGGTATTATATTAGATAATATACTACCTGAAACTACCGGCGCAACATCGCAACAATCAAACTTAGGTACTTCTGAAAATAAAGGTATCGAGTTTACTTTGAGCACGGTTAATATTCAAAATCTGGGTGGCTTTAGCTGGTCGTCTGACTTTAACATAGGTTTCGGTCGCGAAAAGATAGTTGCTTTACCTAACGGAGCGCCATTAAACATAAATTCAGGTTTATTCGTGGGTCAACCGCAAGCTGTTATTTATGATGTGAAAAAAATTGGTATCTGGCAATTATCAGATTCGCCGGGTATTGATGTTGCTAAAACAAACGCTACCAACAGCGGTGGTAATGTTTACCAACCGGTTAGAGGTCAAACTTCACCATTACAGTATCCTGGTCAGATCAGGGTACAAGACGTTGATGGTAATGGCATAATCAATGCTGACGATAACCAGATCTTGGGTCACTTTAACCCTAACTACACTTTCGGTTTTACCAACAGGTTTACTTACAAAGGTTTTGATGCAAGCTTGGTTATAACCGCACGTATGGGCTTTACCACCCTTGTTCCTTATGTGTCGTCTGCTAACTCAAACGCACAAGGATGGCAGTTTTTAAACATGGGCCGTCATAACCAGCCGGTTATTGATTACTGGACACCGCGTAACCCTACCAACGCGTTCCCAATGCCAAATAACCAGTTCCAAAGCCAGTACTACTCAACGCTGCAATACGTTGATGGATCTTTCATCCGCGCAAGAGCAGTTAACTTTGGTTACAACGTACCGTCTGGTATTGTTAAAACCCTTGGTTTATCATCATTAAGGGTTTACGGTAGTGTTACCAATCCTTTCACTATTTATTCACCTGCAAGCGGTTATAGCTACTCGGTTACAGATCCTGAATCAAGTGGTGTAACTAAGGTAGATCCAACCGTTGGTGGAAATATTGGTGGCCCGGCGCAGGGTAACCGTGCCGTAGGATTAAATGCGGGTACACAAACACGCCAGTTCCTATTGGGTATTAACGCAAGATTTTAATTAAAAACAGAGAGAGATTATGAAAATATTTCAAAAAACATGTATCGTTCTTGCGGGTATCGCAACTATTGGTACAGTTTCAAGCTGTAAAAAGCTTTTGGTACAAGAGCCTCGTGCGGGCTTATACCCCAGCTATTTCTCAACCGCAGGTGGTGTTGCAGCTGCTGTAACCGGTGTTTATCGTAACATACGCCAGAGTATGAACAGTGAGGAGATCCGTTTTTGGGCTGGTACAGACGAAAGTATTCCGGGTTCGGCATCAAGCTCAGACCATAAGCAATTTGACATTTGGAACGGCCTTACCAGTTCAAATACCATAGGTATGGGCGGGTATTTCTCAGACATTAATACGCTTAACGGTGTATTGAAATATGCCAATGATGTTACCGGTCTTTCGGCTACAGATAAAGCAGCGTATATATCCCAAGCCAAATTTTTAAGGGCCTGGGAATATTTTTACCTGGTACAAACCTTCGGCGGAACAACTGCGACTCAAAAGAGCGGTATCCCGTTGCACCTTGATTTTGTGACCGAGGCTACAACTGCCGATGCTCCTGCAGCGATGTCAGCCCTTTATGCGCAGATCATTAAGGATTTTACAGAAGCTGCTGCAAGTTTACCTAATACCATAACTGCTGATAATCCATTTTCTGCAGCTGGCGTAGGTAAAACAGCAACTAAAGCGGTAGCAAATGCCTACCTGGCAAAAGTATACTTAACACGTGGTTACAATCCTGAGATTGCAGTGGCAGGTGACTTCCAGAAAGCAGCCGACCTTACCGCTGAAATTATAACCAACAAAGCTACTTATGGCCTTGACCTTTGGCAGAGCTTTGCCGATGAGCAAAAGGTAGAGAACGATTATGGTAAAGAAAACATGTTCAACGTTGATTTTGGTTTAGGTGGTGCTGATGAAAATTACACCGGCTATACGCAACAAGGTGATGGCGGCTGGGGTATCAACTTCCTGTTTCTGCTATGGCGTTGGGACTATATCGCTAACGCAGGTGTAGATAACAATACCGGCATTGATGATATACCACAAATAGTTAACACGGTTAAACGCCCAATGCGTCGTGACAACTATAACGGACGTCCATACGCTCGTATCGCGCCAAACGGCCCGTACCTGTACAATGTAATGTTCCCTAACCGTGTTGCTGATAGCCGTTATGATGCTACTTTCCAAACGTTTTGGATCTCTAACCAAAGCAACGTTTCAGGTGTTACCAGCACCGGTGTATCAAAAGGCGCGTTGGTATCAACTACAAACTTTTCTGAAACATCATACAACATTCCGGTTGATGGCGATACTTCAATCCTGATTACTAATGGCGACGTTAGTATGGCCAGAAGAGACGCGTTTAAAGGTTTAATTGTTGAGCCTGCACAGATCAATCAGCTGCACTGGCCAACCGTTAAAAAGTTTGATGAAACACGTCGTACAAGGTTGAATGACAAATCTGCACGTCCGAAAGTACAGATGCGTTTTTCTGAAGTTTATTTGCTGAATGCAGAAGCTAACTATATGTTAGGTAACACAGCTAACGCTGCTGCATCTTTAAATGTACTGAGAAGACGTGGCGGCTACCGTAACCCTGCTGATGGCGACCGTATACCTAAACACGCGTTTAGAGTAACTACTGCAAACATGGCTGCTGCCAACGCCGCAAACATGACAGCTATGGAACTTACTCCAACGCAATTGGCTCAATTGGCAGTTCCATACGACAGAACAGCCGGTACTGCTTTAAATGGTTTGGACCTTATACTTGACGAGTATAGCCGTGAATTATTTGGCGATGAGCGCAGATGGTATGATCTTTCAAGAACACGCTATCTGGTACGCCGTGCTAAAATGTACAGAACAGGCCTTACCGCTACAAACGTTAAGGATGACTACATGCGCCGTGCTATACCTCAAAGTTTAATTAACTCTGTTTTATCGGGGCCTAAATACCCTCAAAATAACGGTTATTAATTAATTCCAATATTTATAGTTAAGGTTATAACCCGCTCTGTTTAGCAGAGCGGGTTTTTTATTGCGTAATATTTTCATAAAAGTTAGTTAATATGGTACAGTTGGGGTAATTATAATCAACTTGTATTTTTTATATTTGACCCTTAGTCATTTAAAAAAACATGCAGAAATACCATAACCAAACACGTTTACTATTAGCGGTAGACTGCATAATTTTTGGATTTGACGGCGAATCACTAAAAATACTATTGATACAACGGGGTTTTGAACCCGAAAAAGGCAACTGGAGCTTAATGGGCGGCTTTGTACAGCCCGATGAAAGCCTCGACCAGGCCGCCAACCGCATACTTAAACAACTAACCGGTTTAGATGGCGTATACCTGGAACAACTGCAAACATTCGGCGATCCGGGCCGCGACCCTAAAGAGCGTACTGCGTCAGTAGCCTACTTCGCATTAGTTGATACTTCAAAATACGAGAAACAAATAAGCCATGATTACCATGCCGAGTGGTTTTTGTTAAAAAAGATCCCTAAACTTATATTTGACCAGCCAGCCATGGTTGAAATGGCGCGTAAACGCATACGCTATAAAGCCGCGCTGCATCCTATTTTATTTGAGCTTTTACCGGCTAAGTTTACTATACCGCAACTGCAAAATCTGTACGAAAGTGTTTACAGTACCACTATTGATAAACGCAATTTTAGCAAGCGTGTACTGGCTACTAAACTGCTTATTAAACTGCAGGATAAAGATAAATCTGGCTCAAAACGGGGTGCATATTATTACCAGCTAAACAGGGAGAATTATTACGCCAAGTTTCAGGCTTTTTTAAATTTTATACCTAATCCGGATAATTTGACGAGTTAAACCGGCGGCCTTTAGGGCCGCTTTTGTTTGGAAAAATATTTCATTTTATAAAAAATTAAGTGTTATTTAGACACGAATTTTAAACCATCTATGGAACTTAATAAATATGTAATTGGTGTTGATTATGGCACTGATTCTGTGCGCGCTATAATTGTAGATGCCGCAAATGGCAAAGAACTGGCATCATCTGTGCATTACTATCAACGCTGGCAAAAGGCCATGTTTTGCGATGCACCTAAAAACGTTTTCAGACAACATCCGCTTGACTATCTGGAGGGGCTTGAAATAACCATTAAAGATGCTATAAGCAAAGCAGGTGGCAAAACCATTGCCGACAATATACGAGGGATTGCAGTTGACACCACAGGTTCAACACCAATCGCGGTAGATAAAAGCGGAACGCCTTTATCGCTAACCCCGGAGTTTGAGAACAACCCTAATGCCATGTTTATTTTGTGGAAAGATCACACGGCTATTAAAGAAGCCGCGCAGATAAACGAGCATGCTACAAAATTTGATATTAACTATTTAAAATATGTTGGCGGTATTTATTCGTCTGAGTGGTTTTGGGCAAAATTGTTGCACATTATCCGCGTAGATGAGCAGGTGCGTAAAGCAACCTACTCGTGGGTTGAGCATTGCGACTGGATACCATTTGTACTAACCGGTGGTAATGATGCATCGCAAATAAAAAGAAGCAGATGCGCTGCCGGCCATAAAGCCTTATGGGCCGAAGAATTTGGTGGTTTACCGCCTGATGAGTTCTTCTCTTCATTAGATCCACTGCTGGCTGGTTTTGCTTCCCGTCTTTTCAGAGATACTTATACATCTGATATTCCGGCCGGCGTTATAAGCGCGGAATGGGCAAGCAAATTGGGTCTTCCAACCGATGTTAAAATTGGTGTAGGCGCTTTTGATGCGCACATGGGTGCAGTAGGCGGCCAGATAGAGCCTTACTTTTTAAGCAAGGTAATGGGCACATCAACCTGTGATATATTGGTTGCGCCTAATGCCGAAATGAAGGATAAACTGGTTGCAGGTATCTGCGGACAGGTTGATGGATCGGTTATACCGGGTATGGCTGGTTTAGAAGCCGGTCAGTCTGCTTTTGGTGATACCTACGCCTGGTTTAAAAACATTGTATCATGGCCTTTAAATAACCTGCTTAGCAGCTCAAAGGTTATTGACCAGGACACCGTAGAAGCATTGAAAAACGAAATTTTTGAAGAAATAATACCAGAGTTAAGCCGCCAGGCAGCTTTGTTGCCTATTGAAGAAACTAACGAACTGGCAATTGATTGGTTTAACGGCAGGCGTACCCCTGATGCTGACCAATCGCTTAAAGGCGCGGTTATCGGTTTAAATTTGGGTACCGATGCGCCACGCTTTTTCAGAGCAATTGCAGAGGCTACCTGTTTTGGAGCTAAAAGCATTGTTGATCGTATGGTAGATGAAGGCGTTCCGGTTAAAGGCCTTATAGGCATTGGCGGGGTAGCCAAAAAATCTGCGTTTATTATGCAAATGATGGCAGACGTAATAGGCATGCCTATCAAGATCCATCAGCATACGCATACCTGCGCGTTGGGTGCAGCCATGTTTGCAGCCGTAGTTGCAGATCTGCACAGCAACGTAGAAGAGGCTATGCACGCTATGGGTGGCGGATTTGATGTGGTTTATGAGCCTAACGTTCAACTTAGCGAAGTATATGCTAAACGCTATAAACAATATAAAGGCCTGGGCGATTTTGTAACTTTCCAGACAAGGCAAATAGAACAATCAATTTCTGCATGAGTACCTATCAGCATATAAAAGAAGAAGCTTACGCTGCTAACATGCAGCTCCCAAAATTGGGCCTGGTTTTGTTCACCTTCGGCAATGTTAGCGCGGTTGACCGCAGCGCAGGTGTATTCGCCATAAAACCAAGCGGAGTACCTTACGAGAACCTTACCCCAGATAGCATGGTGATAGTTGACTTTGACGGAAACACCGTTGAAGGTAAATTAAGGCCATCGTCTGATACTAAAACCCACGCTGTACTTTACAAACATTGGGACACCATTGGTGGTATTGTACATACGCATTCAACTTATGGTACTGCATGGGCACAATCACAAATGGATATACCAATTTTTGGAACTACCCATGCCGACCATTTAACAACCGACATACCTTGCGCGCCGCCAATGGACGACGCGATGATAAAAGGTAACTACGAGTATGAAACTGGTTTCCAGATCATGAATCACTTCGCTAAATTCAACCTGGATTACAAAGAAGTGGAAATGATTTTGGTGGGCAACCACGCGCCGTTTACCTGGGGTAAAACTGCAAATAAAGCTGTTTACAACAGCGCCGTTTTAGAAACCGTTGCGCAGATGGCTTACCTAACCCAGCAGATAAACCCGCAGGCACCTAAACTGAAAGACACCTTAATAAACAAACATTTTCAACGCAAGCATGGTCCGGATTCTTACTACGGACAGAGCTAGTCAATTGCGCACACCCATTCGACCGATAATAAATACTAAATAAAAAAATGATTGATTTAAAAACTTTAGAAGTCTGGTTTATAACCGGAAGCCAGGACCTGTATGGCGAAGAAACCCTTAAACAGGTGGCATTGCACTCGCAAGAAATTGCTGCAGGTTTAAATACTGCCGGAAAAATCCCGGTAACTGTTGTTTACAAACCCGTAGTTAAAAGCACAGACGAGATCTACAATACTATTGCCGAAGCTAATAACGCGGCAAACTGTATCGGTATCATCACATGGATGCATACTTTCTCGCCTGCTAAAATGTGGATCCGTGGCTTAAGCATTCTTAAAAAGCCAATGCTGCATTTACATACCCAGTTTAACAGGGATATCCCTTGGAACTCTATCAACATGGATTTCATGAACCTGAACCAAAGCGCCCACGGCGACCGCGAGTTTGGCTTTATGGTATCGCGTATGCGCATGGAGCGTAAGGTAGTTGTTGGCCACTGGCAGGAAGAAGAAGTTGCTGAACAAATTGGCTCCTGGTCTCGTGCAGCGGCTGCATGGCATGATTGGCAAGGCGCTAAGTTTGTTCGCTTTGGCGATAACATGCGCTATGTTGCCGTTACAGATGGCGATAAAGTTGAGGCTGAATTGCAATTTGGTTTCTCTGTAAATACATATGGCATTGGCGATCTGGTAGCTGTAATAAATGAAGTTACTGAAGCTGAAGTTAACACACTTATAGCCGAGTACGAAGCAACTTATGATATGGATGCTTCTTTACTTAAAGGTGGCGAGAAGCACCAGTCAGTTTATGATGCTGCTAAAATAGAATTGGGCTTACGTAAGTTTTTAGAAGCAGGAAACTTTAAAGGCTTTAGCGATACGTTTGAAGATCTGCACGGCATGATCCAATTGCCGGGTATTGCAGCGCAACGCTTAATGGAAAGCGGTTACGGTTTTGCCGGTGAAGGCGACTGGAAAACTGCGGCTTTGGTACGCGCCTGTAAAGTTATGGGTAGCGGCTTAGCAGGCGGTAACGCTTTTATGGAAGATTACACTTACCACTTTGATCCGAATAACTCATTGGTATTAGGATCGCACATGTTAGAGGTAGATTCATCTTTGGCAAGCGGCAAAGCAACTTTAGAGGTACACCCTTTGGGTATTGGCGGCAAAGCTGATCCTGCACGTTTGGTATTTAACGTAGCTGGCGGCGCGGCACTTAACGCTTCGTTGGTTGATATGGGTAACCGTTTCCGTTTATTAGTAAACGAAGTAGAAGCTGTAGAGCCAACCAACGAGTTACCTAACCTGCCTGTCGCGCGCGTGCTTTGGAAACCACTGCCTGATATGAAAACTGCTTGCGCAGCATGGATCTATGCAGGTGGCGCACACCATACCGCTTACAGCCAGAATTTGACTGCCGAGCAATTATATGATTTTGCATCAATTGCAGGAGTTGAGTTTATACGCATTGGTAAAGACACCCGTATAGACCAATTACGCAATGAACTAAAATGGAACGACAGGTTTTATAAATAAACCTTTCCCATCATTATGAAAACAGCCACCTATTGTTAATGGGTGGCTGTTCTTTTTTAAGCCAATCGGTATCAAAAAAATTACGCCGGTAATTACACATTTTCAGCGTAAAGGTTTACTTTAGAGGCTCCAATCAACAAAACCTGAGAGCATATTATAACCATATTGCTCTTTAACTTACTTAACAGCATACCGGCAAAAAAAAATACACGCTACTCTATCGATGTAGTAGCATGGAGTATTTTAAAAATCCGTGTTGCCTGTCAGGATCAAAATATCAACAGGTAAAGAAATTAACAGTTGTTTTACCAATTAACAACCAATTATTGGGGGATTAACCCTCAACCTTAAAAATGACCATGAAGATAAAATACATAAAATCAAAATTGCTTATTGCTTTAAGCCTGCCTGTGGTGTCGGCAATGGCACAAGGCCCGGGCCACACCAGCTATGTAGCCGAAAAAGGCGGAGCCGGATACTTTCAGTTAGCGGCCAATGGCAGTGCATCGCCCATATTGGTGAGCGATACCGAGTGGCCCGGCGTTAAAAGAGCGGTTAATAGTTTTGTTACCGATGTTAAAGCGGTTACAGGCGCAACAGCTGCAATGGCAACCGCGCCTGCGGGCAAGCAAATAGTAATAGTTGGTACTATTGGCAAAAACAAATGGATAGACCAATTGGTGAAACAAAAGAAAATAAACGTTGCAGACATAGCCGGCAAATGGGAGACCTACCTGGTGCAGCCCGTTGCTAACCCTTTCCCGGGTGTGAGCAGCGCCCTGGTTATTGCAGGCAGCGATAAACGTGGTACTATTTACGGCGTGTATGATATGTCGGCACAAATTGGTGTATCGCCATGGTATTGGTATGCTGATGTTGCTCCGAAAACAAAAAAAGCGCTTTATGTTGCTCCCGGCAGGCATACAGATGGCAGTCCGGCTGTTAAGTACCGCGGCATATTTATAAATGATGAGGCACCGGCTTTTTCGGGATGGTCTAAAGAGAAATTTGGCGGTGTTAACCACAATCTTTATGAGCACATGTTTGAGCTTATTTTACGCTTAAAAGGCAACTATTTATGGCCGGCAATGTGGGCAAATGCTTTTAATGATGATGACAAGCTTAACCCTGTTCTGGCTGATGAATACGGCATAGTGATGGGTACATCGCACCACGAGCCGATGGACCGCGCCCAGCAAGAGTGGAAACGCTACGGTAAAGGCGAGTGGAACTACGAGAAAAATAAAGATTCTTTACAGGCATTTTGGCGTAAAGGCATAGAAAACATGGGCAATAAAGAAACCATTGTTACCCTTGCCATGCGCGGCGATGGCGATATGCCGATGACGCAGGGCGCCAATATAAGCCTGCTTGAAAACATTGTGAAAGATCAACGCCAAATAATAGGCGATGTGATGAAAAAAGATGTTACAACCGTTCCGCAGGTTTGGGCCTTGTACAAAGAGGTGCAGGATTACTACGACAAAGGTATGCGTGTGCCTGATGATGTTACGCTGCTGCTTTGCGATGATAACTGGGGCAATATACGCAAGCTGCCTGCCATAACCGATAAACCACGCAAAGGTGGTTACGGTATATATTACCACTTTGATTATGTGGGTGGCCCGCGTAACTACAAATGGTTAAACACAAGTACCATAGCAAAAACATGGCAGCAGATGAATCTGGCGTATGAGTACAATGCCCGCCAGGTTTGGGTAGTAAACGTAGGCGATTTAAAGCCAATGGAATATCCTATCAGCTTTTTTCTTGATTTTGCCTGGAACCCTAAACGCTGGCCGGCCAACAAATTGCCGCAATACGCGGTTGAATGGGCTAAACAGCAATTTGGTGCGGAACACGCTACGCAGATTGCAAGTATGCTGACCAAATACACACGTTATAACGAAAGACGCAAACCGGAGTCGTTAGATCAGAACACATATAATCTTACCAATTATAACGAGGGTGCACGTGTTGTGGCCGATTATAACAAGTTGAAGGACGAAGCCGAAAAGCTGGCTGCTATTATGCCTGCGGAGCACAAAGATTCTTTTTACGAATTAGTGTTATACCCTATACAAGCCTGTGCAACTTTAAACGAGATGTATTACGAGGTGGCTAAAAACAGGTATTATGCCCAGCAAAAAAATGGCGTTGAAGCCAACAAGGCTGCAGAAAAGGTGAAAGCGCTTTACGCTAAAGATGCCGAGATCAGCAAATATTACAATACTGTATTGGCCGATGGCAAATGGAACCATATGGCAGATCAGCAACATATTGGTTATACCGGCTGGCAGCAGCCCAACGCTAATGTTATGCCGAGGCTTACTATACTAAACCCGGACAGCGCTAAAAATACTGCCTTGTTGCCGATTGAAGCGGATGGCAGTACGCCGAAGGTTAATGGCCTGTTCAGCGATCAGAACGGACATATAGCTATCGAAGCAGAGCATTACACCAAAGCAGTTGCGGCCAACAACATCAACTGGACGATAATTCCTGATTATGGCTTAACCTTATCGGGTGTTATGGCCCTGCCGGTTACTGCTCCGCGTATTGCAGCGCCGGGTGGTGCAACGCCGCATTTGGAGTATGATGTTAATATTAAGCAGGCTGGCGATGTTTCTGTTACCGCCTTTATTGGTAATACGTTAGATTATAAAAACGGCGGAGATGGCTTATTTTACGCCATATCAATTGATGATGATGCGCCGCAACGTGTTGATGTAGGCTCAAAAGTAGATGGCCGCGACTGGACCCAAATGGTATTGGGTAACGCCCGCAAAATAACTACCAAGCACAAAATCGCGACAGCAGGAAAACATACCATTAAGTATTGGTTTGTAGATCCGGCGGTAGTATTGCAACGTGTGGTGGTTGATACCGGTGGTTTAAAACCAAGCTACCTTGGTCCTAAGGAGTAATATTTATCGCACTAAATAATTGAAACATCCCGCTCTGGATTTTGAGCGGGATGTTTTTGTTTACAACTATGTGATTTCAAGCGGGAATATGTTAATTTGGCACACCAATAAGATCTGTTATAATTATGAAATTTTTGAAAGCTTTTTTACTGGCAGTAATAATATGCCCTATTGCCCTGCATGCGCAGGATACTTTGAAGTTATATTCAGGAGCCATCCCTAATTCAAAACCTACAACACTTACCAATTTTGGTGGCGGCCAGGTTAGGCGTGTTACCACACCGGTACTTGAAATTTATTTGCCCGAAGCCGGCAAAGGCAACGGAACGGCAGTGATCGTTATCCCCGGTGGAAGTTACAAGGTATTAAGTTATAGCGGCGAAGGTGTGCGCACCGCCAAAGAATTTGCAAAAAACGGCATCGCGGCCTTTGTATTAAAGTACCGTTTGCCTGATGATGCATTTATGGTAGATAAAACCATCGGTCCGCTGCAGGATGCGCAGCAGGCGCTTAAGGTTGTAAGAGAGAACGCGGCTAAATGGCAGTTGGATGCTAACAAGGTAGGGATAGCGGGCTTTTCGGCTGGTGGGCATTTAGCCACTACGGTAGCTACGCATTTTCAAAAAGCTTACATCGATAACGCCAACAATACCAATCTTCGTCCTGATTTTTGCATCGTGGTTTACCCGGTTATAAGCATGCAGGATGGGGTAACCCACAAAGATTCGCGTAATAATTTGCTAGGCAAGGATGCAAGTAAAGCGCTGATTGACGAATACTCAAACGAGCTCAAAGTAACCGCCAACACACCGCCAACCTACATTACCCACACCGGTGATGATAAGTTGGTTGACGTTGATAACAGCATTTTTTATTACGAAGCTTTACGGAAAAATAACGTACCTGCTGAAATGCACCTTTACCCAAAAGGCGGTCACGGTTTTTTAATGGGATGGGCGCCTGACAGGTGGATGCCCAACATGCTTACCTGGTTAAAAAGCGTTAACATGCTGAAGTAAAAACGTTAAAAATTGTTAAGTAGCAGCAGTATTTAAAAAATCTGATTTACTTTGTTAACGTAAATGAGATTTTTTATACTGCTGTTTTTGTTTTCGGGATTTAGCGTTGCGGTTTTTTCGCAGGGCAGGGTAGGCGGCAAGGTTTTTGAAAATAAAACCTATAGGCCGGTTGAGGCAGTAACGGTTGAAAATCTTACCAATCGCGCGGCAACAAGTACAGATGCCGGCGGCTCTTTCTCTATCGTGGCAAAGAAAGGCGATCTGCTTAGATTTTCAAGCATGGGCTACAAAGCAGATACCGTTTATTTAAAAGATCTGGATATTTTGTCGGTATACCTTATCCCGCAAGAAAATATGTTGGGCGAGGTAAAGGTGAAAGAGTTGGAATTCCCCCCAGGCGCATTTTCAATGCCTGTATTACTCGGGCCTATGGGCAGCAAAGTGGTACGTTATCAAACAGACAAAAACGGTAACCCCATAGGCGGAATTAAAATGAGCCTTGGCGACCTGTTTGGTGGCGGCGGCAAGAGCGCTTCCGAGAAAAAAATAGAAAAGCGTAAACAGGAAGAGCAGATTGCCCAAGTTTTCAATGCTACTACACTTGGCAAATATTTACCTTTTGAAGGGCAGGAGCTAAAAAACTTTGTAATACTTTACCGGCCTGATGTAAATACATTTTTTGATAAGAACTTTAACATTACAGATTATATAAGCGCCAGCTACCGCACGTTTATGCAGATACCCGAAGAAAAGCGAAGATCAAAAGAGTTGGTGGAGTTGAAGTAGATTTTCCTTATACCCCCGGTGTCATTCCGACGAACAGGGCGGGGTTGAGTAAGGGAGTGAGGAGGAATCTTTTCGAAGCCGCATCCGTTACTTATCGCTCCGAATTGCAGCTTAGAAAAGATTTCTCAGTCGCCCAGCCACGCATTGCCATCCCTTCTGCTCCATCGATGACAAGTTGCTAATAAAAAAATATCCCTAAAATTCGAAATTGAACATTCGAAATTCGACATCAAAATAATCCGAAATCGAGCATCCGATATCCGAAATCAACCTACACATTAAACCTA
>Ga0247817_10001179_pt1 | contig 13979 bp, 8 predicted proteins | sample UWRJL212509R1_FD_178010 | JGI IMG/M metagenome (GOLD analysis project Ga0247817, IMG submission 178010) | Plant litter microbial communities from Arlington Agricultural Research Station in Wisconsin, United States - UWRJ-L212-509R-1 | ecosystem: Environmental > Terrestrial > Plant litter >... | reverse complement strand
TATATTCTTTTCTAATCTGTTCAAAGTAAATTTGATAATCGTCCCAATCTCGGGCGAGAATCTTTAAATCAAAATCGATAAGCCAATTAATATCTTCAATTACATTATGCTGATGTTGTTGCGTAGCACAAATGGCATCAAAAACCAATTGTTTATTTATTGTTGTATTTTCAGGCAAAATTGACAAAGCATATTCGGCACTTTTGAGTTCGTTATCTTTTTTGGAAGCCGAATAAACAACATCATGATAAAAAATAGAAAATAATATTTCATTCGGATTATCAAGTTGATTATGATAGTTATCAAAACTTGCAATCATATCTTTTATATGTGCAAGATTATGATAATGCCTTGATTTTTTGGAATACGCCTTTTCTAAATCCATCCAATTTTTCTGAATTTCATTTGCTGAAAAGCCAATATTTGAGAGTAATTCAGAATACGTTTCTTTTAAATCCATGTTTTTTTTTTTTAATCTAATGAAAGCTCCTGCGGAGCGTAATATTTATAGCTAATTGTTAGCGTAAGATCAAAAAGCTCCAGCGGAGCGATACTTCCAGTTTTATGTTCACTCATAAAATATGTCACCCTTTGGGGTTTTTGAAAATGCTTTTGTGATAAATTGCTATAAATATTTCGTCCCTCTGGGACTTTATTGGTTTTATTAAATCTAAAAAAAATATAAACGTACTGTCCTTAATGGGGCTTACGCGATTTTTGTTAAATAATATTTACTCAAATATAAAATTCTTTTTTTACTGCGCAAAATAATTGCGCAGTAGTTCTGAAATCTTTGTTCAGGAAATAAAACAAATAGTATTTCTTAAAAGGAAACAAAAATTTTACTACGCAGAATAATTGCGCAAGAGTTTAGAAATCTTTGTTCAGAAAATAAAAACAAACGTTCATACAAATAAAAAAGAATAAAATAGGTCAAGTTTGAGTTACTTCGAAAACACTTTCCAATGTACACACTTCTACCATTACCTTTTTATTCAATTTAAAATGAAGCAGTAGCTCAGCGGTTAGAGCAGGTAGTTTTGAAATTATCCTTCAAAGGTCAATCAAAACTTACTTCGTACACTTCTAATGTCCGGGTCGTGGGTTCGAATCCCACCTGTTTCACAATTAATGGTCAATTAAAACTTACTTCAGACAATTGGTAACTTTCGGTTCGAGTCCGAACAAGTTTTAAAATCATCATTAATAAAAAAGGAGAGTCAAGATGAACTTACTTCTCGGGGAAACCCATCAGATAAAACAGTTCATCAATTACACTCCAATTTCAGGTCAAGTGTTTCTTACTTCAAAATCTTTTAGGTAGAACTCAGAAACGCAATTATCTAAATTTTAAAAATAAAAAAAATGAAAACACAAGAATTATTAAAAATCAGTTTACGTCAAAACGCTATTTTCATTCCATCAGAAATGATTGCGAATGACAACAAAAATTTATCAGGAACAACAACAGTTTTAGCGGCCAATGTTTCAAAACTCGGATTTACATTTTCTGAGTCATTATTGCATGCTTTAAACAATGTAAACCCAAATTATAAAGTTGAGGTTTTAGAAGTTCTAAGAGAAGTTTTGGGAACAGCTAAAAACTGGGCGCCTTTGGTTAAAGAATGGAATATTCCAACCGGAGAATCTGCCATAGATCACGTTGCGACTTTTTTTGCCAATTTTTTTCAAACAAAAAACGGAACAACTTTGCAATGCGGACATATTATCCCAAACAATACTTTTCCTTTAGAAAGATACAATGGTTGTCCGTTTTGCGGAACTCCGTTTGAATTTGGAAAAATCGAAAATTACGGACAAGGAAGCAAATTAAAAGTTTTGGATTTATGGTCAGAAAAGGAATTGGAAGATTTCTACGAATCGTTATTGCAATCTAAAACAGCTTTAGATGCTACACAAATTGATAGTTTAAAAACAGCATTAAAATACTTGCCTTTACCAAAAGTGGATATAGCAATGAAGGAAACTTTGATGTTGGTAATCGATGTTTTAATTGAAGAAGGTCAAGCCGAAAATGCGTCTCAGTATTTTAAATCGCCAACAGATATCTTAAGATATTTATGGTTCAAGAATACAGGATTGTTGCAAATTATTGAGCCAAAAACCATCATCAAACGAATATCTAAAAACGCAACTCATTTTTATAATCCTTTAGATACAAGTGCGCAGGCGAAAGTTGCGTCTCAAAAAGATTTGAAACTTAAATATTCAAGAAAAGAATGTTTAATGGTCGCTTCCTGGTTGAATAATCTTGATATGGATGTTGAAACAATGTGCGAAATCATGCACCCAAAAAGAGGAATGTGGGTTCGTTTTATCAGAGCGTTGCGTTTGGCGGAGTACAGCAAAAGAAAAGGATTTGAGAAATTGAATTTTTTAATGGATGTATTCTACAACCAAGTGTACGACGTTTGGCAAAGCAAAGTAAACTCTTCAAGATTAAAATTTGATGCCGATAAAACATTTGCATTATTAAAACAACGTCCGGGATTGTTTGCACGTTCGTTATTTTCGAATATGCTATGGTTTGGTGCAGACGAAACGATTGCACATTTTGAAGAAATCATCGATAAAGTTCCGGCTCGATTGGTGTTTACTTTGAACATGTACGCTCAAAATTATTTTGATAAAAATATGCAAAGAAGTGTGAAACCTTTAGGCGGAACGAACAAACGAATTCCAGCAAATGGTTTATTGAATTTGTACAACGAAGCGCAATTAGAGGCGATGAAAAATCAAATTGAAGCGTTGTGTCTTTTGGCTATGAAGAAAAGATATGCCGCAATCGCAAACCCAAACAAAACGATCTATATCGATCCGCAATTGTTTAATATGCCAGTTTCGATTGGTGATAGAAGCGAAAATGTTCAGGATTTACCGGTTGCCTTAATGGGAACACGTTTCCCAATTGAAGGAAATGAAGTGCGATTGTTCATGCAATGGGGTGCAGGTTTGCCAGCGCAACATATGGATATGGATTTAAGCTGTCATATTGCTTATGAAGATAAAGCTGATATCTGTTCTTACCACCGATTGGAAACTATTGGTTGTAAACATAGCGGTGATATCAGAAGTATTCCGGCTAAAATTGGAACCGCTGAATATATCAACATCAACATTGACGATTTGGCGAAAGCCAAAGCAAAATTTGTAACTTTTACTTGTAATGCGTTCAGCAACGGAAGTATCACGCCAAATTTAGTTGTGGGTTGGATGAACAGCAAACATCCGATGAAAATCTCTGAGAAAACCGGAGTGGCATACGATCCGTCGTGTGTAGATCATCAGGTTCGTGTGACGCAAAATGTTGCCAAAGGTTTGGTTTTTGGAGTGTTGGATGTAGCCAAAAGAGAAATCATTTGGTTAGAGATGACCTTTGGAGGACAAGTTGTACAAGGTTTGGATTTTAAAGGAGTTCAGGCGTTATTAGCAAAACTAAGCAGCAAATTGAATATTGGTAGCTTGTTGCAACTTAAAGCGGAAGCCCAGGGTTTAACAATCATCCAAGATCAAAATGCCGATGAGGTTTACGATGCACAATGGGCGATAAATGCTGTGGCAGTTACGCAATTATTAATTGATTAAAAAAAGGGGCAAAGGTTCAGAGTTGCAAAGGGGCAAAGGTTTTTGTAGAGATGTATTGCTGTGCGTCTTGCAAAGTTTTTTATAAAAGTATTAAACGTAAAGTTTGTCATTTCTCCTTGCGTCGAAATGACATAAAATGCGAAATCTGCGTAAAAACCTTTGTCCCTCTGAACCTCTGCAACTTTGTACCTTTTTAAAACTACGCAAAATAATTGCGCAGTACCTTTTGAATCTTTGTTTAAAGATAAGAACTAATGAATACAACGCTTTTAAAAGAAATGATTTCAAAAAATTATGTACGGGTAAACAAACATCCGGAACATGATTTATATATTTATAATTACACCCAAAATGCTCAATTTGAGAGAATTTGGAATGAAGTGACATTAGCGTGCAGAGGTTTGATTTTAGATAAAAATGAAAACGTGGTTGCAAGACCTTTTCCTAAGTTTTTTAATTTAGGTGAAATGGAAAATCAAATTCTTCCTGAATCGACTTTTGAGGTTTACGATAAAATGGACGGTTCAATGGGAATTTTGTATTGGATCGATGAGGTTCCGTTTATGGCAAGCCGCGGTTCTTTTGCAAGTGATCAGTCAGATAAGGCGAATGAAATGCTGCACGGAAAATACAGAAATTCATGGCCGCTTTTGGATAAAAACAAAACCTATTTGTTTGAAATTATTTATCCTGAAAACCGAATTGTTTTAGATTACGGAGCAGCAGAAGAACTTGTTTTACTGGCCATTATCGATACACAATCCGGAGAGGAATTTCCGCTTGAGGATATTGGTTTTCCTGTAGTTGAAAAATACGACGGAATCAAAGATATTCTGACTTTAAAAGAAATGGATATCGATAATAAAGAAGGTTTTATCATTAAATATACGAACAACTTTCGGGTTAAAATTAAATTTGACGAATACCTTCGTTTACACCGAATTATTACTCAGGTTTCGAATTTGAATATCTGGGAATATTTGAAAACCAATCAATCAATGGAAGAAATTTTGGAACGTGTTCCGGATGAATTTTTCGATTGGGTAAAACAAACCAAAAGAGATTTAGAGAATAAATATTCGGTAATAGAAGTTCAATGCAAATCGGATTTTAAAGTTTTGGAATCACGCAAAGAAACGGCTTTGTATTTCATGACTTGTCAATATCCGGGAGTTTTGTTTGCAATGCTGAATAACAAAAACTATTCGGAGATTATCTGGAAAATGATTCGTCCTACATTTGAAAAACCGTTTAATAGAGAAGAAGAATAAAATGAGAAAAGTAATTTTAATGAAAGGATTGCCGGGAAGCGGAAAATCGACTTTGGCAAAAAAGATAATTGCAGAAAACCCTGAGACCTACAAACGAATCAACAGAGACGATTTGCGCGCGATGTTTGATAACGGAAATACTAGTGATAAAAACGAAAAATTCGTTAAAAAAGTACGTGATTTATTAATAGTAAAAGCTCTTGAAGAGGGAAAAAGCATTGTGATTGATGATACAAATTTATCTGAAACAAATCTAAGACGCATTTCTCAATTGGTTCAGGAATATAACACAAAATTCAATGAAAAGGTTGAAATTGAGGTTATGGAAGTTAATACAGATGTTGCGGTTTGTCTAGAACGAGATGCGTTGAGAGAAAAACCGGTTGGAGAAAAAGTAATCAGAAAAATGCACAGACAATTTTTTAAAGATTCTCCGGAATACTGCGCTCAAAACCCAAATCTGCCAAAAGCCATTATCTGCGATCTTGACGGAACGCTGGCTTTAATGAACGGAAGGAATCCTTTTGACGCCAGTAAATGTGATGAAGATGAAATCAATAATCCGGTGGCGAATGTGTTGCGAAATTACAAGAAATTGGGATATGAAATATTGCTGGTTTCAGGAAGAGAAGACCGATACAAAGAACCAACATTGCGATTTCTGGAAAAACACGAAATCGAATACGACAACCTGATCATGCGTAAAACCAAAGACAGCCGAAAAGATTCGATTATAAAAACCGAAATCTATAATGAGTTTATCAAAGATAAATACTTTGTAGAATTCGTTCTGGACGACAGAAATCAAGTTGTCGACACTTGGAGAAACGATCTGAAATTACCTTGCTTCCAGGTGTATTACGGGGATTTCTAACTTGAAGGTGCTGAGGTTCTAAGTTGCTAAGATACTAAGACAAAAAACTTTGAGGATCTGCTCTTGATAGCTATCGGGATTGCGAGATTAAAACCAGACAAAGAGAACAAAAAACTTAGCGTCTTAGTGTCTTAGTGGCAAAAAAAATCCAGACAAAGAGAATAAAAAACTTTGCGTCCTAGCGCCTTAGTGGCAAAAAAAACAGACATGGAACTAGTAAACAAAGACTTCGAAATACTCACAGATTACATTCTGGCTTTTCATTTTTATAAATACCTCAATATCGATCTAATCGAAGACTGGGCCATCGAATTGATCAATTCCGGTTATGAGAGTGAAGCTATTTATAATTTGGCTTGTTTCTATAAACCAATTGATTCTGGTGAAGTTCAGCCTTATCTCGAAGCCGTTCTCTCAGAATTGAATCTAACGACAAAAAACAAGGAAGAATCTCAAAAAAGTCATATAAGATATTTTCTAAATAAAGTAGTGAAACATGACGATGTAAGAGGGAACCTGAAAAGAATGCTCTATCTCTATTGCGACTTTGATGTAGACAAAGACATAATTGATCTCTCTGTTCTTGATGATGCTTGGGATGATTTGATAGCAGGCCAGGTCAATTGGTATTATAAAGATGTTAGTCTGGATACTATCGAACAAGAAGTTATAGTAATGGCCCAAAAATGTCTTTATGAAAATTTATAGAGAAGGTTCAAAGGTTCAGAGTTGCAAAGGGACAAAGGTTTATCCTCATTTTATATTAGAAATGACAACTTTGTGTAAAAAACTTTGCGACTCTGCTCCCGATAGCTATCGGGATTGCGCGATTAAAAATACAAACCAAACAAAAACTTTGCTTCTTAGCGCCTTAGTGGCAAAATAAAAAAATAATAAAGGTTCCAAAGAGGAAAAAAGACTTAGAACCTTAGCCTCTCAGAACCTTAGCAACTTAAAAAATATGAATACATACATAGACATAGGAATTAATTTAACCAATAAACAATTCCAAAACGACATAGACGATGTCGTACAAAACGCTTTAGATGCCGACGTATCGCAAATGATACTCACCGGAACAAGCGTGAGAAACAGTGAAGAATCGGCTAGAATAGCAAAAGAATATCCCGGAATATTATATGCTACAGCCGGAGTTCACCCGCATGATGCGCAGCGTTTTGATGTGCAGAGCATTTCGAAACTGCGAAATTTATTAAAACAGCATCACGTAGTTTCGGTAGGGGAGTGCGGACTCGATTTTGATCGTGACTTTTCGCCCAGAAATGTTCAGGAAACGTGTTACAAAGCCCAGTTCGAATTGGCGATTGAAGTTCAGAAACCTTTGTTTTTGCACGAGAGAGCTGCTTTTACAAAGTTTATGGCGATTACAAAAGACTATTTGCCACAATTGCCAAAAGCCGTTGTGCATTGTTTTACGGGAACTTTGCAAGAAGCCAAAACCTATCTCGATAACGGATTTTATCTGGGTTTTACCGGAGCAATATCCGACAGTAAACGTTTTGATCATTTAAAAGAAGTGATTCAGTACGTTCCGCTAGACCGAATGATGATCGAAACCGATGCGCCATTCATGCTGCCGAAAAACGTACCCAATAATCTCCTAAAAAAATACCACGAACGCCGTTGCGAACCTGCTTTTCTGCCTTTTGTTGCAGCAACTGTAGCGCAGTTTAAAGGAGTTTCGGGGATTGTGGTTGCAGAGGAAACTACTAGGAATGCTAAAGAGTTTTTTGGGATTTAGTGGTTTTGCCACGAAGACACAAGGGCACAAACTAAAAAAACTTTGCGTCTTAGCGCCTTAGCGGCAAAAAATGCTGGCTTTTAAATCAGGTGTTTGTACTTGGTTTGAAGGCTTTTTGTTTTGTATATATTTGAAAAAAAAAAATAATTATAATGTAAAACCTCGTTTCGACCATTAAAATTTTCTCTATACTTCACTGTTAGGATTAATAAAGTAAAAGAAAGGAAAATGTTTGCAAATAAAGTAGATTTGTTTTTAGAAAAAGAAATTTTGAATATATGAATAAACCAACTCAAATTTTAGAATTAGAAAAAGAATATAATATTCTAATAAATGAAAATGTCACAGAACATAATCGTACAAGTAATTCTTATTATGCTGATAGTGATAATAATATATTAAGGCTAAATCTTAGTTGGAATGCAATTTCAGATATTTCAATTTTAAAAAATCTAAGTTCATTGATTAATTTAAATTTGAGAAAGAATAATATAACTGATATTTCAGATTTACAGTATCTAGAAAACTTGAAAATTCTAGATTTAGGATACAATCAGATTTCAGATATTCAAGTATTTGAAAAATTAAACCTTTTAAAAATATTAGATGTAAGCGATAATAAAATTTCAGATATAACATATTTAGAAAGTTTAAACTTACTTACTTATTTAAGTTTAGATAATAATCAGATTTCAGATATATCGAGTTTACAAAATCTAACAAGCTTAAATTATTTGTCAATAAATTTTAATCGTGTTAATGATATTTCAATTTTAAAGAATCTAGTATCATTAAAAGAATTGAGATTATGGAGGAATCAATTTTCTGATATTTCACCTTTAGCTAATTTATCTTCATTAGTTTCCCTAGGACTATGGAAAAATGGAATTACTGATGTTTCTATACTACAAAATCTTGTTTCTCTAGAAAAGTTAGACTTAGGAAATAATAAAATTAATAATATTTCAATTTTAACTAATTTTAAATCCCTAGTAGATTTAGATTTATCTGATAATGATATTAAAGATATTTCAATTCTGAAAAATTTTCATTCACTTAAAAGGTTAAATTTAAAAAATTGCCAATTATCAGATATTACAATTTTAGATAATTTGCGGGCATTAACTAGTTTGGATTTAAGTGAAAATCAAATTTCGGATTTTTCAGTATTACAAAATTTAACCGTATTGACTAGTTTAAGCTTAAATTATTCCAAATTATTAGATATTTATGTATTAGAAAATTTAGAATCTTTATTTGAATTAAATTTAAAATTTAATGAGATTTCAGATATTTCAATGTTAAAAAATTTGAAGTCTCTCATTTATTTGGATTTAAAAGGAAATCAAATTTCAGATATTTCAATTTTAGAGAAATTGGTTAAATTGACCAATTTGAATTTAGATGGTAATAAAATCAAAACAATAAATGTTTTAAGTTATTTAGAAAAATTGAAAAATGTTTATTTGAATAATAATAATGTTGGTAATTTAAAGGATTTCGATTTTCTTATTTCTAAATCTTTATATATTCAGGCTAGTGAAAATCCTTGTTTCAAGGAATATGATATAAAATTTGAAGCCAATGTAAATCATTATGATTTAATTTTAAATCTTTTGAAAAAATTAAATGAAGATACTTATGAATATATTTTACCGGCAAAAGTTTTATTATTAGGAAATACAGGTTCTGGAAAGTCAACATTGTTGGACTATATATTACAAGAAACTAAACAAAAAATATTTAAAAACAGTTTGGAAAGTACACATATAATTCAAGTTGAAACTTTTCCTAAAAAAATAAAAAAAAATGAAATTCCTAAAGCTGTGTTCTATGATTTTGGTGGACAGGATTACTATCACGGATTATACAAGGCTTTTTTAAGTAACGATTCTTTAAATGTTTTGTTATGGAATCCAATGAATGACAAAAATCAAATTAGAAAAGATAGAAATGAGCAATTTACGAGGGATTATAATAGGAATTACTGGTTACATCAACTAAAATTTCAATACAATATCGCAAAAAGAGAAAATCTTAGTGAAAAATCAGAACCAATAGTTTTAGTTCAGACTCACGCTGATAAAGATTTATTTGAGAGGCAGACTTATAGTGATAACTCTAATAAATTTAATATTATTAATGAATTTTATTTGGCTTTTAACTCAGATGCAATCAAATTTAATAAAACTTTGGAGATAGGTTTACGTTATTTTGAAGAAACTTTAAATGAACAAATTAAGCAAAAACAAATAGTTAAAAATGAACCTACATGGTATAAGGATTTTTTGAATTATATATTAAGAACAAATAAGAAATCATATATTCATCTTTCCGACTTAACAAGAGAATATAAGAGAGAAAGTGACAAAGATAATTATCTATTGCCTGAAGTTTTGCGAGAAATTGCTCAGACAGGATTAATTTTATATTATAAAGATGATCCTGATTTAAAGGATGTTGTGTGGTTAAATCCAACTGGTATAATTGAAGATATACACAATAGAATATTATCAAAAGATGTTATAAAAATTAATAAAGGAATAATTAGCCAAGAGGTTTTGGATAAAATTGTTAAAGACGAAAAAATCATAAAATTATTGATTAATCAGAAGGTGATTTTTTTAGATGAATATGACAATAATTATATTATTCCAGGATATTTGCCATTAACTGAAGAAGAGGATAAATTATATGAGTTGTTAACTTTTGATTTTATTGAACCCAGCTTTGTATTAAAGTTTGAATATTTTATTCCATTTGGATTAATAAATCAGCTAGTATGTTTCTACGGCAAAAATAAAAATAAAAAACACTATTGGAGAGATCAGCTTCTATTGACTAAAGATAGTTGCAAAATTTTAATCAAATTAGATTTTACTAATTTAGAAATTTCTGTTTCAATAAAATCTAAAGAGGATAATCAAAAGTTCGATAAATTGCAAAAAGAGATATTTAAAAATATCATTGATATTTACTGGGATAAAATGGATTCTCAGCCTAAATGGATAGATGTAAAAGATATTAAAAATTTTATAAATATAGATGTGAATTTTGAAAATCATGAATATGTAAATTTAGAAAATTATAAATCTATCCTTTTGGAGAGTTTTAAAGAAGGAGATTCTAAATCTTATCAATTTTACGATTCGACTAATATTGAAAATTTGATTGAAGCTAAATGGAAATCTAATATTAAAGATTTTAGAGCACCAATTATTAGCCCAGATGATTTATATATTTCGGTGGATAATAAATATTTTGTTAGTCATAAAGATCTGCAAAATGAGGGTAAAACATTTAATAAAATAATGTCTTTCGGCTTAGAAGTGAAAAAGGAAATACAGAATGACAGAGAAGTTGAGATTAGAAAATTAAATAAGAATTTATTTAGTGAAAAAGCAACGGGCCTATTCAAAAATTTTACAAATAATAAAAATGCTGAAAAAATGAAGCGAATATTTATTTCTTATGCTAAAGAAAATAAAAAGCAAGTAAATGAATTCCAGAAACAAATAGCACCTTTTAAACTAACAAAAGAAGTAGAAACTTGGCATTGTTCGGAATTGGAATTAGGAGAAGATTGGGATTCCAAAATTAAAAGTAAATTTTATGAAGCAGATATAATTCTTTATTTTGTGAGTGTAGAATTTTTTAGCACACCATTTATATTAGATGAAGAAGTTAAAAGAGGAATTGAAAGAAGTAAAGATCCTAATGATAAAGTAGTTTTGATTCCTATCATTTTGGAAATGATACATTGGGAAGATTTATTAGGTAAATATTCTTCTAATTTTAAAGGTAAACCAATAGAATTATATGAGAAAGCTAATAATGCATGGTATCAGGTAGTTGATGATCTTAAAAACCAACATTTTAGGAAGGCGGATCCCGATAGTACTAAAGCTACTTTAGGACAATCGAAAGAAAAAATGAAAGCTCAAGAGGATACAATTGCAGGAGAACTATAGTTAAAAAAAAGCGCAAACCTTAAAAGTTTGCGCTTTTTCAATTTTATACAAAAAGAAAAATCCTTATTTTAATTTCATCAACTTCTCCAAATACTCGACCTTTTCTCTTTCAGCCAAAACCAAACGTTCATAAAGCTCAACAACTTTATCAAGAGGATTGAAAAATATATTTCTAAGAAATCATCATCTTAACCCCCAAAATATGCTTGCAAATCCCTCTTTTGCCCTGATAAGCCGTAAACCAGTCACAAGTACATCTTTGCGAATTGTGGTCGATAATGACTTTGTGTACAACGCCGGAACCTTTTACTTTGGCTTCGATATAATCGGCTCTTCGTTCGACGATTTCGATATCTTCGTTCGCTAATAGTTTTTTGGCATTTTTAAGTCTTGGGTTGAGCGATAAAATACGTTCGGTTTTAAAAGGCAGACGACGGTAGAAATGCGCTTTTTCGCTTAAATCATAACCCAATAATCCCATCGAGGATAAATTCGAAGTCAGATTGTCCATCGTGCCAAAATCGATATCATTTTCGATAGAAAGCATTGTTGGGTCAAAAGTTTCATTCGATTTTAATAAACTGTTCAATCCGTAAACCCATTCTATGGGTAGGTTATCGGTCATGGTTTCGAGTACATTTCCTTCGCCCGAAAATCCCCGGTACGAATCTGGAGAAAAAGCCATTAAAAGCTGCATTTTTCCAAATTCGGCCACAATTGCACAAGTTTGTTTGTCAGTCGATTCGTAAATGAAGATTTTGTCTACAATGGCCAGAATTCCTTCTAACAAGCGCAATCTTTGCACACCTCCAATTCTAACACTATCGGCTGTAGACAAAGTCGAAAACATAAATTTTCCGGCTCTTTTGGTAATAAAAAAATCACCTTTTACGGTTCCTTTTGGTAAACTCTGAAACAACTGAATTGTCTGAATTTTGTTCAGTTCAAACTTAATGTCCATATCTGCCAGATACAACTGAACGCTCGTTAAGCCTTTGATCCAGCGCATGGGTAAAGTCACTTTTTTCTCGGTTACTTTTGCTTTGCTGGTCATTACCTGAACATCGTGCTGACCCACGGCAAGTGTTACTTTTTCGTTTTTCTGAATCGCATTCAAAGCATTCAGCATCGGATCATTAAAATCGACATTGGTAGTTCCGTTGGCAATAAATTCTCCGTCGATCGCTTCGGGTTTCATATCCAATCGTACATAAACACCATTACAAGACGAAAAACCTTCGAAACGCAATCGTTCAGATCCTGCCGAAACGATAGGATCACGCAAACTCGGCGGAATGGGCCCAAAACTGGAACGAACCACTTTGGCAATCGTAGTCCAGCATTTTGCGGTAACATAAGGATCAGTCAGGCTTCCCCAGAAAAAACACGGAATGTTATTGACTTCTTCAATTTCGGTTTGGTGCGCCAGAACCAGATTGTTGATACCTTTGGTTTTACTGTAAGTCGAAATTCCTTTATAATTATATTCGAGATCTGTCATTTTTCTTTATTTTAAAATTTGCTTAATCAATGATTTAAGCGATGCATTATCTTTCCATTTTTCGAAGAAAACAATGGCTTCCGCAGATGGTTTCTGATTGGTTTTGGTTAAAATATCAAGATAGTTTTCTATTATTTTTTTGAAGTTCGTTGGCAATTTGTCTTTTAAATCCAGATTGGCAAAGAAAGAGTTTAGCAACTTCAATAAAGCATTGTTATGTAAAGGAGAAACATCTTTTATGGCAATTAATCCGTCGGCTAATCTTAAAAATACACCATATTTTTCGGTGGCGAGATAGGCTATTTTCTGAGCAAAAAGTTCGATATCAATCGCTTGTTTTTCGATTAAATGCATTAAAACTTCGGATGCCATCAATCGTAAATCTTTCTTTTCCTGAAAGAAGCAGCAGGCATATAAAAGCAGGCTAATATCTGAGAATCGAAATTCAGGTCTGTTGATAACGTCCAGAAAACCTTTTAATTCCGGTTTTGCTCCATCGGCAATATTACAATTGTGTAATAAAGTCAACGCGAGTGCATCTGAGTTTTGCGGAGTAAGGCTGTGCCAGAAATAAGTATTTCCCGCATAATTGATATTATAATCCCAAGTGTTTGATCTCTTGTAAACATCCTGACTGTAAAGTAAATAATTGGGGATTTTAGAATAATTCGGCAAGTCGAATTTTAGTTCGTACCAGGATGGCGTTCTTTCTTTTTCTTTGGTTTGATAATTCGTCCATTCGTTCCATTTTTCCTTAAACTCTACCTGAGGTTTAAAAGGAGCCACCACAAACGGAATATCTTTTAGATATGTATTTTCGAATTCAGGGAAAGTATCATTTGGATAAAATGTTCGTGCTGCAACGGCCCAAAGCGATAGGTTTCCGGTTTCTTTGGTCGTTTTTCCCATTGTTGCCAATAGTTTCGAAAATAAAGATGTAGAGTCTAAGTTCAGTTTTTCATCAACACCAAGACAGAACGTTAAAAGCGGTTTT
>Ga0247817_10001178_pt1 | contig 13985 bp, 14 predicted proteins | sample UWRJL212509R1_FD_178010 | JGI IMG/M metagenome (GOLD analysis project Ga0247817, IMG submission 178010) | Plant litter microbial communities from Arlington Agricultural Research Station in Wisconsin, United States - UWRJ-L212-509R-1 | ecosystem: Environmental > Terrestrial > Plant litter >... | reverse complement strand
GTTCGATGTCGGTGGCGCCTTCGTCGGGCGCGCGGATTCTGGTGCAGCACAAGCCCGCCGGGGTCGCGGTGCTGGTGACGCCGTGGAATTTCCCCGCCGCAATGGGGACGCGCAAGATCGCCCCTGCGCTCGCCGCAGGGTGTACCTGCGTGCTCAAGCCCGCCTCCGAAACGCCGCTCACGATGTTGGCGTTGGCGGGGGTGCTGGAAGAGGCTGGCGTGCCTCCCGGCGTGGTCAATATCCTGCCGTCACAACGCGCAGCAGAAGTGACCAGCCGGATGCTGCACGACCCGCGGGTGAGGGTGGTATCGTTCACCGGATCGACGCAGGTAGGGCGGATTTTGCTGCGTGAAGCGGCAGATTGTGTCGTCAAACCGGCGATGGAATTGGGCGGAAACGCGCCGTTCGTGGTGTTCGAGGATGCGGATATCGATGCGGCGGTTGCCGGTGCAATGGTCGCTAAGATGCGTAACATGGGTGAGGCCTGCACAGCGGCGAACCGGTTCCTCGTGCATCACAGTGTGCATGATGAATTCGCGGGCAAATTTGCCACTGCAATGGCGGCGCTGAAGCTCGGGAACGGGCTGGAAGGTGGCGTGTCGGTCGGCCCGATGGTGACTGCCAAGGCACGCGATAAGGTGGCCGGATTTGTGGACGATGCCGTCGCCAAGGGGGCGAAAGTGCTGACGGGCGGAAAAGCCGTCGAAGGCCCGGGGTTTTTCTATCCGCCGACCGTGCTGGTGGACGTGGACCCATCATCGGATTGCCTGTGCGACGAGATTTTCGGGCCGGTCGCCCCCATCCAGCGCTTTACGTCGGAGGACGAGGCGATTGCGCGGTGTAATGCCACCGAATACGGCCTCGCTGCGTATGTTTATACCAGCGACATGAAGCGCGGGTTGCGCGTGAGCGAGCGGCTGGAGTTTGGCATGATCGGCCTAAATCGCGGCATGATGTCGGACCCGGCAGCACCGTTTGGCGGCGTCAAGCAGTCCGGCCTTGGGCGCGAAGGCGCGCACGAGGGGCTGATGGAATTCCTCGAGACGCAGTATATCTCAGCCGAGTGGTAGGGCGGCGGTCAAGCCTCCTCGCGCTGTTTGGCGCGAGCGGGCTTGGCTGGCTTTGCAGCCTTGCGCGCTGGTGCCTTCACCGCTTTCGTGGCGGTTGCAGGCCGCGGCTTTGCAGATGCTGCGGCAGGTTTCTTCGCAGTGCTGGCGCGCTTCGCCGGTTGCCGCCCGGAACGCGCCGCGCCTTTGCCCTTGGGAGCCGAACCCAAGTCAGGTGCGAGCGCGAGTTGCTTGGCTGCGGCGCAGGCTGACGCGATATGTTTGCGGGTTGCGCTGCGCGCAGTATCCGGGTTTCCAGCGCGAATGGCATCAAGAATATCCTCGATCTCCGCTGCGTAAACCACGCCCCAGCCTTGGTGGAGCAAAGCCTGTGCGCGCAAGAAATTGACCCGCGAAACCAGCGAGATAACCGTCTCTGTCAGGATGCTGTTACCGCATTTGAGCATCACCGACATGAAGAACGCATTGGTCGCGGCGAGCTGATCCAGCGGGCGATTGCTCACGATACTGGCCTTGAGCGCATCGAGCGCCTTTTGCAGTTCGACGATGTGCCGATCCTTCGCCACGCGGGTGTAATCCGCGATCGCTTCACCGGTCAGCAAGGCCCATACCTCGTGAATCGCTTCCACATCGTCATAGCCGAGTTTGGCGACTGACGGGCCGCGATTGGGGACCAGTTCGATCAGCTTTTCCGTTTCAAGGATGCGCAATGCCTCGCGCAGTGAAGCGCGGCTGATGTCGAGCGTGCGGCAAAGTTCGGCCTCGATCAGTTTCTGGCCGGGCCGCAATTCGCCCTGCATGATCGCATTGCGCAATTTGCACACGGATTGTTCAATAATTGTAGCGGTATCGGGGACGGAAAATGAGTCGAACCCGCGTTCATAGACAGTATCAGGCACCGGTTTTTCCCCCTAGTTATAGTCTTCGGAGGCGTCCTCCTGTCCTCCCCCCTATACCTCGCGTAATCTGCGTGTGCAATCGTCTGACAGCGCGACACCCGCTTGACAGTCGCCAAAATGTCAGACAATTTGCGCATACATAATTGTCACGCCGGATTCAGGCCGGCCCCACAGGAGATCATCGATGAATTATACGCGCTCGGAAGCGAAGGCATGGGCCGCCGCGAACTGGAAAGGCGTATGCAATGTCATCATGCCAAGCTTCTCGACCGATCTTTCCGGTCTGAACGAAGAAGCGATCCGCTTCGACGTGCGCAAGAATATCGACCACGGCTTCTGGGGCGCGCTGCTCGTGTCAGAATGCGCGACGACCGATGACGAATACCGCCGCTTCATGGAAATCTGTGTCGACGAGGCGGGCGACAAGCAGAAATTCCTGATGCACGGCACGTTCGACACGCAGGAAAAGACTGTCGCAATGGCCAAGGAAGCCGAGAAGATCGGCGTCGAGGGCATCCTCATCGGGCATCCGAACAGCTTCTATCCAAAGACCGAAGACGAACTGTTCGATTACATCAAAGTAATCGCAGGCGCGACAGACCTGTGCACATCGTTGTTCATCACCGTACAGATGAACCTGACCCGGATGCACCCGAGTGGCTATCCAGTGGATGTAATCCGGCGTTCGGCAGAAATCGAGAACGTGGTCGCGATCAAGTACGAGGTCGGGCGTCCCGGCATCGCTGGCGATCTTGAGATTTACAAGGCGTTGAAGGGTTCCGGCGTCCTGTTCTCCGATCCGCTCGAAGCGCATTCGCCGCTGTGCGTCGAATATTTCGAGCAACAGTGGATGGGCACATCCAACTACGAATGGTGGGGCGGCGAAGTGCCGAAGTATTACAACCTGCTGCTCGAAGGCAAGTTCGACGAAGCGATGGAAATCTATTGGCGCCTTCAGCCTGCACGCAACGCGCGTGGTGCGATTCAGGCCACGGTGAGCGGTGCCAACTTCATTCACCGTTCGCTGTGGAAGTATCAGCAGTGGTTGCAAGGCTACAATGGTGGCCGGATGCGCCAGCCCGTCGCCAAGCTCAATGACGGCCAGATGAGCCAGATGCGCGACTCCCTGCTCAAGAGCGGCTTTACCGATGTGCCGGAGTTCGATCCGCAGGCGTTCTACGACGGCCGCGTGAAGGGCTGACGGCGATGCCCTTGCTAATCACGCATGAGGAAGTGCAGCAGTCTGTATCGATGGCAGATGCCATAGATGCGATGGAGGCTGCCTTCCTTGAGGAAGGGGAAGGACATTGCATCCTTCCCCAGCGCATCAACATGCCGGTCAGCAAGGGCTGGCTGCGGGTTGGCCCCGTAGCGATGGAGAAATCCGGCTGGATGGGCTTCAAGGCCATGAACCTGACCAAGGGTTCGGGCGTGCGCTATCAGGTCCACCTCTACCGGATCGAAACGGGCGAATTGCTCGCGATCATGGATGCGCAGCACCTGACAACCTTGCGCACAGGTGCCACCAGCGCAGTGGCGACGCGGCGGCTGGCGCGGCCCGGCAAGGCAGTTACTGCTTTGCTCGGTTCCGGGCCGGAAGCACGCGCGCAGCTTCATGCGATGCAGGCGATCGGGTTTGTCGGCGAAGCGCGGGTGTTCAGCCCGACCGCCGCCAATCGCGAACAACTGGCGCAGGATTTCGCCGACGAATACGGCATGGCAATCACGCCGGTCGCAACCGCGATGGAAGCATGTGACGGCGCCAGCCTGATCCTCGCCGCGGTGAAATCGACCGAACCCGTGATCGACGGGGCTTGGTTGCAGCCGGGCGCTCATGTGAACTCCGTCGGCACAGCACGCCGCGACCAGCGCGAGTTAGATATCGAGACGTTCCGCAGGGCCAGCAGGATCGTGGTCGACACGCGCGAAGGCGTGTTCGGCGAAGCAGGCGATGCGGTGGCGGCTGCGGATGTCGTGTCTCCGGCCTCGGTCAGCGAATTGCACGAACTGGTCGCCGGAAAATCAGCCAGCAGGGCGGGGGACGACGAGATTACGCTGTTCAAGTCGGTTGGCACGGGCATCCAGGATATTGCTCTGGCCGCCGCCATTTATCAGCGCGCGCTCGAACAGGGCCTCGGCACCGATCTCGGCGAATTTCCTTACCTGAAACGGAACGCAAAATGAGCCAGAAGCTGAACCCGGTCCAGTTCGTGAAGCAGTATAATGCTGCGGCAGCGGAAGCCTTTCAATCATTGCGCAATGCAGTGGTTTCGGGCCCGCTGGACGAGCGGACTTGCGAATTGATCGTCATCGGCGCCTTGGCCACGACTGGGGAGGAGGGCAGTTTCAAGGTCCATGCCCGCCGGTTGCTCGGGATGGGTGTTCCAGCGGAGGAACTGCGCCAGGCAGTGCTGGTCACGCTGGCAGCATCGACCACATTTTCGCAGACGGTATCCGCGCTGCGCTGGATCGACGATATCTATGCGGAGGCGGGATGAGCCTTTACGTCCTCCAGAAGCTGATCCGGGACATTAATCGCAATCCGGCAATCCGCGAAAGGTTCACCGCCGAACCTGACGCTCTGCTCGCCGACTACGATCTGACCCCACAGGAAAGCGCAGCGCTGGCAGCGCGCGATTACCGTGGTCTTTATGCGCTTGGTGTGCACGGCCTGTTGCTGCGCCCGTTTTCGATCATCCATCAGGTTTCCGAACCCGATTACCTGTTCGCTATTCGCGGAGATCCCGAATGACTCTGGTTCACGCCAGCGCGATCAGCCACGCTCCGGGCTATATCGCCTGGGTCGACGCCGCGCCCCCCGCCCAGAAAGATGCGCTATATGCCGGAGCGGAAACGTTGCGGCGCGACCTTGCCGCAGCGCAGGTCGATGAGCTGATTTTGTTCACATCAGAACATTGGACCAACTTCTTCTACGATCATGTCAGCCCGTTTTGCGTCGGTAGGGCTGAGAGCTATCAAGGCCCGGTCGAACCGTGGCTGAAGATCGGCAAAAAGACCGTGCCGGGAGCGCCCGATCTGGCGGAAGAAATTCTCGCAGCGGCCTATGCCCAAGATCTGACGCCTGGCTTCGCGCAGGAACTGGCCTTCGACCACGGAACGATGATCCCGCTCAGCTTCCTGACGCCGGAAATGGATGTACCGGTGGTGCCGATCATCATCAACACGCTGGTGGCGCCGCAGCCATCCGCCACCAGTTGCTATGCGCTGGGCAAGGTCGTTGGCGAAGTTGCCCGGCGGCGCGGCAAGCGAGTGGCCATCGTGGCCACGGGCGGCATGTCGCACGATCCCGGCGAGCGGAACCACGGCTTTATCGACGAAGCTTTCGATCGCCGTTTTCTCGATCTGATGGCGACCGGAGACGCAGATGCGCTTCAGGCGCTGACCGTTGAGCAACTGGGCGCAGCGGGGGCGGGCGCGATAGAACTGCTCGGCTGGATTGCGCTTGCTGGCGCGCTCGGTCGCTTCACGGGCGAGGTTGTCGCTTACGAAGCCGTTGTGCCCTGGGCGACCGGGATGGGCCTGATGCGCTTCAACTACACTGATGGATCGGACACCGTATGACCAACGCCCTGACTTTTACGATCTTCGAAAACGGCAGCAGCCGCGAGGAAGCGATTCCCATCGCCAACGCCGTGATCGCCGGATGGACCGGCCGCGACCGTGCCGCGCTCGAGGCGCATATCGTCGAACTGGAGGAGATGGGCATTGCCCGCCCCGCCTCCACGCCGATCTTCTACCGCGTTTCCGCCGCCCGGCTGACGCAGGCGGATATGATCGAGGTCAGCGGCCCGGATTCGAGCGGAGAGGTTGAATTTGCGCTGATCCGTCATGCCGGCCAGTGGTACGTCGGGGTCGGCTCCGACCATACGGACCGGAAGGCGGAAGCTTATAATGTCACCGTGTCCAAGCAGATGTGCTGCAAGCCGCTGGCCAAGACCCTGTGGGCGCTGGACGAGGTTCGCGATCATTGGGATAGCCTGCTGCTCCGGTCGCGGCTGGAGGATGGCACGATATACCAGCAGGGCCCGGTCACAGCGATGCTCGATCCGCGCGACTTGCTGGCGCTGTATGACGGCGGACCGATCGAAGACGGCACTGTGGTTTTTGGCGGAACGTTGGCGGCTATCGGCGGAATTCGGCCAAGCCCGGCGTTCTCCTTCGAACTGGAAGACCCGGTACTCGGCCGGAGCATCACGCATAGCTATGCGATGCGCGAATTGCCGGTGAAGGGATGAGCCGGACAATGAAACTCGCCATTCCGGACCTTGTGTCCAACAGCTATTTCCCGGCGTGCGCTGCGGTGGAGCTCGGGTGTTTTGCGGATCAGGGTCTGGCCGTGGAACTGGAACTGATCTTCCCGGTCGACCGCTGCTACCGGATGCTGCGCGATGGGGAAATCGACCTTGTCGGCGGCTCGGCCCATTCAGCGCTGGCAGCTTTTCCGGAATGGGAAGGCGTCAAGCTGCTCTGCGCGCAGGGGCAGGGCATGTATTGGTTCCTGGTGATGCGCGCGGATATTGCCGGTGAACGGGGCGACCTGTCGGTAGTCAAAGGCCGCACTATCGGTGCTGCGCCGTGGGTCGACATGGGGCTGAAGCAGCTTTTGGTCGATGCGGGGATTGATGCGGTAGCCGACAACGTCACCATTTGCCCGGTGCCCGGCGCAGTCCCCGTTCCGGGGCAGGTGGTCAATTTCGGCGTCACTGCTGCCAAAGCGTTGCAGGAGGGGCTGATCGACGGATTCTGGGCCAACGGCATGGGCACCGAAGTGGCTGTTCAGAGCGGGGCCGGGGCAATCGTGCTCGACATTCGCCGGGGAGACGGGCCGAGCCAAGCGTTCAATTACACGATGGCTTCGATTGCCGCGTCGCAATCGCTGATCGACCGGGAGCCGGAAACAGCCGCCGCCGTTGTCCGCGCAATCGTACAAGCGCAGGAAATGCTGCGCGAAGATACCAGCCTTGCGGTGCGGGTTGCTAGCAAGCTGTTTCCGGAACGCGAGACTGCTTTGATCGAGCGTCTGATCCAGCGCGATCTGCCTTATTACGATGCGCGGATAACACCCGAATTCGTCGTGGGCATGAACCGGTTCGGCCGCGAAATTGGCATTCTGAACGGCGACCCGGCGTATGAAAACGTGGTTGCCGCCCAGTTTGCGCCGCTATGGAACGTGAAGGACAAAGTCTGATGGCTATCACGAAATTGCATGACGAATTCCACTCGCTCGATCTGGGGCCTGACGGCTGGAGCCTACCGGACGGCTATCCAGAAGGCTCGCTGGCAGAGGAGAAAATCCTGGCCGGAACGCTTGATTACACGGGCAAGAGCGGGAGCCGCACGCGGTTGCTCCGGTTCAAGCCGGGCTTCATGTCGGACGTGCCATTTACCCATGATTATTGGGAAGAAGTGCTGATGATCGAAGGCGACATGACCGTTGGCCATGATGGTGCGGGCAATGGCGGGGATCGGTTTGAAGGCATGACTTACGCCGTGCGGCCGCCGGGTGCAGCGCATGGACCGTTCAAGTCCGAGGGCGGCGCGCTGTTGCTCGAAATCCATTACTACGATCCGGTCTGACGCGGTGGCACCGCTGATGGGGGGGCCGGGGCTGGAAGAACTGGCGTTAGGCCTAGAAGCCCGTTCCTGCTCGGCGCGCGAACTGGTCGAAGGTTGCCTCGCGCGGATCGACGATCGGGAGGGCGAGGGTTCCAGAGCCTTCGTTTCGGTCGACCGCGAGGCTGCTATCGTGGCGGCCGATTGCATGGACAGATTGCGGGCAGCGGGCGCGCATCCATCGCGGTTTGCCGGAATACCTGTGTCGGTCAAAGACCTGTTCGATATCAGAGGGCAGGTGACACGAGCGGGCTCGGTCGTCCTCGACGGGCCGCCTGCAACGGAGGATGCGCCAGCGGTGGCCCATTTGCGCGCACAGGGGTTCATCCTGATCGGCCGCAGCACGATGACCGAGTTCGCCTATTCCGGCCTCGGCATGAACCCGCATTACGGCAGCCCGCTCAGCCCGTGGGACCGCGCAACCGGGCATATATCCGGCGGCTCCACATCGGGCGGCGCAGTCAGCGTGGCCGACGGCATGGCGCATGCGGCGCTCGGAACGGACACCGGCGGTTCGTGCCGGATTCCGGCAGCATGGTGCGGCTTGGCCGGGTTCAAGCCGACTGCGCGCAGGGTTCCGCTTGATGGTGCCATTCCGCTTTCCGGAACGCTCGATTCAATCGGTCCGATTGGCCGCACGGCGCAGTGTTGCGCGCTGCTCGATGCTATCCTCGCCGGAGGATCGCCGGGCGAAATCGAACCGCGCGACTTGCGCGGATTGCGCATTGGGGCGGTGCAGAATGTAGTGCTCGGCGATATCGAGGACGCGGTCGCCGAAGCGTACGAGGCTGCATTACGCCGGTTGGAACGCGCTGGCGCAGTGATTGAGCGGATTTCAGTCACGGCATTCGACAAAGTCGCGCCGCTATCCGCCAAGGGCGGCTTTCCCGCAGCAGAAGCATATGGCTGGCACCGCGAGTTGCTCGCTGCGCGCGGAGATGAATATGATCCGCGCGTTTCCGTCCGCATCCTCCGGGGCCGCGAACAGGACGCGGCCGATTTCGTTCAATTGCGCGCTGGCAGGGATGCGTTGGTGGCAGAAGCGGCGGCGCAGATCGCCAATTTCGATGCAATCGCTATGCCGACAACACCCATTCTGCCGCCGACCCTGGCATCGATGCAGGATGACGCGGCTTACGGCAGGGCCAACATTCTCGCCCTGCGCAATCCCACGCTAATCAACATGATGGATGGCTGCGCGATCTCGCTCCCCGCGAACCGGCCGGGCGAACCGCCAGTCGGCCTGATGTTGGCGTCGGTCGCGAATAATGACCGGAATCTTCTGGCGATCGGCATGGCGGTGGAGACGGTACTGCGCGCCTAGGCAGCGCAGCACCGTCTCTGTCGAATCCGGACCAGGGAAGGAATGGTCCGGATAACCGATCGCTTAGTCCTCAGGCGCCAGTGCGACCCGTGCACCTTCGAGAGCTTCGCTGACCGGAACCTGGCAAGACAAGCGCGAACTGGCGGTGAAGAACTCCGAACCTTCGAGCAGTTCCAACTCGTCATCGCTACGAGGGGCTAGTGCATCGCCATGCAGCGCGTCGATATTTACGTGACAAGTGGCGCAAGATAGGCAGCCGCCGCACAGCGCGAGCATTTCGTCTATCCCCGCATCGCGGATCGCTTCCATCAATGACAGGCCGGGGGCCGCCGTGATCTGGTGTTCGATACCCGCGCGGGTGATGACAGTCAGAGTGACCAATGTAATTCTCCGTAACTTTCGGTGTCAGCCGCGCGCGGCGGGCGGGAGTGTGCGAACGTCGACCAGAACAGTCCCGCCCGCCTCTGCTGCGGCGAACGCCTGTTCCAGCACTCCCGGCAGTTCTTCAATTGCGGTAACCGGACCAAAAGCGGTGCAGCCGTGACTTCTGGCGAGGCCGACCAGATCGATGTCCGGATCACAGATCGCCATGCCGATATTCTTGTTTTCGACCGGCCTGCCGCGATGGATGGCAACGCGTTCCTGATGTTCCACGTCGTTATAGAAGGACTGGTTGTTGTTCACGATGAACAATGCCGGCAGCCGTTCCGCCGCAGCAGTCCATAGCGCCTGACTGCCCATCAGCAGATCGCCGTCACCCAGAATTGCCACGGGCAGGCGGCCCGATCCTTTGAGCGCCAGCGCCGCGCCGACCGTGATCCCCGGTGTCGATCCGATGCCGCCGCCGCCGTCATAACCTATACAGTCGAGCGGATGGGTAAAGCGCACCATCGCATCCGGCAGGCCGAAGGTAAGGCGGGTCAGGCACACGGCGCGATTGCCGCGAACATTGTCGAACGCAGCCGCCAGCGCGGGAAGTGTGACGGGGCCGCTGGTGGGCGGTTCGGGCAATTCGACCGGCGGCAGGCTCCATTGCGCCGGGGCGTGGGCGGCAAGCAGCGGGAGCAGCGCAGCGGTGAAAGTTTCAGGCTTCACCGGCAGGCGCAGGTCGGCTTCGGGCAGCGGGAAATGGTCGAGCGACCAACCATTATGCAGCCGCTCATCCGGCGAAGCGATGATCGTGGGGAGGCCAGCGCCCTTGTCCGCGCGTAGCGAGAGCAAGCCCTTCACGTCTGGCCAATCGAGGCTGAGGATAAGGTCGGCCTGTTCCACTAGCGCGGCAGCGCGCTTGTCGGGATATTGCGCTGGGGCAGAGATGAACGCGGGATGGTCGGACGGAAAGCCGACACCGCATTTTTGATCGCACAATACAGCTGCACCAAGCGCATCCGCGAGCGCGATCCGGTCAGCCCAGGCCGCCTCGCTGCGGTCGTAGCGGCCCACGAGGATCAGCGGGCGGGATGATTTTTCGAGCAGACTGCGCGCGCGCGCCAGTTCATTCTCGCCAATTGCGGGAAGGGCGGGCGGGGCGAACCTTGTCGGGTCAGGCATCGCGGGGGCGTTGTGCAGCGCGCCTTCCTGTAGATCGACGTCGAGGCAGATATAGGTCGGCGCGCATGGGGCGGTGGAAGTCATAGACACTGCCCGCAGCAGAGATTCGGCGGCGGCTTCGATTGATCCCGGCTGGTCATCCCATTTGACGAATGGGCGGATGAGCGCCGCCTGATCGCGGCTGGTATGGATCCATTCGATCCACGGGCGGCGGCGGGCGGCGTCCACTGCGCCGGTCGCGCCGATGATCAGCATCGGCACACGGTCCACCCAGGCATCGTAAATGGCCATTACGGCGTTCATCAGACCGACATTGGCGTGCAGCACGACCCCCATCGGCTTGCCCGTGACCTTGGCGTAACCATGCGCGATGGCGACAGCCTGCGCCTCGTGCAGTGTCAGGACAAGCGCAGGTTCGCTATTGCCGAGGCGATTGACGATGCTGTCATGCAGGCCGCGAAAGCTTGCGCCAGGGTTTATCGCCAGATGCTCGATCCCGAGCGCGCGCAACATGTCGGCAATATAGTCGCTGCCGTAGGCAGGCGCTTGCGTTGGCGATGCGGTCATCTTCGGTCCTGTGTCTGCTGGGGTGAGAACGCTTGTGCAATGCTGGCGGATATGTATAGCTTTATGTACCAATGTAAAGTGAATTGTCTGACAATGAAGATTTCTCGGTGACATCCTCCGGCTCTCTGGATGGCGAATTCAGCCTCTACCGTCAGGTGGAGGCAATTCTGCGCGACCAGATTGCTGACGGCCAGCTTCGGGCAGGTGATCGGCTCCCCGCAGAAGACGCCTTGCGCGCTCAATTCGGGGTGAGCCGGGGCACCCTGCGGCAGGCATTGGACGGGCTGGAGCGAGATGGATTGGTTGAGCGCAGTCAGGGGCGCGGAACCTATGTCGGCGCTTCGCAGCAGGCACAGGTCGACCGGTCCCGCATGACACTTTCCGACGCGATGGCCATGGCGCGATGCGCCGTCCATATTGAACGGCAGGGCGAAGCGGTGCCGCCACCAATAGTGGCATCCGCCCTAAAGCTACCGGTGGGTGCCGAAGCCGGGTTCTTTATTAAACTGCCGCGCGAAAACAGCGAGCTGCACATCGGGATCAAACGATACTTGGCCCCCGAGCTTGCCCGTCAGCGCGCCGATCTGGCGCTGGAGGCGGATTTCGATGCTGCACTGGCCCGGCTTGGAACTGTCACGCTTGGCCAGTCGTGGGTCGAGGCGATTTTGGCGGAGCCGCGCTTTGCCATGCTGCTGAAGGTGCCGCTCGGTACGGCGCTGTTGTCGGTCTGGTGGGTGGACTTGCTAAATGGTGCCCCCGCCGCCTGCACGCAGATGATATTGCCCGGTTCATCATTCGCACTCGATCTACAGCCTCACGGGAAACACGATGACTTATGATCCTTTGACGGCTTCGTTTGCCAGCTACTCCTCGTCGGCGCGCTCCTTTGCATCCGGCGAAGACAGCCCGCGAGACTTCCTTGAACGCTGCCTCGATGCAGTGGATGCGGGCGAGGGCGAAGTGCGCGCATTCGTGTCGCTCGATATCGAAGCATCGCGCAAGGCAGCCGATGCCTCCACCGCGCGTTGGCAAGCTGGCACACAGCTTTCCCCGGTCGATGGCATGCCTATCGGCGTCAAGGACTGCTATGATGTGGCGGGCCTGCCCACCATCGTGAACAGCGCGTGGTTCGCCGATGCTGCCCCCGCGGAGTTCGATGCGCCCCACGTTGCTGCCTTGAAGCAGGGCGGCGCTTTCGTAGTCGGCAAGACCACCACCACCGAATTCACGATGGCCCTGCCTGCCCCGACAAGGAACCCGTGGGACAGCGCGCGGACACCCGGTGGATCATCTTCCGGCTCGGCAGCAGCGGTGGCTGCGAGGATGCTCCCGCTGGCAACAGGCAGTCAGGTGCGCGGCTCCGTGATCCGCCCGGCATCGATCTGCGGAGTGCCGGCCTACAAGCCGACCTTCGGCGCGCTTAACCGGCATGGCGGGGTCGATCCGTCACCCAGTATCAACCATCTCGGCCTGCTCGGCGCAACGATTGAGGACATCTGGACTGCGGCACAGCAGATTGCCCGGGCAGCAGGCGGTGATCCTGGATGTCTGCCACTGACGCTCGGCCCGCTCCCGGATGCGCGGCGTCCGCTGCGGCTAGCGCGCCAATATACCATCGGCTGGGAGATGACCGATGCTGCTTCGAAGGATGCATTCGAGGTTTGGCTGGACGGACTGGCTGCAACAGGCGTCGAAATCGTCGAACCTGACGCATCGCCAGCACTGACCGCGTATGAGGACGCCACCAAGCGGACCGTGGAGTTCTTCTTCCACCTGTTCTGGGAAATCCGCCATCCTTGGCTTGAGGCGCGCGCGCGGTCGCCGGAGAAATTCAGCCATGTAATGCACGGGCATTTCGATAATGCCGCAAAGCTCACTATCGAGGATTACGAGCGCGCGCTTGGGCGGCAAGCTACATTACGCGGATTGCACCGGGCGTTGGCGGGGGAAGTCGACGGGTTCGTGACGCTGGCACATATCGGGCCGGGGCAACTCGGCTCGCCGGAAACGGGGACGCCTTGGTATAACGACGCATCGTCCGCAGTGGGCGCACCGACGGTCAATCTCCCGCTATTGCAGACCGAAGGGTTGCCGCTGGGCGTGCAACTGATGGGCTTTGAGCAGCAGGATGCCGATTTGATCGGCATGGCACGGTGGTTGACGGCCAGCGCCACCGGGCGGGCGTGATACGCATTCTGACGCAGACCCTTATTTTTTGTCAGACAATATCTTGCGTATGGGAACGGGCTTGTTACAGTGCCGCTCTGAGTTCCCTCTCATGAAGGCTTTAGCGCCGTTGCCCGTCAGACATTGTCATATCTGCAAGGCGTCGCCGCTCAGCTTGAGGAGCCGGTCTTGGACGCTCTGACATCGCCAACTATAGGTGCCGGTGAAGCTTGGCCCCCTCGCAGGCAGGCGAATTACGCGCTGGGCGTGATGATCGTGGCGTTCGCATTCTCGTTTCTCGACCGCGTAATTCTTTCCATGCTGATGTTGCCGATCCAGCAGGAACTGCATTTCACCGACGTCCAACTCGCCCTGCTGCACGGCTTCGCCTTCGCCATTTTCTACGCTTTGGCCGGGCTTCCGCTGGGCAAACTGGCGGACACCATTTCGCGTAAACACCTGATCGCAGTCGGAATTTTCATCTGGAGCCTGTGCACCGCAGCTTGCGGGCTGGCGCGAGGCTTCGGCAGCCTGTTTCTGGCGCGGGTCGGCGTCGGCATCGGCGAGGCGGCATTGTCGCCTTCGGCCTTTTCAATTCTTTCGGATTATTATCCGCCCGAACGGCGCGGACGGGCCATCGCAACTTATCAGCTCGGTGTTACCGGCGGGGCGGGGCTGGCTTACATCCTCGGCGGGCTGGTGATCGCGTTTGCGCAAAGCGGCAACGCCATCAACGTACCCGGATTGGGCGAGTTGTCCGCTTGGCGGGTCACGTTC
>Ga0247817_10001174_pt1 | contig 13992 bp, 11 predicted proteins | sample UWRJL212509R1_FD_178010 | JGI IMG/M metagenome (GOLD analysis project Ga0247817, IMG submission 178010) | Plant litter microbial communities from Arlington Agricultural Research Station in Wisconsin, United States - UWRJ-L212-509R-1 | ecosystem: Environmental > Terrestrial > Plant litter >... | reverse complement strand
TAGCGAGCCGACCTACGAACGGCTGGCAGCGCTAGGCAATCGGTGTGACTGTGTAGTTGGCGAGCCAGGTGTCGTTGCCGTCGTTGGAGATGATGACGCCGGCGCCCCACTTCTCGCTCGTGAACGCGGCGCTCGCGCCCTCTGCGATGGCCCCGTTGACCTCGGCCTTGAACCCGGCAGCCTCGAACTGCGAGACGATCTCGTCCATCGCCTCGGGGCCGCTGACCCTGATGGTCACGTTGTACGTCTTCGCCTCGGCGTCGCCGACCGCGATACCGAAGGTCACCTCGCCGTCGATGAGCGGAACCTCGGTCGGGAAGCCGTCGGGCACCGAGGCACCCGGAATCTCGACGTCCTCACCGGTGGTCTGCTTGATGATCCCCTCGACGAGGTCGCCGGAGCATGCGGTGAGCGCGGGAGCTGCGACGAGGGCGAGGACGATCGCGATCGGGACTGTGACACGGGTGAGCATGGGTTCTCCTGAAGGTCGAAAGGGCTATTCGATGCCGTGCACCGTGTAGCCGAGCACGTCACCGTAGGTGTCGTCCTCGCCCGCGGTGAGCTGCACCTGGTACTTGTCATTGGTGAAAGAGCCGAAGAAGCTCACGCCGTCGGCGGTCGAGACGAGCTTCTCGAAGCCCGCACTTGTGAGCAGTTCGCTCGCCGCCGCGAAGTCGTCGGCGGGCGCCGCGGTCGTCATGAAGACGAGCCAGCCCGCACCGAGATCCGTCGCCACGACGAGGTCGGAGGCGAGCACCGGCACATCTTTCGGAAAGGTCGTGGGGAGCTTCAGCTCGGCGGCGGCCGTCGCATCCGCGCTCGGCGCACCGACAGGGGTCTTGGATGCCGCGGTGTCGGGTTGCGCGGGCGCGTCGGTCGTGCAGCCCGCAATCGCCAGGGTCACGAGCAGGGCAAGGGTCAGGGCAGTACCTCTGGACATACGAATCTCCCGGGGGTCACGCACAGTTTAGGGGCGCTGGCTTGACTGCGACAGTCAGGTTTGTCGTTAACCAGCGAACGCCCCTCCGTAGAGGGGCGTTCGCCGTAATCAGTTACGCGTTCTGCTTCTTCAGTCGCGCGGTCGAGCGCTGGCGCGCGTTGGCGTCAAGCTCCACCTTGCGGATACGCACGAACTCGGGCGTCACCTCGACGCACTCGTCTTCGCGAGCGAACTCGAGGCACTCTTCGAGGGTCAGCTTGCGCGACGGGGTCATGCGCTCGAACGAGTCCGAGGTCGACTGGCGCATGTTGGTGAGCTGCTTTTCCTTCGTGATGTTGACGTCCATGTCGTCGGCGCGCGAGTTCTCGCCGACAACCATTCCTTCGTAGACCTCCTGCGTGGGCTCGACGAAGAACGACATGCGCTCCTGCAGGGCGACCATCGCGAACGGGGTGGCGACACCGGCGCGGTCGGCGACGATCGAGCCGTTGGTGCGGGTCTCGATCGATCCGGCCCAGGGCTCGTAGCCGTGCGAGACGGCGTTGGCGATGCCCGCACCACGCGTGATGGTGAGGAACTCTGTGCGGAAGCCGATGAGGCCACGTGAGGGAACAACGAACTCCATGCGCACCCAACCCGTACCGTGGTTGCTCATGCCCTCCATGCGGCCCTTACGAGCGGCGAGGAGCTGCGTGATGGCACCGAGGTACTCTTCGGGCGCGTCGGTGGTGAGGTGCTCGAAGGGCTCGTGCAGCTTGCCGTCGATGCGCTTGGTGACTACCTGCGGCTTGCCGACGGTGAGCTCGAAGCCCTCACGACGCATCTGCTCGACGAGGATGGCGAGAGCGAGCTCTCCACGACCCTGAACCTCCCAGGCGTCGGGACGCCCGACGTCGACGAGCTTGATCGAGACGTTACCGATGAGCTCGCGGTCGAGGCGGTCCTTGACCATGCGGGCGGTGAGCTTGTGGCCCTTGATCTTGCCGATGAGCGGGCTCGTGTTCGTGCCGATCGTCATCGAGATGGCGGGGTCGTCGACGGTGATGGTCGGCAGCGGGCGAACGTCGGTCGGGTCTGCGAGGGTCTCACCGATGGTGATGTCCTCGAAGCCTGCGACGGCGACGATGTCTCCGGGGCCGGCGCTGTCGGTCGGGTAGCGGTCGAGAGCCTTCGTGATCATGAGCTCGGTCACGCGCACGTTGGCGACGGAGCCGTCGTGCTTGACCCAGGCAACGGTCTGACCCTTCTTGATCGTGCCCTGGAAGACGCGCAGGAGTGCGAGACGACCGAGGAACGGCGAGGAGTCGAGGTTGGTGACCCAGGCCTGCAGCGGGTGGGTGTCGTCGTACGACGGCGCCGGGATGTGCTTGAGGATCGCGTCGAAGAGCGGCTCGAGGTCGGCGTTGTCGGGCAGCGTGCCGTTCTCCGGCTTGTTCCAGCTCGCGGCACCGTTACGGCCCGAGGCGTAGACGACGGGAACATCGAGGATTGCGTCGAGGTCAAGGTCGGGAACCTCGTCGGCCATGTCGCTCGCGAGGCCGAGGAGGAGGTCCTGGCTCTCGGCGACGACCTCGTCGATGCGCGCATCGGGGCGGTCGGTCTTGTTGACGAGGAGGATGACGGGCAGCTTGGCCTCGAGGGCCTTGCGCAGCACGAAGCGGGTCTGGGGCAGCGGGCCCTCGGACGCGTCAACGAGGAGCACGACGCCGTCGACCATGGACAGGCCGCGCTCGACCTCTCCACCGAAGTCAGCGTGGCCCGGGGTGTCGATCACGTTGATGGTGATGTTGCCGCCGGAGTGGTTCTCCTCGGCGTGAACGCCGTTGTAGAGAACCGCGGTGTTCTTCGCGAGGATCGTGATGCCCTTTTCGCGCTCGAGCTCGTTGGAGTCCATGGCGCGGTCCTCGAGGTGCGCGTGCGCCTCGAAGGAGTTGGTCTGGCGGAGCATCGCGTCAACGAGCGTGGTCTTGCCGTGGTCGACGTGTGCGACGATTGCGACGTTGCGCAGGTCAGTGCGTGTGGCGGTTGCCATAGGTTTTCCTTGCATTGAGGTGGCGAGGCGGATCGCGCGGCACAAAGAGCTGTGTGGCTCAAGTGGCACTGGCACGAACACGCGCGGACGCTGGATGAGGGTCTGTGGGGTGCGCAGGATCACAACATCGGTGCCCTGCACATTCATTCTACCGTGCCGGTGAGCCAGATTCGCTGTCAGCGGAGGGCTGCCACTCCCAGATGTTCCAGAAAATGCCCGGTTCGAGCGCAGAATGCTCGACTCCGGTCACCCGATCCGAGTACGCCGTGAGCACCGGGAACTGGTACAGCGGCAGTCCGTATGCGTCTGCGAACAACTCAGAATCGATCTCCGAGAGGATGTCGCGCTGCTCCGCTGCCTCAGAGCTCGCAGCGAGTTCATCGAGCAGATCGTCGACCCGAGGGTTGGAATACCCCGAGAAGTTGCTCACCTTGGAGGTCGACCCGAGCCGCGCACCCGCGGATGACACGGCCAGGTTGGCTTCGTTCCATCCAAATAGCGCAGCGTCGTAGGCGCCCGGAACCCCGAGAAAGTCCATCCACGCGGTCTTCGCGCAACTCGAGACCCGGAACCCGGCGAGCCCGGCCGACTCCTGGATGAGCTGGTATTCCGCGAGCCTGCGCGGGTTTGCGGGGTCGAACAGGATGCAGACGCGTGGCTCGGGCAGTTCGGCCTCCTCGAGCAGCGTCTTCGCTCCGGCGATGTCGACGCGGCCGTAGGCGTCCGACCCGTTCGAGCTCACGGCATCGTCGTAGCCGGGAGCACCCTCGACGAAGACAAAGGACTCGAGCAGCGTCGCATCCTCGTTGACCGGGGTCACGAGCGTGTCGAGGATCTCCGCGCGCGGCACTGTCTTGAGAAACGCCTCGCGCACGAGCGGATCGGTGAACGCGCCGCTCCTTCCCTGATCGAACTGCAGGTCGAGGTGCTCCCAGGTGCCGTCGATTCCGGGTGCCACGGTGACTCCGTCGAGACCGGTGAACTCTCGGAGAACATCCGGGGTCGCGAACGGCGTAGCGATATCCGCCGTGCCGTCAGCGAGCGCGGATGCCGCAGCGAGCGGGTCAGCGAGGGTGACGACCTTGACCGTCTCCACGCTGGGCTGGTGGCGGCCACGGTAGCGCGGGTTGGCAGTGAGGGTCACCGACTCCCCCGGCTCGATCGCGGTCACCGTGTACGGCCCGCTCCCCACGAGCAGATCGGTGTTGCCCGGCAACTGGTCGAAGTTGAAGGCGTCGTTCCAGACGCGCGAGATGCGGGCCAGATCCGCTGTGTCATTCGACTGGATGGCACTGAGCACCTCCGCCTTCGCGGCTGCGGCGTCGTCCGCGCGCAGGCCGGCCATCCCGACGACGTGTGCGGGAACCCCCACCTGGAACGCGAGCTCCCAGTCCACGAAATACTCGTCGTAGACGAGGGTGATCGACCGCCCGTCGTCGCTCACCACGGGCACCTCGGTCACGTTGCCGAGACCCGCAGACGGAGCCCCGTCGAAGTACACGACGTCGGTCGGGTAGTCGTCGCTGAAGCGTCCGGTGGTGCGGTCGACGTAGTCTCCCGCCTCAAAACCGTCGGTCGTGAACACGCCGGAGTTCGCGGCCCACGCGAGCAGGAGGTCGGCGGCATCCACTCGCTCGCCGTCAGACCACTCGACACCGTTGGCGATCGTGTACTTCACCGTGAGCGGGTCGCTCGAGACCAGCTGGTAACTGCCAAACGACTCGTCGCGCTCGAGTTCGTAGTCGGGGTTGTAGAAATTGAAGCGCGCGTTCGTCGCGTAGCCGATGTTGCGGTTGGCCTGCGTGTTCCCGTAGGCGGTGGCTGCGTTCGCCGAGGTGAAAGGCTGGTCCGTGACGACCGTCACGACGCTGCCCTCGACGACGTGCTGCACCGGCCCGCACGCCGTCAGGGCGACGGCGGCGAGCACGAGTACAGCTGCGACCCTCAGGCGCGCCAGGGTCACCGGCCTCACACCTTCGACGCGGCGCGATTCTCGCGGCGAATACGCTGCGCGGCCGGGTCGGGAACGGGAACGGCGTCGATGAGCTTCTTCGTGTACGGGTCTTTCGGGTTACGGAGGATCTGCTCCTTCGTGCCCTGCTCGACGATCTTTCCGCGGTGCATCACGGCGATGCGGTGCGCGAGGAGGTCGACGACCGCGAGGTCGTGGCTGATGAAGAGAGTCGCGAACTGCTGCTCCTTCTGGATCTCCTGCAGGAGCTCCAGCACGCGGGCCTGCACCGAGACGTCGAGAGCCGAGGTGGGCTCGTCGGCGACGAGGAGCTTGGGGCTCAGCGCGAGAGCGCGGGCGATACCGATGCGCTGGCGCTGACCACCGGAGAGTTCATGGGGGTAACGGTTGCGGAACCCGCGGGGAAGCTCGACCATGTCGAGCAGCTCCTCGGTGCGCTTGGCGATCTGCGCCTTCGACGAACCACCGGCGAGCAACAGCGGCTCACCGATCGACTCGCCCACCGGCCAGCGTGGGTTGAGCGAGGAGCCCGGGTCCTGAAAGACGATTCCGATGTTGCGGCGAACCGCGCGCAGTTCGTTCTTGCCGACGCCGACCATGTCCTGGCCCGCGACCTTGAGCGTGCCCGACTTGATCGGGAGGAGTCCGACCAGGGCACGACCGATCGTCGTCTTACCGGAGCCCGACTCACCGACGAGCCCGAGAACCTCACCGGGGTAGATCTCGAGGTTCGCGTCATCCACCGCGAGAAACGCAGGAACGCGACCGCGCTTGGGGTACTCGATCATCATGTTCTCGACGACGAGGGCCGGAACGGCGGAGGCCGCGCGGTCGTGCGCGACCTCGACGGCCTCGCCGGTGCCGAGGTGCGGCACCGCGGCGAGGAGCGCCTGCGTGTAGGGGTGCTCCGGCTTGTTGAAGATCTGGTCGACCGAGCCGGTCTCCACGATCAGGCCGTCCTTCATGACCACGAGGTGGTCGGCGAGGTCGGCGACAACACCCATGTCGTGGGTGATGAGGATGATCGCGCTGTTGAGGCGCTTGTGGAGGTTGCGCAGCAGGTCGAGGATCTCGGCCTGCACCGTCACGTCGAGAGCCGTCGTCGGCTCGTCGGCGATGAGGAGCGTCGGGTCGCACGAGATCGACTGGGCGATCATGGCGCGCTGGCGCTGACCGCCCGACAACTGGTGCGGGTAGGAGTTGAAGGCCTTGAGCGGGTCAGGCAGCTCGACCATCGCGAGCAGCTCGAGCGCACGCGCCTTCGCCTCCGACTTGGTCATGTAGGAGTGTGTCTGGATCGCTTCGACGATCTGGAAGCCCACCGTGTAGACCGGGTTGAGCGCGGTCATCGGCTCCTGGAAGATAACGGCGATCTTGTTACCGCGCACCTTGCGCAGGCGACCGGGCGACATGCCGATGAGCTCTTCACCCTCGAGCTTGACGCTGCCCGAGGAGCGGCCGTTCGTCGGCAGGAGGCCGAGCAGGGCCATCGAGCTCGTCGTCTTGCCCGAACCGGACTCACCGACGATGGCGAGCACCTCGCCGGGGTTGAGCGTGAAGTTGACGTGCTCCGCTGCCGGCACCCAGGCGTTCTCTACCCAGAACTCGACGCCGAGATCGGTGACCTGAAGGATGGGACCGGTTGTGGTCGTGGCTGTTGCGTTCACTTGTCGTCTCGACTTTCGCCTTCGCTGATGCAGCGTGGGAGCATGGGGTCATGGCTAGTGGAGATACCGATACGGGCATCACGATGCCATCGCGCTTCGGCAGGGTCCTGGCGGGCTTCATCGCGGGAGTGGCCATCTACGGCCTCGTGAGCACCGGCATCAGCACGGGGGTGGGTTCGGTCATCCGCTATGGATGGCCCTTCTTCTTCATCGCGTACGTCGGCTACGCCGTGTTCTGGGCGCCCACCGTCGTGGTGAGCGATGGCGGAGTCACGCTGCGCAACGTTCTGCGCACCATTCACCTGCCCTGGCCGAGCATCCAGCGCATCGACACCAAGTACGCGCTCACGCTCTACACGAGCTTCGGCCACTACTCCGCGTGGGCTGCCCCAGCCCCGACGCGCTTCAGCGTCGGAAGCGTCGACAAGACGGAGCTGCAGCGACTGCCGGAGTCCACCTACTTCGCGGGAACCATTCGCCCGGGCGACAACCCCACGAGCGACTCCGGCCAGGCCGCGATCGTCGTGCGTCAGCGCTGGGAGGCCCTGCGCGATGCTGGCCACCTGGACAACCCGCGGCTGGAGCAGGAGCGAGCTGCCGTGCAGTGGCATCCCACGACGATCGCCGTGCTGGTGCTGCTGGGCGCCGCTGCCGTGCTCTCGATTACGGTCTAGAAGCGCTGGCATCAGTGCCCACCGCCAAAGAAGCCACCCTGTGCACCGGTGACGTTTCCGCGGCTGGTGAACATCGCCTTCGCGCGGGTCAGTCCGCTGTCCTTGCCGGGCAGGCGCTTCTGGCGCGGGTCGAACGCGTCGCGCAGGCCGTCGCCGATGAAGTTCACGCACAGGGCGATGACGACGATGAACAGGCCGGGCCACCAGAACAGCCACGGACGCGTACGGAACGCCTCCTTGTACTCGCTGATGATCTGGCCGAGCGAGATGTCGGGTGCGGTGATACCGAAGCCCAGGTAGCTGAGTGCCGTCTCGAGCAGGATCGCCGCGCTCATGAGGAGCGTCGTGTTGACGATGATCACGCCGACCGCGTTGGGCAGGATGTGGCGGAAGATGATGCGGAACGGCCCTGCTCCTGCCACCTTGGCAGCGTCGACGAACTCACGCTCGCGCAGGCTGAGGAACTCACCGCGCACGAGTCGGGCGAGACCGGTCCAGGACACCGCACCGAGCACGATGCCGAGGAGGATCGCGTTGCCGCCGAAGGTCTTTCCGAGCACGGCGCCGAGGATGATCACCGGGATGATGATGACCGTGTCGGTGAAGCGCATGAGGATCGAGTCGATCCAGCCGCGGTAGTAGCCCGAGATCGCACCGATGACGATTCCGAAGATCGTCGAGATGATTCCGATGAGGAACATGACGGTGAGCGACTGCTGCGCTCCGCGCATGACGCGGGCGAAGACGTCCTTGCCGAGGGTGTCCTGCCCGAAGGGGAAGGCGCCGGGGCTGAACAGGCTCGTCCAGGTCGGTGTTCCGCCCGGGTTGGCGACCGCGTAGGCCTGGTACCACTCCTTGTCCCACCAGCCGTGCAGGCGGAAACCGCTCAGGATGAGCGTCTGGTCGGGGCCGACGATGAGCTTGCCGGTGCCGCCGAAGACCGTGCCCACAGCGGAGAACACGAACACGATGATGACCGCGAGCACGATGAGTGCCGCGACCGCGACGCGGTGACGGAAGAACCGCTTGCGAACGATCGCGCCCTGGCTGAGACCGGCGACCTGGCGCTGGTCGATCGAGATCTCCGAGCCCTTCGAGGCGTCGGTCTCGACGACCTCGCCAGAGTCAATCTTCTTCTTGGCCATAATCAGCTCACCCGAATTCGTGGGTCAAGTGCGGCGTACACGAGGTCCGCCACGAGGTTGAAGAGAACGGCGACGATGCCGGTCACGAGAAAGACACCCATGACGATGTTGACGTCGGTGTGGGTGAGGCCCTGGTTGAACAGGTACCCCATGCCCTGCCAGGCGAAGATCTGCTCGGTGATGATCGCACCACCGATGAGAGCTCCGATGTCGAACGAGATGATCGTCGCGATCGGGATCATCGCGTTACGGAAGGCGTGACGCATGATGACGGTGCGCTCGGTGAGTCCCTTGGCGCGGGCCGTGCGCACGTAGTCCTGGTTCATGACTTCGAGGAGGCTGCCTCTCGAGTACCGCGTGTAGGCGGCGAACGAGATCAGCGTGAGCGCGATGGTCGGCAGCAGGAGGTGCGTGAACGAGTCGAGCATCTGGAACCACATGTCGCCCTGGAGCCCAGGGGTCTGCGAACCGATCGTCGCGATGACGCCGTTCTTGAGCGGAATGCGGTTCTCGTAGTCGGGGAAGACGAGCAGCACGCGGTCGACGATCAGCAGCAGGGATGTGAGTCCACCGACGATCGCCGCGGTGCGTGCCAGCTGGCGCTTGTCGTCTTTACCGAAGAGCCAACCCGACAGGAAGCCCAGGCCGATGCCGAGAGCGACGACGAGCGGGATGACCCACCAGACCGGCTGGTAGAAGAACAGGTACTGCAGCGGAACCTGGGCGATCGCGAGTGCGACGACCACGATGCCCGAGGAGATCAGTGCCCTGCGGTTCTGGAGTCCGGTGGAGAGCAGCACCACGACGACAACGATCGCCGCGCCCGTGATCACGATGCCGGGGATTCCGATCGTGGGGCGCTCGAACCACCCGGTGGCGATGAGGAGCCCCAGGAGTCCAGCGGTCGCCACAGCGCCTCCGGCGAAAGCCCAGAGCCTGCGCTTGGCGCTGCCGCCGATGATGCTCGACCAGATGACACCGGAGACGAGCCCGATGATCAGAATCACCCACCACGGTATATCCGGTTCAGAGAGAAAAGCGTTGAAGCGGATCGCGCCGTACTCCTTGAGCAGCACGGCCACCCAGAAGATCGGTAGCGAGTAGAGGATGAAGGTTATGAAGGTCACGACATAGTCGAATCCGCTGTATTGCCGGATGGCCGTGATCATGCCCACCGAGAGCCCGAAGACGATAGCGAGCACGGTCGCACCGGTGATGAGCTGGAGGGTCGAACCGACGGCGGACGCGAGTGCGTCGGTAACCGGCTGGTCGCCACGCGTGAACGAGGTTCCGAGGTCGCACTGGCCGATGACGCACTTGGCAGCGCCACCCAGCCAGTAGACGTAGCGAACGGGCGGTGCCTCGTCGAGCTTGAGCTGTTCGGTACGCGCATCGATGCGTTCCTGGCGGTTCGGTGAACTGCTGCCCTTGAGGTCAGCGAGGGGGTCACCGGAGATGGCCGTCAGGTTGTAGACGATGAACGAAGCCGCGAGTACAACGAGGACTGTCGCCAGTAGTCGCCTCACCACGAATGTCAGCATGGGGCTTCCTTACGGGTAGTCGTGATTGTGGGCGGCGACGCTGCCACCGCACCAATGGTAATCCTGCGGGACGTAAACACCGCCGAAGAGCTCTCGATTTGGGGACGAGGCCACAACCCTGGTTCTCATGGTTGAGGTGCCGGGGCTTGGCCCCGGCACCTCTCCATGTCATGCTTGCCGGTCGTTCCCGGGTGGGCCGTGAAGCCCACCCGGGAGGCGAGGAACTAGTCCTCTACGACGGGGGTCCACTCCCAGAAGTTCCAGAAGAAGTTCGGGCTCAGGGGGTTGTCAACAACACCCGTCACCTGGTCGCTCCAGACCAGCAGGCCGGGGAACTGGAAGATGGTGGTGCCGTAAGCGTCCTTCCACAGTTCCTGCTCGATCTGCAGCTGCAGTGCGGTCTGCTCGTCCGCGTCGACGGTGAGCTCAAGAGTGCTGAGCAGTTCGTCGACCTTCGGGTTGGAGTAGCCGCTGTAGTTTCCACCCTTGGCCAGCGGGTCGGTGTAGGTACCGAAGATCTGGTCGGAACCAGAAACCGCGAGGCTCGTCGACGACCATGCGAAGAGCGTGGCGTCGTGGGTGTTGATGGGCTCTGCCGACGGGTCGGTGAAGACCCAGTTCGGCTCGCTGGTGTCTTCGAGGTCGAAGCCGGCGAGTGCTGCAGAAGCGGAGATCAGGTCGAACTCCTGGCCACGACGGACGTTGCCCTCGGGGTACCAGAACTTGACCTTGACCGGCGCGGTGACGCCAGCCTCGGCGAGGAGCGCCTTGGCGCCTTCGACGTCGACGTCCGCGTAGTCAGCCGAACCGTTGTCCGCAACGATGGTCGCGTACTTGTCCTCGTCAGCGGGGCTGACGAGCTGCGAGTTACGGATCTTCGCCTCGGGGTCGAGGGGAACGATGATCTTGTCAACGATCTCCTGGCGCGGGACGACCTTCAGGAAGGCCTGGCGAACGGCGAGAGCCTTGGCTTCGTCTCCACCGTAAGCGGCCTTGTCAAACGGGCCACCGTTGTTGAACGTGAGGTCGAGGTGCTCGTACGAGGCCTGGACGCGCTGTTCGATGGATGCCGTGTCGATGCCCTGTGCGATTGCGAGGGTGTCAGACGTGGGCTGGCCGGTCCAGATGTCGAGCTCGCCGTTCTCCAGAGCCTGGAGCGCAGCGGTCGAGTCCTCGATCGTACGGATGGTGATCTTCTCGAACTTCGCCGAGGAGTCCCAGGTGTCGAGCGGGTTCGCGGTGAGGGTGATGTACTCGTCCTCTGCAATGTCGGAGATCACGTAGCGACCGTTCGACAGGTAGAGAAGCGGGTTCTCCGGCATGGTGGTGTAGCCGTAGTCCTCGTTCCACGACTTCGCGACCTTGGCGAGGGCATCCTCGTCCACGTCGGTGATCGCCTTGGTCAGGGCCGCCTGCGCCTTGGTACCGAAAGCCTTTGCGGACTCCTGGTAAGCCTTGAGCGCTGCTTCCTTGCCGTCTGCAGCAGCCGACGTGTAAGCGTCGAAGAGCTCGAGCGTGTCAGCGTACTCGTCGGGGAACGCGAGTCCGTAGGTGCCGTGTGCCGAGACGCCGATGCCGAGGGCGAGCTCCCAGTCCACGTACGGCTCGTCGTAGACGAGGGTGAGGGTCTTGTTGTCGTTGGTGATCTCAGGCGTCTTGGTGACGAGGCTGAGGCCAGCGGTCGAGGCGGGCGCGAATGCGACGTCGCCGCTCTTGACGTTGCCCGAGCTTGCAGCCCAGGCGAGGAGGAGGTCAGCTGCCGTGACGGGAACGCCGTCCGACCAGGTGACGCCATCTGCAACGGTGTACGCAACGGTCAGCGGGTCATCGCTGGTCTTCTCGAAGGTACCGAAAGCAGTGTTGCGAACGAGCTCGGGCTTGGCGTCGTAGTAGCTGAAACCGGAGTTCGCAATGTACGTCACGTTGCCGTTGGCCGTGTTGTTGCCGGCGCCGCTCACCGAGTTGTAGTGGAAGAAGCCGCTGTTGTACGCAACAGTGATTTCCGTTCCCTCTACGACCTCGGACGTGTAGGGGTTAGAGCAACCGCTCAACACCAACGCGCTCGCAGCGACAACAGCAACCGTGGCTGCTATGTGCTTGATCTTCAATTTTCCTCCTGTGGAAACTGGACACTCGGCAGCACCAAAGGCTGCGTGCACGCCGAACTTGATACATGAACACTAAGTAGGCTCATCCATCCGAGACAAACTGTAGGGAGAAACGTTACACAGTGGTAACGCGATCTCCGTTTCATTGCGCATCTCACAACATTTACGCGTTGAAGCGTTGTGATATGCAGCATTTGTGCGGATGGTGCAATATGTCACCCCTAAACGGGGGCACGTCAGACAGCGTACGATGAAAAACGTGAATCCCGGGCCATCCTTCGACTCTCGACGACGGATCGGCGCCGAGATCGGCATCGTTCTCGGGCTCTCGCTGGGTGCATCCGCCCTCTATTCGATCGTCGCGATCGTCAACCTTCTGACCCGCAATGCGAGCCTCGCAAGCCAGACGGCGACCATCAACAGGTCGCTCAGCGAACGCCCCACTTTCGACCTCATCTACCAGGTCATGGCGGTCTTCTTCGACCTCATGCCGGTCGCCCTCGTGGCATTTCTGCTGTGGCAGTCGACGCGACCGCATCTCGGCCGGCTCGGCGTGAACTTCGAACGATTCGGCCGACAGTCGCTGTGGGGCGTCGCGCTCGCTGCGGCGATCGGAATCCCCGGTCTCGCGTTCTACCTGCTGAGCAAGTTCGTCGGCATCAACGTCTCGGTCGTTCCGACGGCGCTCGACACCTACTGGTGGACGATTCCCGTGCTCATCCTGTCGGCCGTTCGGGCCGGCGTCACCGAAGAGGTCATCGTCGTCGGGTACCTCTTCGCCCGACTCGGGGACCTCGGCTGGGGACGCTGGAAGATCATCATCGCGAGCGCCCTTCTGCGCGGCACATACCACCTCTACCAGGGCTTCGGAGCGTTCATCGGCAACGTCGCCATGGGCGTGCTCTTCGGATGGCTCTACACGCGCTTCGGCCGCGTGCTCCCGCTCGTCATCGCCCACATCTTCATCGACATCGCCGTGTTCGTCGGATACCCCTGGGCGGCCGTGGCCTTTCCCGAGATTTTCGCGCCCCCTGCTTCTGCGAAGTAGCGCGCCCCCGTTCGCCGCAATCCCTTGACACCCATTCGAGGGTCATGCTTAGGCTGGACAGCCACACGACGACGTGTGACCGCCCGTGGGCGCTCCGAAATTGCAAGGGGTGAACGATGAGCAACGCTGCTCAGGATCCAGGCAACACCGTCGGTATCTCCGACTTCGAGAAAACCCAGCAGTCCGAACAGTTCCAGGAACTCAAGAAGCGGCACCGCAGCTTTGTCTTTCCGCTCGCCGTCGCCTTTCTCCTCTGGTACTTCGCCTACGTTCTCCTCGCCGACTACGCGCACGACTTCATGTCGACGAAGGTCATCGGCAACGTCAACATCGGGCTCCTGCTCGGTCTCGGGCAGTTCGTGACGACATTCGCGATCACGACCTGGTATGTCTCCTACGCGAACCGACGGCTTGATCCGCTCGCCGAACAACTGCGCAGCGACCTCGGGTCAGCCGACGCAGCAAAGGCCGCGAAGTGAGCGCGCTCGCAGCGGCAGCTGCAGCCGCCGAGACGACAACGGTCGGGACACCCTGGCTCAACATCACCATCTTCGGCGCATTCGTCGCCGTCACACTCTTCGTCGTGCTCCGCGCGAGTCGCAACAACAAGACGGCCGCGGACTACTACGCCGCGGGGCGCTCGTTCACCGGCCCGCAGAACGGCACGGCGATCGCGGGTGACTATCTCTCCGCGGCATCCTTCCTCGGTATCTGTGGTGCGATCGCGGTGAATGGATACGACGGATTCTTGTACTCCATCGGCTTCTTGGTCGCGTGGCTCGTGGCGCTGTTGCTCGTCGCGGAGCTCATGCGCAACACGGGCAAGTTCACGATGGCCGACGTGCTGTCGTTCCGCCTCAAGCAG
>Ga0247817_10001168_pt1 | contig 14018 bp, 11 predicted proteins | sample UWRJL212509R1_FD_178010 | JGI IMG/M metagenome (GOLD analysis project Ga0247817, IMG submission 178010) | Plant litter microbial communities from Arlington Agricultural Research Station in Wisconsin, United States - UWRJ-L212-509R-1 | ecosystem: Environmental > Terrestrial > Plant litter >... | reverse complement strand
CGGGCATCGGCATCGGCTGGCAGCAGGCAGTCAATGGCCAGGTCAAGGTGCGCGCCGACTCTGCGCTCACCGCGACATTCATCAACTTCGTCGTCGGATTCACCGTGCTCGTGATCGCGGCGGTCATTCACGGCAGCGTCGCTGGCTGGCCCACCGCGCTACCGAGCGAGTGGTGGCTCTATCTCGGCGGGCCGATCGGTGTGATCTTCATTGCGGGCGCGGCCATCGCGGTGCGCACGCTCGGCGTTCTGCTGCTCGGGCTCGGAACGATCGCCGGGCAGTTGGTTATGTCGCTTGTGCTCGACCTCGTGGTTCCGTCTGCGGGGCACGTCGTTGTTGCGACGACGGTCGTCGGTACGGTTCTCACGCTCGTGGCGGTCGCCATAGCGGCGCTGCCGTCGCGAAAAGCTACAGAGTCGTAAGGGTTCGCCCCGCGCTGAACTTGCTCTTCTTCTCCGACTTGGTCTTCTCGGGAAGCCCGCCGACGTAAAGCCAGCCGAGCAGCACCTCGTTGGGTGCAAGCTCGTGCATGCGGTGCACGGCCTCTGAACGCGTGTGGCCGCCGGTGCGCCAGAAGACGCCCCAGCCGGCATCGTTGAGCAGAAGCGAGAGGGTGTGGGCGACGCCCGAGGCGACCGCCTCCTGCTCCCACGCCGGAACCTTGAATGACGGCCGGTAGCTGCCCACGATCGCGATGAGCAGCGATGCGCGTAGCGGCTTCTCGGCAAGCTTCGCAGCATCCTTGCCCTCGAGCCCGCTCGCCTCGACGAATGCCGCCCCCAGGCGGTCCCGCGCAGAACCACGCAGCTCGATGAGCCGCCACGGCTGCATGCCGCCGTGGTCGGCAACCGACGCCGCAGCCTCGATGAGGGGCATCAGCTCTTCGCGTGTTGGCGCTTCTGACGTGACCTTCGAGTGTGAGCGGCGATTGCGAACCGCATCAATCAGTGACAACTACTCGGCCTCTTTGAAGTCGAGCGAGAGGGAGTTCATGCAGTAGCGGTCGCCGGTGGGCGTTCCGAAACCATCGGGAAAAACGTGACCGAGGTGCGAGCCACAGTTGGCGCAGCGAACCTCGGTGCGTTCCATGCCGAGCGAGTTGTCAACGAGGAGTTCTACGGCGTCGGGGTTGACCGATTCGTAGAAGCTCGGCCAGCCGCAGCCGGAGTCGAACTTCGTGCCGCTCTTGAAGAGCTCGGCGTTGCAGGCGGCACAGGTGTAGGTGCCCGAGCGGCTTTCGTCGAGAAGCTCGCCGGTCCAGGCACGCTCGGTGCCGGCCTCGCGCAACACCGCATACTTCTCGGCGCTGAGTTCTTCGCGCCACTGCTCGTCAGTCTTTTCGACCTTGTAGGCCATCGGGTGTCTCCTTTATAAACGCACGTCGTCTGCTCCATTAAACTCGCCAACGTGCCTGAATGTTCCCCCGCCCATAAATACTGGGCAGATCTCTCGACCACCGAGCTCTACGCAATTCTCAAACTTCGCACCGATGTCTTCTTTATCGAGCAGAAGATCGACGAAGAAGAGCTTGATTGGCGAGACACCGAGCCCGAGACAGAACATTTTTGGCTGATGGATGACGCGGGTGTGACCTCGTACCTACGCGTCATCGTCGACGCCGAACCAGAACACCTCGACGCCCGCCGCCTGATCGGGCGCGTTGTCACGCGCGCCGACCGTCGCGGCGAGGGGCTCTCGAGTGTTTTGCTCGCCGAAGTGATCGCCAAGTATGGCAACGAGGCGATGATGCTTCACGCTCAGGAGTACATCGCGCCGCTCTACGCCAAGTTCGGTTTCGAGCCGTTCGGTGACGTATTTGTCGAGGCGGGCATCCCGCATCTCGGCATGTATCGCGCCGCCGCGTAAGGGCACCCTTACCCATATTTTGACAGCGGGTCGTTCTACCCCGTAGGGTCGAAAAGTTAGCTTAGCCTTAGCTACTTTTCCCCTTGGAGCAGCACCCGTGAATCTTGCCCTGCCCGCGCGCGCCCGCACAGCGCTCGCGTCCCTCATCGTCGCACTACTCGTAGTGCTCGGAATGTCGCTCACCCCGACGGCCGCCAAGGCCGCGCCCGGCGACATCCAAACCGGTTCGCTCTCCTGGGGAATCTCTAGTTACCTCAACGCGGGTTCGCCCGGACGCCCCGGCCCGCTTGCTGCGAGCTATGTCGCACCCGCGACCTTCGACGCGACGTCTCGTCTGTCGACCTGGGGAACGCCCACGGGTTCGATACAGAGTGACGGTTCAGCGTCGCTGGCTTTCACGGGCACAAGCGTTTTGTTCGCTCCGACCGGCGGCGGATGGATGCGGCTCACCGACGTCGAAGCAACGCTCGACGCCACGGGCAACGGCACACTGTCGGCACTCGTCTCGTACGGAACATCACCGGGTGCCTACCCGAACATCGTCTACAGCGCGACCGAGACTCCCGTGCGCGGGCCAGAGCGCGTCACGCTGATGACCCTCGCGGGTAACACGGCGGGTGCAACCGTCGCCAACAACAAGGCAACTTGGAGCGGCCTCGCCGGCTCGTGGGATGCCGCCTTCACCACCTACCTCAATGGCGATGCTGCAGCCGCAACGCCGATCCCGGCATGGGTGTACGCCTCGACTGTCTCGTCGGTGAGCCCGCGCACTCCGCTGCCAGTCTCCATTTCGCTCAACCTCGAAGCGCCGCCCGTCTACGACGCCGCTGAGTACGACCTCGGCACCGCAACCTGGGGTATCTCGAGCTACCTCAATGCCGGTTCGCCCGGACGCCCCGGCCCCTACTCGGCCGGTTACGTAGCGCCATCCACGTTTGACACCACCTCGCGTCTCTCCACCTGGGGCGATGGCGTCGGCACGGTATCCGCAGATGGCTCGGCCGATATCGCGTACAAGGGCACAAGCGTTCTCTTCGCTCCCACCGGCGGTGGCTGGCTGCGACTCACCGACCTGCAGGCCGAACTGAACGCCAAGGGAAACGGAACAGTTTCAGCCATCGTGTCGTACGGCACGTCGCCCGGCAGCTACCCGAACATCAGCTACGACGCTGCGCAGACTCCGGCACGTGGCCCCGAGCGGGTCAACCTCGTGACGCTCAGCGGCAACAACGCCTACCCGACGCAGGGCGGATCCGCCATCGCGTGGAACGACCTCGCGGGCTCGTGGTCTGACGACTTCACGACCTACCTCGCTGGCAACGGCTCAACCATCGCCGCGTGGTCGTACGCAACGACTGTCACGTCGGTCAGCCCGCGCACGCCGCTCACGTTCGACTTCGGTCTCGCGATCGAGCCCGACCCGACCTACACGGCAACCGACTACGACCTCGGCACAACCGACTGGGGCATTTCGACCTACCTCAACGCGGGTTCGCCGGGTCGCCCCGGTCCGCTCGCATCGGGCTACATCGCACCCGCAAGCTTTGACGCGGCCTCGCGCCTGTCGACTTGGGGCCACGGAAGCGGCTCGGTCGCCACAAACGGTGACGCTTCGCTCGCATACAAGGGAACGAGCGTTGTCTTCGCTCCGACCGGCGGTGGGTGGATGCGACTCGCCGATGTTGAGGCAGACCTCGACGTCGACGGCAACGGTTCGGTATCCGCGCTTGTCTCCTACGGAACGGCAACCGGCACCTACCCGAACATCACCTACGACGCGGGCCAGACGCCCGTTCGTGGCCCAGAGCGCGTGACGATTGTTGACCTCAGCGGAAACGACGTCAACCCGGTGCAGGGCGCCGACACGATCTCGTGGTCAGGCGTCGCGGGTTCGTGGAGCAGCGACTTCACCAGCTTCCTTGCCGGCAACGGCTCGGACATCGCCGCGTGGAGCTACGCGTCGACGATCAGCGCGGTCAGCCCGCGCACACCACTCGAGTTCGACTTCGACCTCGCCGTCGAAGCGGACCCGACCTACAACGCGGCCGAGTACGACCTCGGCACAAGCGCGTGGGGCATCTCGACCTACCTCAGCGCGGGCTCGATGGGCCGCCCCGGCCCGCTCGCCTCCGGCTATGTCGCACCCGCGACCTTCGACGCGGCGACGAAGCTCTCGACTTGGGGCAACGGCTCCGGCTCGATCGCGACCGACGGCGACGCCGACATCGCGTTCGAAGGAACGAGCGTGCTCTTCGCCCCGACCGGTGGCGGCTGGCTGCGCATCTCCGATGTTGAGGCCGACCTCGACGTCGACGGCAACGGTTCGGTCTACGCGACTGTCGCATACGGCACGTCACCCGGCGCCTACCCGAACATCACCTACGACCCCGCGCAGACACCGACGCGTGGCCCTGAGCGAGTGAAGATCGTCGCGCTCAGCGGCAACGACGTCAACCCTGTGCAGGGTGCTGACAGCATCTCGTGGACGGGCGTCTCCGGCGCCTGGTCGAGCGACTTCACCGGCTTCCTTGCTGGCAACGGTTCGTCGATCGCCGCGTGGACCTACGCGTCGACGGTCAGCTCGGTAACCGGCCGCGAGCCGCTGCCGTTCACCTTCAGCCTGGGCACCGCACCGGCGGTCACCCCAACCGTCACCCTCGCGGCCTCGCCGAAGACGAGCATCATCGTCGGCTCCAAGGTCACGCTCACCGCGACCGTCGCACCTGCCGCAGCGGGAACCATCGCGTTCCGCAGCGGGGGAGCGACCCTCGGCACCGTGACACTGAACGGCTCCGGCAAGGCGAGCCTCGTGCTCGACAAGCTCGCGGTCGCGGAGTACAGCTTCAACGCAGTCTTCACGCCGGCTGATCCCGACGACTTCACTGCCGCGACATCCAACTCGATCGCGTTTGCTGTTGATAAGGCAGTTGCCGTTTCGCAAGCCGGTTCGCTGAGCTGGGGCGTCAAGGCTTCGCTGCGCAGCTACGTGCTCGGCGGCGGATCGATCTCGACATCGAGCGGTGCGGGAAGCAACGGAGGAACGTTCCTGTTCCCGCAGGCGTCGAACTCGTTCGACCACTCAGCGGGCATCGGAACCTCGAACTACTCGGGCCGCGTGAGCTTCGACTACCCCGCACACGGGTTCTCGATCGCGCTGTCGAACCCCCGCGTCGCAATCACGTCGGCGAGCTCTGGCGTTCTCATCACGGACGTCACCTACAACGGCACAACTCGCTCTGGCGTGACCTTCGCGAACCTGAGCTTCGGCGCCGGTAACAAGAAGACCGTCGGCAGCACAACGACCTTCAGCAACGTGACAGCGTCGCTCACGGCCTCGGGTGCTGGCTCGTTCGCGGGCTTCTACACCGCCGGTGACGCGCTCGACCCGCTGAGCTTCGTAGTGGGCAAGGCATCGTCGGGCTACACCTCGACGACGGCCCTCGGCGACGAAGAAGAGTGGGAAGCCCCGCTCACCCCGCCGTCGACCGAAGGCATCGAGATCGAGTCGACAGAGATCACTTCTGGCGACAAGATCACGATCAGCGCGTCGGGCTTCCAGCCGAACGAAGAGAACGTGCGCGTCGTTGTGTACTCGTCGCCGGTTGTTCTCGCCGACGACGTGAAGGCAGACGCCGCCGGTGTTGTCAGCTGGTCGGGCATTCTGCCGTCGAACCTCACCGGTGAGCACACGCTGACCTTCCAGGGGTCGGTCAACCGCGGTGTTGTTCTGCAGATTGCCGAGGGCGTTGTCACAACGACCGCGACAAGCTGCCCGGTCAGCGACGCGAGTCTCACGTGGGGCTTCAAGGAGTCGTTCCGCTCGTACATCAGCGGATCGATCGCCAACGGAGAGTGGACAGTCACCGACGGCGCCACCTATGACGTGCCCGACTTCGGCTGGGCGGCCGGCACCGGCAGCTACGACTCGACAACCTCGGCGGGCCTCATCGGCTTCACCGGCGCGATCGAGTTCACCGGTCACGAAGGCGCGCTCGACACAACGGTGTCGAACCCGCAGATCCGTTTCGTTGACGAGAACACTGCAGTCGTTCTTCTCGACATTTCAGGCGAGACTCAGGATGGCGCGGCAGTCGATCAGACCGCCATCGACTTCGTCGAACTCGACCTCTCTGCGGCGACCGTAACCACCGAAGACGGCACAGTCACCATCACCGACGCACCGGCCACCCTCACGGCAGCAGGCGAGTCGGCGTTCGGAACCTACGAGGCCGGCGAGGCATTCGACGCCGTGTCGGTGACGTTCTCGACGCCCGAGTGCGCCGCGCCGGTAGTGACCGACGAGCCCGAGGCAGAGGTTACGACCGCTGACGACGACAGCAGCTTCCCGTGGCTGTGGATCATCATCGGCCTCGTGGTGCTCGCCGTGATCATCACGGTCGTCATCCTGGTGGTTCGCCGCCGCAACAACGCCGCGGCCTAGGCTGCGACGCGAGTCTGACGTTTCGCGTCTGGCAGGATTGCTCGCATGAGCGATCCTGCCAGCGCGACGGCTCAGTGGTACGACAGGTTTGCGCGGCTTGAGGCGCGCGGCCAGTCAGACGTCTACGAGCAGTGGGCGCTCGGGGTGGCTGCGGACCCAGAAGTTCTCGCCCTCGTCGACGAACTGCCGCGACTACGTCGGCAGCCGAACCTCGTCTTCGCCTGCGCTCGATTGTGCGGCGCACCGGAAGGTTCGTACGCCGCGTTTCGCGAGTGGCTCGTCGCGCACTGGCCCCTCGTGCGTTCCGAAGCGTCGCACCGTCTTACACAGACCAACGAGGCTCGCCGCTGCGCCGTGCTTCTCCCCGCTCTCGCGGCAATCGACGGACCGATAGCGCTGCTTGAAGTCGGAGCTTCCGCTGGCATCTGCCTCTACCCCGACCGCTACAGCTATTCATACGACGGGGTCGAATTGCACCCGGCTGCCGGCGCGAGCTCGGTGCTGCTCGAGTCGTCGACAAACGGGCCCGTGCCAACGCGGCTGCCCCAGATCGTCTGGCGAGCCGGAATCGACCTCGCCCCCCTCGACGCCGCGAGCCCCTACGATCGCCACTGGCTCGAGACCCTCGTCTGGCCGGAGCAGCACGCGCGCCGCGACCTGCTGCGCTCAGCGCTCGACATCGTCGCGGCCGACCCGCCCCAACTCGTCGCCGGCGACGTGACCGACGCCCTCGCGCAGCTCGCTGCCCGGGCACCGCACGACGCGACTCTCGTCATTGTCTCGAGCGGGGTTCTCGTCTATCTCGTCCGTGCAGAGCGCGACAGGTTCGCAGAGGCCGTCAGCGGTTTGGATGCAACGTGGGTGTCGCTCGAGGCCGCGGGCCTGTTTCCGGCCATCGCCGATGCGGTGTGTGCTTCCCGTGGACTCACCCAGCCAGAGCTCGACGGCCGCTTCGCACTATCGGTCGACCAGGTTCCGTTGGCGCTGGTCGGGCCGCACGGGCAGTTTCTTGACTATCTGTAAGTGCTGATCTCGGCTTCGCTCGATCTGATCTCGACTTCGCTCGATCACCGCTGGTTGAGTAGGCGCGCCAGCGCCGTATCGAAACCCGACCTCGCTGGTTGAGTAGGCGCGCCAGCGCCGTATCGAAACCCAACCTTTCGCTGGTTGAGTAGGCGCGCCAGCGCCGTATCGAAACCCAACCTTTCGCTGGTTGAGTAGGCGCGCCAGCGCCGTATCGAAACCAGGCCGAGCGCAGCCGAGGCGCCTTCCCCCGCGCACACTCCCATTGCTCAGGACGCCGCCGCGCCTGTCCTGAGAAACGGGAGTGTGGGCTGGAGGGCTGTCATCCGGCGGGCACTCCAGTTAAACAGGCCATAACCGGGTGGCCTGTTTAACCGGAGTGTGCGCAAAGGGAAGGTCGAAATCTCGGCTTCGCTCGATCTGATCTCGACTTCGCTCGATCACCGCTGGTTGAGTAGGCCGCCCGCGGCCGTATCGAAACCCACTCTCGCTGGTTGAGTAGGCCGCCCGCGGCCGTATCGAAACCCTGCCTCGCTGGTTGAGTAGGCGCGCCAGCGCCGTATCGAAACCCTTCGGCACCGCGGGATTTCGACACGCCTGCTGCTTCCCCGCGGGCTACTCAATCACCAAGGAAGGCTTACCCCTTGGGCGCGTACACCGCTCGCGCCAGTGCGTCGAAGACCGCGGCGGTTCGCGGCCCGAAGCTCAGAATCTCTCCGTCTGCCATGTCAACGAACCGGCGGTTCTGTCCGGCTGTGGTGAGACCAATCGCGGGCTTCGTGACGAGTAGCTCGTCGATGCCTCCCGTGCTCTCGAGTCCGTCAGTCATAACCAGAATGAGATCCGGATTCGCGGCGATCATGGCCTCGTCGGTCATGGGTTTCATGCCGTCCCAGCCGATTTCTCCCGCGACGTCGATGCCGCCGAGCCCTTCGATGAGTTCGTCGGCGCCCGACTCTGAGCCGAAGAGGTAATAGACGCCGGCGCTTCCGCGCAGGTAGAGAAAGAGCATGCGCAGCTTCGAGCCGTCTGCAGGGGCGATTGCCGCGATCTCGGCAAGCTTCGCGTCAATCTCGTCAGTGAGGTGCTGCGCCAGCGTCTCGCCGGCTTCCGGAGCGCCGAGTGCGGCCGAGACCTGGCGCGCGAGTTCGCCCACGCCCGCGGTGCTCGGTTCCGTGTCGACGAAGACCACGGGGATACCGGCGTCACGCAACTGCAGGATGACGTCGATCGGGCCGATCGTTCCGTCGGTGATCACGACCGTCGGGCGCAGGGCGATGATCGATTCGCTGTTGATCGAGTGCCCCCCGGTTGTGACAACCGGTAGCTCAGCAGCAGAGGGAAAAGTCGTCGACACATCGCGCCCGACGACCGAGTCGCCGAAGCCCAGGCCGAAGATCGTCGCGGCGATCGAACCGGAGATGTCGATTCCGAGAATGCGGTCGGTCGAGGTGACAGTGACCGAGGTGTCTCCGTCGAGGTCGTGCGACGTGACGCTTGCCGGCAGCGTCTGCACGGCGTTTGGCGTGATCGTCTCGACCGCGGCATCCACCAGCACGGCGGTTGACGGCCCCACGTACGAGAGCGGATCGGCGAGAAGGTCGAGCTGCGCAAGCGGAATCGACGACGACGCGGATGCGACGGGCGATTCGCTCGGCGAGGTCGGAGTTGCGGAGCAACCTGCGAGAGCGACAGCAACGGCAAGGGTGACGGCCAGCAGCCGGACGGAACGAACGGACATGGCCGGGTAATCCTTTGTACAAGTCGGTTAGGTAAGCCTAACAAATTCCGGGTGGTTGGCGACGAGCCCGCCTAAATCGGGGTTTGCACAGACGTGCGGCTCTAGGATTGCCGAAACGTTAGGGGTGGTCGTGACAGCACAAGCGGAGCCGGAGCGCGCGCACGACTCAGTGCTCTCCGAACGCGACGCGACCGTTCTCGATTTCGAGCGACAGTGGTGGCGTCATGCTGGTGCAAAAGAAGAAGCAATTCGCGAAACGTTCGGATTGTCTGCAGCCCGGTATTATCAAGTGCTGAACGCTGTGATTGATTCGCCCGCTGCGGTGCGACACGACCCGATGCTCGTCAAGCGCCTGCATCGCGCGCGGGACGCCCGCACTCAGGCACGCGCGGCACGAATGTTCAACGCAGCCTCCGACCCGTACGAAACGACCGAGTAGAGCTATGGCCACCTTCCCCAAAGACCAGTTCGATACGCTTCCCGAAGACCTGACGCGTACCGGCGCACACCGTGCACCCAAGAAGAAGGGCGGCGGCTGGCTCGGATTTCTTGCCGCAATCGTCGCGACCGCTCTTCTCGTCGTTGGTGGCCTCTATACGGTTGCGTCGATCAACAGCGATATCGAATTTCAGATCCCCGGACTCTCGACGGGCAGCGACGAGAGCGCCGCTCCGACGGTGAGCGCGACCCCGACCGTGGCCCCGCTGCTCAACGCCTCCGATCTCGACAAGAAGCGCAAAATCACGATCACCGTTCTCAACGGCACCGAGGTCGCGAAACTGCAAGACAAGGCCGGCAAGTCGCTCAAGAAGCTCAAGTGGCCGGTCACGAGCACAACTGCCGCGTCGGCAAACAACATCGAAGACACCGTTGTGTACTACAGCAACCCCGATGACGAAGACGTCGCTCGCGGACTCGTCGCGGCCCTCGGCGTCGGCAAGGTTCGTGAGAGCACGGTCTTCCCCGGTGCTCCGATCACGATCGTTCTCGGCACCGACTACGCGGCACTCACCAACTAGCTCATTCGACCGCTCGTTTGGCCATAAATGAGCGGCGGGTGGCCGTTGTGTTACGCCCGTGTTTAATCCACGTGACCAACCGTATCGTTTCGCCAAAACCGCTGTTTTGACCCCTAAATGACCCGCTACTATCTGGGAAACACAGCAGGGGAGTAACAGCATGGCGAACGGAACCGTGAAGTGGTTCAACGCTGAAAAGGGCTACGGATTCATCACTGTCGACGGGGGTGGTCAAGACGTTTTCGTCCACTACTCAGCGATCGACATGGGTGGTTACAAGGTTCTCGAAGAGGGCCAGCCCGTGACCTTCGAGGTCGGAACAGGCAACAAAGGACCCCAGGCAGAGTCCGTCAAGATCGCGCAGTAGGTTTGCGCGGCCTTGAAGGCTCGCCCACACTAACGCCGCCCGGCTCGCTGGGCGGCGTTAGTCTTTGCCCGTGATGAGGTTCGAACGGCAGCGCAGGGTGGGCGTTGCGCTTGCCACCGTCGCCGTCGCATCCATTCTTCTTAGCGGCTGTGTGGATGTCGCGGCCCCTGATCCCGAAAGCTCCGCCGCGCCCGCCTATGTCTCAACGTGGCAGGAGCCACAGCCGATCGAAATCGCGCCGTTGCGCGGAACCCAGGTCGAGCCGGGTTCGGTCAGCAATGCGTCGATCGCGGCGAAGATTGACAACCACGTGGCCGCGCGCCCGCAGGTCGGGCTCGAGTCAACCGACATCGTCTTCGAGGAGATGGTCGAGGGCGGCCTCACGCGGTACGTGGCGATCTGGCAGTCGACGATCCCGAAGCAGCTCGGCCCGGTGCGCTCGATTCGCCCGATGGACCCCGACATCCTCTCGCCGTTCAAGGGCATCGTCGCCTACTCGGGCGGCCAGCCGCGGTTCGTGCAGCTGATGAAAGACTCCGGCGTCTACAACGCGATCCATGGCCAGAGCGACACGGCCGACACATTCTTTCGCTCGCCGTCGAAGCCAGCGCCGCACAATGTTCTCGTCAAGGCGCGAGAGGTCGTCGCCGACCACAAGAAGATCGCGGCGCCCGCGCAGCAGTTCGGGTATTCGCTCGACCTTGCCTCGTCGACGGCAGTGACAGAGGGAAAGCCGATTCGCGCGATCAAGCTCGTCTTCGGACCGCCGTCTCAGCCCTCGTGGAAGTGGAGCGAGAAGTCATCACTCTGGCTGCGCTCGCAGGCTGGCGCCAAAGATAAAGACAGCAAGGGCAAGCAGCTCTCCGCGACGAACGTCGTTGTTCTTCGCGTCGGTGTCTCGACCGGCCTCGGTGTGCCAAAGACCGAGCTCGTCGGCAAGGGCGAAGCGTGGGTGTCGGCGGGCGGGCACGTCGTAAAAGCCACCTGGTCGAAGAAGTCGCGCGCATCCCGCATCACACTCACCGACGCCAACGGGACGACGATCCACCTCGCGCCCGGCAACACGTGGTTCGAGCTTGTGCCGAAGAGCGGCTCGGCGAAGTTCGTCGACGCCTCATAATCCCCTTGTTGCCCAGTGTGCATGGGCTGTGCTCACCTTGCACTCACCCCTGTCGAGTGCTAATTTTGCTTCTGGCACTCGCAGAGTTCGAGTGCTAATGAATTCGTTAGTACGACGTCCGGGAGGGACGAGAAACACACATGGCAAAGATCATTGCTTTCAACGAAGAGGCCCGTCGTGGCCTTGAGCGCGGCCTGAACATCCTCGCCGACGCCGTCAAGGTAACGCTCGGCCCGCGCGGCCGCAACGTCGTGCTCGAAAAGAAGTGGGGCGCCCCCACGATCACCAACGATGGTGTTTCCATCGCCAAGGAGATCGAGCTTGACGACCCGTACGAGAAGATCGGTGCGGAACTCGTCAAAGAGGTAGCAAAGAAGACTGACGACGTAGCCGGCGACGGAACGACCACATCGGTTGTTCTCGCACAGGCACTCGTTCGCGAAGGACTTCGTAACGTCGCCGCAGGCGCCGACCCGATCAGCCTCAAGAAGGGCATCGAGAAGGCCACCGCTGCCGTCATCGAGGCACTCATCGCTTCGGCGAAGGAAATCGAGACCAAGGAAGAGATCGCGGCAACCGCGAGCATCTCCGCTGGTGACCCCGAGATCGGCGCACTTATCGCCGAGGCAATCGACAAGGTCGGCAAGGAAGGTGTTGTCACCGTCGAGGAGTCGAACACGTTCGGCACCGAGCTTGAACTCACCGAGGGAATGCGCTTCGACAAGGGTTACCTGTCGGCATACTTCGTTACCGACCCCGAGCGCCAGGAAGCGGTCTTCGAAGACCCCTACATCCTGATCGTCAACGGCAAGATCTCGAACATCAAGGATCTCCTGCCGATCGTCGACAAGGTCATCCAGTCGGGCAAGCAGCTCCTCATCATTGCTGAGGACGTCGACGGAGAAGCTCTCGCGACTCTCGTTGTCAACAAGATCCGCGGCATCTTCAAGTCGGTTGCCGTCAAGGCTCCCGGCTTCGGCGACCGTCGCAAGGCTCAGCTTCAGGACATCGCCATCCTCACCGGTGGACAGGTCATCTCGGAAGAGGTCGGACTCAAGCTTGAGAACGCCACCCTCGACCTCCTGGGCCGTGCACGCAAGGTTGTTATCACCAAGGACGAGACGACGATCATCGAGGGCATCGGCGACGTCGACGCCATCGCCGGTCGCGTCAAGCAGATCCGTGCCGAGATCGACAACACCGACTCCGACTACGACCGCGAGAAGCTCCAGGAGCGCCTCGCGAAGCTCGCCGGTGGAGTTGCAGTCATCAAGGCTGGAGCCGCAACCGAGGTTGAGCTCAAGGAGCGCAAGCACCGCATCGAGGATGCAGTGCGCAACGCCAAGGCAGCAGTCGAAGAGGGCATCGTTGCCGGTGGTGGCGTCGCCCTCATCCAGGCCGGCAAGATCGCTTTCGAGTCTGCAGCAGTGACCGGCCTGACCGGCGACGAGGCAACGGGCGCGAACATCGTGCGCGTAGCAATCGACGCTCCGCTCAAGCAGATCGCCCTCAACGCGGGCCTCGAGCCCGGTGTTGTCGTCGACAAGGTTCGCAACCTCCCGGTTGGCCAGGGCCTCAACGCCGCAACCGGCGAGTATGTCGACATGCTCGCAGCAGGGATCAACGACCCGGTAAAGGTAACGCGTTCCGCGCTGCTCAACGCCGCGTCGATCGCCGGCCTCTTCCTCACCACCGAGGCAGTTGTCGCCGACAAGCCCGAGAAGAACCCCGCTCCGATGGGTGACCCGTCGGGTGGCATGGACTTCTAAGTCCAGCTTCTTAGTCAGAACGGGCGGTTCCCTTCGGGGAGCCGCCCGTTCTGCGTTTAACCGCCGACTACAACTGCACGGGCGCCGCCTACCGCCCGAACAGCCGCGCGTTCGCCGCCTCCGTCTCTGCGTAGTGCTGCCCGGCCTGGCCGAGCGCCTGGCTGAGGGCCGTGAGCAGCTCTTCGATGCGCTGCTGGTGCCCGCGCCAGTCTGCCGCCGCCGATTGGAACGCCGCCGCGGCCTGGCCCGTCCACGAATCTTCGAGGGCTGTGAGTTGGCCGTTGAGCCCGGTGACTTCTGATTGGATGCGCCCGATCGTCGCTCGCGCGGCGCCGGACGTTGTGTTGAGTGCTTCGCTGTCTACGGTGAATTGAGTCATACCCGAGACGGTAGAACTCGCGAGCTATGTGTGGAGCCTAGGAAGCCGAACCTGTGGGAAGCGCGGGCTCCTGCCCAGGCTGGAGGAGAGGAAGCAGCACGCGGAAGGTTGCCCCGCCGCCGGGCGTTTCAACGACCTGCACTTCGCCCTTGTGTGCGGCGACGATCGACGCCACGATCGCGAGGCCGAGGCCAGAGCCGCCGGTGTCGCGGTTGCGCGACGAGTCGGCCCGCCAGAAGCGCTGGAAGATCTTGTCGCGAATCTGCTCGGGAATTCCCTCTCCGTGGTCAATC